>Ga0193753_10001940_pt1 | contig 17056 bp, 22 predicted proteins | sample H1c2metaG_FD_144925 | JGI IMG/M metagenome (GOLD analysis project Ga0193753, IMG submission 144925) | Soil microbial communities from a riparian zone of the East river system, Colorado, United States - H1c2 | ecosystem: Environmental > Terrestrial > Soil > Riparian zone | place: USA: East... | reverse complement strand
AGATAGTTCCCGCGCCTAGCGATTGTGCAGGTTTAGGCGCGCCCAGCCCCGGGGGTGGAATGCGCGAAGGCAGGGATGGTACTGTTGCGCTGTTCATGGAGTGCCTCGTTCAGCCAAACGCGCAGAACTGCGTCTGAACGTCATGCCCCGGACCTGCTATTCAAACTTTCCGGTGGCAATCGCAGTGACCAGGGAGCTTCAGCCTTGCTTTCACCGCTCTCCAGGTCGCTACCTTGTCTCAAGTTGAGACAGTATAAATTTCAAGTATAGAGGGGTATGCCGCCGGCAGCCGCGCCAAATTTTACCGATCTCTAGGATTTTATAGTCAGTGTACCCCCTCGGTCTTGGTTGGTTGTATGAGTTTCGAGCATTTCACCAATTCCATTAAGTCCCCCGCTCTCAGAGCGGTCGCCGTCCATTGGGCGGCGGCGCGTGACATGGCGCGAATGCCGTCCTGGGAACAGCTGCGGCCATCGCAACTCGCGGCCCAACTATCGCTGGTATGGGCCTTCAAATACGATCGGGCCACCGGCCATTTCACGGGGCGCCTGGCCGGCAACCGCATCACCCAGGGTTTCGGGAAGAATTTTCGCGGGCTTCCAATGCAGGAGCTTCATCCCCCGGAGGTGTTTCCAATGATCCACCGCCACATGACCCGCATTGTATCTGAGCCCGTCGCGTACCGGTGTGCCGGCCAGCTCTTCCGGCACGGGTCGCGTGTCATCGAAGGAGAAAGAATCATCCTCCCGCTTGCCGGCGATGGCATTCATGCGGACGGGGTGCTGGGCGCCTCGGATTATAATCATCCGCATCCACCCGAGGGCCCCGTCGAACTTTTCAGCGACAGGGAAGAGTGGTGTCCGGTGGCGGTTTCGCAATAGGCTTCGGCCGCTTGCGCGCGGGCGGGCCCAACTGTTTCATACGAAAACAGCTACTTTTTTGCGGCGTTCACGATCACCGTCTGAAAAACGACCTTGCCGCCGCGTACCACGAACACGTCATAACCTGAGACTTCCTTGGGCGTGCCCTTGAACTGCACCCAATGCATCACGCTGGTGTCTGCGCCGGCGCTTTGATAGCGGGTCTGCATGGTCTTGTTGCCGGGCAGGTGATCCTTGTCGGTCAGGACGGAAAAGAGCTTGCGGGCCTCGGCGCCCACGAACACGCCGTCGGGGGTGATCATTCCGGCGGGCGTCACCACCACCGCGTCGGGGGAATAGTCCGACAGCACGCCTTCCAGATTGCCGCTTTTCATGTTCGCGACGTGATGGTCCAGCACCTTGGTATCGGCGGCAGCCCAAGCCGGGAGGGCAGCTGCGGTGCCCAGCAGGGCGAGCAGGATTGCGGTGTGCGTGAGCTTCAGCATGGCGTTCCCCATATGTTGTTGTTCTGCTAACAAGGCTAGAGCAGGCCGAAACGGGCCGCAACCGGGGAGAGCCACTTGAACCGCCGCTGGACCATGCTGCTGCCGGTGATTTTCATCAGCTACAGCCTGTCCTATCTCGACCGGGCCAATTTCAGCTTCGGCGCCGCCGCCGGCATGGCCGCCGATCTGCACATCACGGCCGAGCAAAATACCTGGCTGGGTTCGCTGTTTTTCCTGGGATACTTCCTGTTCCAGATCCCCGGGGCGGTTTACGCCCAGAAATACAGCGCCAAACGCCTGATCTTTTTCGGCCTGATCGGCTGGGGCTTGCTGGCCAGCGCCACCGGACTGATCAACAATATCCATCTTCTCTATCTCGACCGCTTCCTGCTGGGCGTGGTGGAAAGCGCGGTGCTGCCCGCCATGCTGATCCTGCAGTCGCGCTGGTACACATCCGCAGAACGCGCCCGGGCCAATGCCTTCCTGGTGCTGGGCAATCCCGTCACCATGTTGTGGATGTCGCTGCTGTCGGGATATCTGGCCGCCAGCCTGGGCTGGCGCATGATGTTCATCATCGAAGGCCTGCCGCCGATCCTGTGGGCGCTGGTGTGGTGGCGGGTGGTTGCGGATCATCCGCGCGACGCCTCCTGGATATCCTCTTCCGAGCAGCAGGCGCTGGACGCGAAACTGACCGAGGAACAGAAGGGCATTGCGCCGATGCGCAACTATGCCGCCGCCTTCCGCACGCCCCGGGTGATCATGCTCTCGGCGCAATATTTCCTCTGGAGCATCGGCGTCTATGGGTTTGTGATTTGGTTGCCGTCTATCCTCAGGACGCGTGACATGGGCATGACGGAACTGGGTTTCCTGTCCGCTGTTCCCTATCTCGCGGCGGTGATCGCGGAAGTATCGGTCGCGACTTGGTCCGACTTCAGCAGGCGGCGCATGGCGCTGGTCTGGCCCTGCCTGGCGCTGGCAGCGGCGGCCTTCTATGGCTCTTACCTCTTGGGCGGAACGAATTTCTGGGCCAGCTTCGTTCTGCTCGTGATCGCGGGCGCCATGATGTACGCGCCCTATGGTCCCTATTTTGCCTATCTGGCGGAAACCCTGCCGCGCAATGTGGCAGGCGGCGCCATCGCCCTGATCAACAGCATGGGGGCGCTGGGCTCCTTTGTGGGGTCCTTCGGCGTGGGCCGGCTGAACGACATCACCGGTTCGCCGGGTGCGTCCTATCTGCTGATGGCGGCGGCATTGATCGCCTCCGCCGCCATTACGTTCATGCTGGCAAGACCGAAGACCGCTACTGCTTGACCTCGGCGGGAATGCCGTCCAGCGGGCAATCCATGAAGATGGCGATGGTGGCATCGCCGGTCTCCGGCTTGGCGCCATCATAATGCACGCCTTTCACCAGGTCGGTCAGCACCGAGCCCTTGGGAAAAGGCAGCGTGTTGTTGGCAGGATCATAGACATTGCTGGTGGAAACCCACCAGGTGCCGTCGATCACCACCGCATAGCGAGCATGGCTGTGATAGTGCGGATGGCTGAAATGGTTGGGATGCCATTTGATCAGCTCCAGGCACGCACCCGGCTTGGTCGGATCGCCGATGGGCCAGGCGGTATCATTGGCTTCGCCCTTTTTCCACTGAATCTGGTCCGGCATCAGGCCAATGGCGCGGCTGGGGTCGATGGTGGCGGCGCCGAAGGCGGGCGCGCAGGCGCTCAGGAATACCGACGCCGCAAGCAGTTTCTTGATCATGACCGTCTCCCCTTAATCCGGGCCTTTGTCCGGGCGGCACGATAGCCGGACCACTGCCTGCTTTCCATCTTGCGGCTGCGAAGGTTATTTCAACTCCAGCATGATGCCGGATTGCTGGCCTTTGACCAGCTCTTCGGAGTGACTGCGGTTGGCGACGTTGAAGACGATGTCGCCGGGATTGTGATGGCTGATCGCGGTCTTGCCGTCGGGCGTGGTGGAAGCGATGTCGCCGTCGCCCCGATAGACCACCACCACTTCGGTATTGTGGAAGTGCATCGGCGTGGGCTTGCCCATCTGCCAGGCATAATTCCACACCCGCACCTTTTCATTCTCCAGAACCTTCTTGGAACCAGCACGGGGAAAGGCCGGCGGCAATCCGGTCGTGTTGGGCACGGTCTTTGAGGGTGCGTCTTTCAACTCCATCACCACTTCATGTGCGGGGCTGTTGGCCGCCGTGTCGCTGGTGGTGCCGCCATGGCCGAACATCGCGCCGCCGGTGGGATGGGTCACGATCTTGCCGTCGGCGGCTCTGATGCGTCCGCCCTGCAGGTAGAGGACGACATAGTCGCCGGCATGTTCGATTGCCGGCCCGGGCGTGCCCGGCTGCAGCCGGACATCGCGCACCGTGACGCGCTCATTGTCGATTACCGGGGCAGGAGGTTCGGCCAGTGCCGCCCTGGTCAGAAGAGGCGTGGCCAATGTCACCAGGACGCAAAACAGGGTCTTTTTCATCGAGGCTTTCCTGTGGTTGTTGGGCGAAACTCTAGCAGAAGCGGGAATTTCGGCCATGTCTGGGGGCTGCTTGTTTGCCACCGCCGCCCCCTGTAGGTTCGCCCGGATTTTTGAAGGCCTGCACCCATGCCGCTGCTGCGGTTTATCCCCGAGACCACCAACGTCAATTTCGTCAAATACCGCTTTTGGGCCTTCGCGCTTGACGGATTGCTGGTGGTGATTTCGGTGCTCTCGATCTGGCTGCACGGTTTCAGCCTGGGCATCGATTTCAAGGGCGGCGTGCTGATGGAAGTGAGATCGGCGCAGGTGGTCGACATCGGACGGATGCGCGCCGAAGTGGACAGCCTGGGCTTTCCTGAAGCCCAGCTGCAATATTTCAGCGGCGGCGGGGAATGCGACAGGCCGGTCAACAGCTGCGTGATGATCCGCGTCCAGCCCCGGGCGGTCAAAGGCGGCGGCGACCAGAACGAGGCCGACCAGGCGGTGGCGCGCGAGATCAAGGCCAAGCTGGGACCGAGCTATGAATATCGCCGCACTGAGGTGGTGGGCCCCAAGGTTTCGGGCGAACTTCTGAACGACGGCATCTTGGCCACCATCCTGGCGGTGGCGATGATCTCCATCTATGTCGCGGTGCGTTTCGAGTGGCAGTATGGCGTGGGCGCCCTGATCGCCACCGGCCATGACGTCTTCGTCACGGCGGGTTTTTATTCCTTCCTGAGCTGGGTCGGCTACGCCATCGATTTCAATATCAACACGGTGGCGGCGTTGCTGCTGCTGGCGGGTTATTCGATCAACGACACCGTGGTGGTGTTCGATCGCCTCCGCGAGAACCGGCGCAAGTATAAACGCATGACGTTGGTCGACATGATCAACCTGTCGACCAACCAGATCGCCACCCGCACCACCCTGGTGTCGGCGGCTACCGCTCTGTCGGTGATACCGCTGCTGTTTGGCGGACCAGTGCTGCTGAATTTCAGCATCGCCATCCTGTTCGGCATCGTGGTGGGCACTTTCTCCTCCACCTATGTCGCGGCCATGCTGCTGCTGTATCTCCCCGCAGTGGGCGGGAATGTAGAGAGCAAGGCGGAAGAAGCGACCGCTTAGCTGCGGTTCTCGTGGCTATGGAGGACAGCGCTAGAGCGGGAACCAGTCCCGCTTATCAGAATAAACCTGATAGTGCGCGTTCACGCCGGCGCGCAGGCCGACGCCGGTGCGCATCGGCGCCAAGGTGACGCCGCCGCTGCGCAAATAATTGATGCCCAACCCCGCCACGAGATAGAAACTGCCTTCCACGCCAGGGAAACGCTGAAACAGCCGGCGGTCGTCGCGCAGGTTGTAGACCAGGGTGAAACATTTCGAGGCGTTGCCACCGACGTCGAAGCCCACCGACGGGCCCTTCCAATAGACCTGTTCGGGTTCGCGGGTCTTGCGGACCAGCCAACCCGAGCCATAGCGCACGCCCACCACGAACGCGCCCGAGCCTTCGTCGCCCTTCACATAGGCATCGGGTTCGCCCAGGTCGGCGAACACACGCTGTACGCCCTTGGCCATCGCCTCGGTGGTGATGCCGAAAAAATTGGCGCCCGCATCGGTGATCTCATTGGCGGTGTATTTGAGGTCATGCGGTTCGTCGTCGGCGGCAGCATGCGCGGGCAGGATGCTGAGCAGCGACCCAGCCGCCGCGGGCGTTGTTCCCAACGCCACCAGTCCGGTGATGAATTTCTTGCGGTTCATATTTGCGGCTTTCCTTTTTGGGCGCTTCGCCCGCGCCAAAGCGCCTGAAACGAATCACTAGCCCGACCGCCCCGAATCTTGACGCCGATTGGGGCTTTTTTACAGGCCAATTCGGTTTAGGATTGCGGCGACATGATGGAACTGCCCCCCGACAAAGATGGGAAACCCCCGCTTTCCGCCGCGGGCTGGATCGCGCTGGCGATCCTGCTGGCCTTTTTCCTGGTCTCGCTCTGGTATGCGGTGAAGGTCTGGACCGCGATGTCTGGCGTGCATATGAGCGGCTGGGGCTGGACCTTCCTGATCCTGGGCGTGGTCGTCACCACCGCGCTGGGCGCGGGTCTTATGGCTTTGGTCTTCTATTCCAGCCGCCACGACATGGACCAATAGCGCGGGTCTTTTGCCCGCTGGGTTCGTCGCTCGTCGCTCGCGGGCGTTTAGCCCGCGTCGCTCCTCGCTCCTGCCCAGCGGCCAAAATCCCTCGCGCTATTTTGAGAGACCTCTGGCGATGAACGGCCCATTGAGGAAGCCCGGCTTGCCATACAGGAACGGCGTGCCGTCCCAGTTGGTGACCGTACCGCCCGCCGCGCGCAACACGGCATCGCCCGCCGCGGTGTCCCATTCCATGGTCTGTCCGGCGCGGGGATAGATATCGGCTTCGCCCGCCGCCACCAGGCAGAATTTCAGCGACGACCCGGCATGGGTGTGGCCTTTGATGGGCAAAGTCCTGAGCAATTCACCGGTGCTGGCGTCGGGATGCGAGCGGCTCGACACCGCCACCAGTCCGTCGGCCGCGGGCGCGCGCGCCGCGATGGCGCGCGCCGTATCGCCAGACAGTTCGAATGCGCCTTCGCCCACCGCGCCCACGAACAGCCGGCCGATGGCGGGGGCCAGCACCACACCGCTGACCGGCCGGCCATCCACGATCTCGCCGATATTCACGGTGAACTCGCCGCCGCGTTTGACGAATTCCTTGGTGCCGTCCACCGGATCCACCAGAAAGAAGCGCGTTCCCACCTTAGCGATGCGCCCGGCGGCTGCCTCTTCTTCCGCCACCACCGGCACTCCCGGAAAAGCCACCGCCAGTTCTGCCAGGATCAGTTTTTCTGCTTCCTCATCGGCATCGGTCACCGGCGAACGATCAGCCTTCACCCGTGTGTCGCATCCGGCCTCATAATGGCGCATCACCACTGTTCCGGCCGCGCGTGCAATGCGGACGAGAGTTTCCAGGCGCGGGGACAGCGTTGCGTCCATATTAAGAATTCCTTAAGACCCGCAGGCGAATTTACCAATCGCTAACCAGTGAGGCCGCATTGAGTTCGTCCATGACAGAAATCGAATTTGCCGCATTGCTGGTCAGCCGTGTGTGCCACGACCTTGTCGGGCCTTTGGGAGCCGTGGTCAACGGCATGGAAGTACTGGAAGATGAGCGCGACGCCGGCATGCGCGCCGACGCCATCAAGCTGGTGACCATGAGCGCCGAGCAGGCGCTGGCCCGCATCCAGTTCATGCGCATCGCTTTTGGCGCGGCCGGCTCGGCGGGCGCGGAACTGGACCTGGGCGAGATCGGCCGGCTGATCGGCGGACTGCTGGAAGGCGGAAAAGTTCAACTGGCCTGGAATGTGCCGCGGCTTAACTGGCCCAAGGATTGGGCCAAGTTGCTGATGAACGCCACCTTGCTGGCGGCCGATTGTTTGCCGCGCGGCGGCCAGGTCACGGTGGATGCCGGCTCCGATCCACAGGCGCCCTCTTTCCATATTCGCGCCCAAGGTCTCAACGCCCGTGTCACAGACGAAGTGGGCCATGCGATCAAGGGCGAGGCGCTGAATGTGGATGCGCGCCATGTCCAGCCCTTCCTCACCTACAAGCTGGCGCGCACGGTGAATGCCCAATTGGCTATCACGCCGATGGAAGGCGCTGTCGAACTCATGGCAGGTCAACGCTAGGCAAGAGAACGCCCGCTCAGGCGCTCTAGGACTTTTATCGGCGCGCGATCCGGTTCGACCATTTCGCTGACATCGAGATGAAAAGTCTGCTCCAGTGCGAATTCCCCGCCCAGCGCGGCATGCAACACCTGGTCGGTGAAGACCAGCCAGCAGCAGCCGGGGGGAAATGCCACGGCCTGGTGCGGGCTGTTCTGCTGAAAAGCTCCATCCAACTTGGCCGCGTCATGCAGCGACAGCATGAACTCGTCATACAGGCTGCGCCGGCCGCGTGTGACGCCCAGCCTGTCGAGCAGCCAGGACTTTCCCGGCAAATGTGGGCCCACTTGCGGCAGGAAGCTGCGCGCGAAATCCTCGAACGGCTGGCCGACATGCCAGCGGCGCGGCGTGTCCGGCGCGACATTGGCGAAAAAACGCAGAATGCGGCGCCCCCGCATCGGACGGGAGGGGAAGGCGTCTATGTGCAGCAGACGATCGTCGCTGATTTTGGAATAATGCCGGTCCTTGACCTGCACCGGGCGGAACGACGTGCGGGCGCGTTCCACATTGCGATAGGGCAACAGCTCACGCACCAGGATAGCGGCCTGGCTGCCAAAACGCTCGATCATCGCGGCCAGGGCTTGCGCCTTCTCGCCGGTCAGCGAACTGGACTGCATCTTGCCGGTGGTGTGATCCAGCGAAATATTCTTGGAGCGGCCATCGGACACGCCGGCATCGAGAAACAGCTTCTCGGCGTCCGACAGCGCAAAGGCGAGGTGGGGAAAGAACAACACCGCGCCGCTCTCCAGGCTTGCGACCGCACGCGCCTTCAGTGCCGCGTCATAAGGGCCTTTCCAGCCATCCAGAGACAAGTTCTCAAGCATAGCTTTGCGTCATCGCGCCATAGATCAGTGTCCGCAGATCGCGGCGCAGCCGCACCCGCCGCGCCGTATCCACGATCGCCTGGGTCATGAATATCACCGCCATGTCCTCTGCCGGGTCCACAAAAAAAGCCGTCGAAGCCATGCCGCCCCAGGCAAATTCGCCTCTGCTGCCGGCAATGCCCACCCGGACAGGGTCCAGGGTCACCGCCACGCCCAGCCCAAAGCCGATGCCGCGATAGCCGCTTTCATTGAACGCGTCGGCGGCGGGGGACAAATCCGCGATTTCTTTGTTATCGGGCAGGTGATTGGCGGTCATCAAGGCCACCGTCTTGGGCGACAACAGCCGCACGCCGTCCAACTCGCCCTTGTTCAGCAGCATCCGGCAAAAGCGCAGATAGTCCGCCGCCGTGCCCGCCAGCCCGCCGCCGCCCGATTCCAGTTTCGGCGGTGCGAACCAGTCTCGAGGATCGTCAAACAGATCGAGCTTGCCGTCCCTCAGCATGTAGCAAGCCGCGAAGCGGTCGCGCCCGTTCTCTGAGACCTGGAAATCGGTATCGATCATTTCTAACGGCGCGAGAATATTTTCCCGGACGAAATCGCCGTAGCGCCGGCCGGAAACCAACTGGACCAGATAGCCCGCCACGTCGGTCGCCACGGAATAGATCCAAGCCTGGCCAGGAGAATATTCCAGCGGCAGTTTTTCCAGCTGCGCGATCATGGCGGGCAGGCCCCCTTCGGTGCCCATCTCCGCAATTTTCTGGGCACGATAGGCAGCGTCTATCGGCGTGCGGTTGTGGAAGCCGTAAGTGAAACCTGCCGTGTGGCGTAACAGGTCCTTCACCGTCATGGCGCGGCCGGGAGCGCCGCCGTCTTGCAGTTTCAAATTCGCAAAGCCCGGAATGAAATGCGCCACCGGGTCGTCCAGCGCGATACGGCCATCCTCCATCAGCATCAGCAGCGCCACGGCGGTGATGGGTTTGGTCATGGAATAAAGGCGGAAGATGGCGTCCTCGCGCATCGGGACCGCACGGCGCAAGTCCATCATCCCCACCATGCTGTGATGCGCCACACGGCCGCGCCGCCAGATCAGGGTCAGGGCGCCAGGAAGCTGGCCAGCCTCGACAGCGCTTTGCAGGAAACGCGGGATACGCTCCAGTCTTTCGTCAGAAAAGCTCGATAATGTAGACATGTCCTGGGTTATACTCGCACCCGCATGAATGACAAAAGCTGGCCCGTATTGTCACTGGAGGAGGCGCACGTCCGCCTCACCGCACCCGGTGCACCGTTCGAAACCGCCGAAATCGCCGTGCGGGGCGTCGTCATGCGGGTGTGGAAGCATGTCCCGGCCACGGCAGCCGAGGCCTTCACCCAGGCGCGGACCCATGGAGACCGCGAATTCCTGGTCTATCAGGATGAGCGCGTGAGCTATGACGGCTTCGCCCGCGCCGCCTTGCGGGTCGCAAGCCTGCTTGCCGAACAGGGGTTGAACAAGGGAGACCGGGTAGCACTGGTGATGCGCAATCTGCCGGAATGGCCCGTGGTGTTCATGGGTGCGCTGCTGGCGGGCGCCGTTATTGTGCCGCTCAATGCCTGGTGGAGCGGCACCGAACTGGGTTACGGCGTCCTGGATTGCGGGGCGCGCTTTGTTTTCGCGGATGCCGAACGGCTGGCGCGTCTCAAAGACCTGCCGCCGTCCGTCCAGCAGGTGTTCGTTGCTCGCGCCGCCAATCCCGCGTCCGGCGTCATCGTTCTGGAAGAGGTGATCGGCGCGCCGTCCCATTGGCGCGATCTGCCCGAATGTCCGATGCCTGATATTGCGCTCATCCCTGAGGACGATGCGACGATTTTCTATACCTCCGGCACCACCGGCGCGCCCAAGGGCGCGCTGGGCACACATCGTTCGCTGACGACGAATATCTTTGCGATACCGTTCTCCAATGCCCGCAATGCCTTGCGCCGCGGATCGCCGATAGAGGCTGCAAAGCCGCGTGTGACCCTTATCGCAGTGCCCTTTTTCCATGTGATCGGCAGCCTCTCCATCCTGCTGCCGAACATGGCGGCAGGGGGCAAGCTGGTGCTGATGCGCAAGTTCGATGCCGAAGAAGCGCTGGCGCTGATCGCACGCGAACGCGTGACGGTAGCCGGCGGCGTGCCCGCTGTGGCGCTCTCGCTGCTGGACCGAATGGAAAGTCACGATCTGTCATCGCTGCAACTGGTGACATTCGGTGGCGCGCCGTCGCCGGCATCCCTGCCACGCCAGATCCGCGATCGCCTCGGCGCCATGCCGGGTCAGGGCTGGGGCATGACTGAAACCTCGGCCACCTGCACCAGCCATTCGGGCGAAGATTATCTGCATCGTCCTGCCAGTTGCGGCCCGGCTCTGCCGGTCAGCCGGCTCAAAATCATCAAGAATGGCGTGGAGCAGCCGCCCGGCACGGCGGGTGAGTTGTGGGCTTTCGGCCCCAACATCGTGAAAGGCTATTGGAACCGCCCGGACGCGACCGCAGAGGTTTTCCGGGACGGCTGGTTGAAGACCGGGGATCTCGCCATGCTGGACGGCGAAGGTTTCTGCACCATCCTGGACCGCGCCCACGACATGCTGATCCGGGGTGGCGAAAATATCTATTGCGTCGAGGTCGAGGATGTTCTGACCCAGCATCCCGCGGTGGCCGATGCAGCACTTGTCGGTCTTTCGCACCCATATCTGGGCGAAGTGCCTGCCGCCCTGGTGCAGACCCGTCCCGGCGCGCAAGTCAGCGAGGCGGCGCTGCGGGCTTTCGCCGCCGAACGGCTGGCGGCTTTCAAGGTCCCGGTCAAGGTCCTGGTGTCGGAGATGCCGCTGCCGCGCAATGCGGGCGGCAAGCTGGTGAAGAGCGAATTGCGCAAGGCGTTCGGCGCATGAGCCTATTCGTCACGCATCGCATCGTCATTCCCGATTCCGAACTTGAGGAAAGCTTCATCCGCAGTTCCGGACCCGGCGGCCAGAACGTCAACAAGGTCTCCAGCGCGGTGCAGTTGCGCTTTGATGTACACGGGTCTCTCTACCTCACCGAAACGGCGCGCCAGGCGCTGCTCGCCGGCGGCAGGCTGACACGGGAAGGGGTGTTGATTATCACCGCCCAGCGGTTCCGCGAGCAGGAAAGGAACCGCGCCGATGCCAGGCAGCGCCTGGTGGAAATCCTGCGCCGGGCTGCCACGCCAAAGCCGGTGCGCCGGGCGACAAAAATCCCAAAAGTCAGCAAGCGCAAGCGGCTGGAGGGCAAGAAACATCGCGCCGAAATCAAACGCGGCCGCGCCAAACCCGATTGAAAGTCCGGCTGAACCTTACGGCCGCGCCAGCATGTCCACGACCAGATCGCACATCCGGTCGGGATCGAACGGCTTGATCAAGGTCCGGATCTCGCGCGCCTTCAAGGCGGCGGGCGGCGGGCGTTGGGCGGCATAGGCCGTCATCATCAGAATCTTGAGCTCGGGACGCAGTTTCAACGACTCCTCCACCAGCTCATACCCGTTCATGTTGGGCATCACGATATCCGACAGCAGCAGCGCCGCCGACGGATTGTCCTTGAGAAGCTGCAGTGCCTCCACGCCGTCCGCAGCTTCGCTGACGGTCACGCCCTTGTCGCCCAGCATGGTGGAAATCAGCCTGCGCAGCTGCGCTTCATCTTCGGCAAGAATGACCTGGCTCATGGATTTCCCCTTTTTGTCAGGTTCGCCCTGTTACCTGCGTCAACTCCAGTCCTTACTTGCATGATATCTTGCTCTTTATTTGGTTATTGCAAGCCAAGTTGCCCGCACAGGTTGTGTCCGGTGGCCCCATCTTATTTGAGCCGCCCCGATCAGTATACGGACAAAGACTCGTCGCGGTAAGCTATTCGATACGTTACCGAATCGTCGCAATACCGCCTATGATGGAACGATGGTGGAATCGTTCGCACGCCTGCGCGCCACGGCCTGGCCCCTCATATTCGGTATGATCGCCGGCGGCGCCGTGGTGTTGTTTGCCGGACCCGGCCTGTTCTGGGGCCTGACCGCGCTGGCCCTGGCGGCCATGCTGATCGTCCAGTTCATCAATTTTCAGGAGCCGATCCTGGGGCCTCCGGAACAGACGATAGACGATCCGCTCCCTGCCTTGCCTCCCATGACCCGCGTGCTGCTGGATCAGCTCCCCATTCCGGTGATGCTGCTGGACGATGACGAGCGGGTCCTGTTCGTCAACCGCTCCATGCGCGATGTGCTGGGGCCGGGGCTGGACCGCAAGCGTGCGTCTTCCGTATTGCGCAATCCCGATGTGCTGGCGGCGATCGCCGAGGCACGCCGCGGCTTTGCCACCGATGTGCCGTTCAGCCTGCCGGTGCCGATTGAGCGCCATTACCAGGCCTATGCCGCGCGCATCAGTGTTTCTCCATCGGTGACCGCTCTCCTGCTGCACGATCTCACCGTGGTGAAGCGCAGCGAACAGCTGCGCGCCGATTTCATCGCCAATGCCAGCCACGAACTGCGCACACCGCTGGCGGCCGTGTCGGGCTTCATCGAAACCCTTCGCGGCCATGCCAGGCATGACGAGGCGGCTCGGGACCAGTTTCTCGACATCATGACTGTCGAGGCGGCGCGCATGCGCCGGCTGATCGACGATCTGCTGTCGCTCAGCCGCATTGAAATGAACGAGCATGTCAAACCCGAGGGCCGCATCGACCTGGAGGGCGTGGTGCGCCAGGCCGCCGCCGCGCTCAGGCCACTGGCGGCACAGGATGGCATTGCCGTGACGGTGGAAGCCCAGCCCGGCCTGCCGCCGGTGATCGGCGACCAGGATGAGCTGGCGCAGCTGTTTCAGAACCTGATTCACAACGCCATCAAATATGGCCGCGAAAAGGGCAAGGTACAGGTTACCGTCGGCCAGTCGGACGGCCAGGTCGTTGCCGCGGTTCGCGACGACGGCGAGGGCATCGCGCCCAGCGCCATTCCGCGCCTGACCGAACGATTCTACCGGGTGGACGTAAAACGCTCGCGCGAGCGGGGCGGTACCGGCCTGGGCCTGGCCATCGTCAAGCACATCATCAGCCGCCACCAGGGGCGCCTCAGCATAGAAAGCAAACCCGGAGAGGGCAGCGTCTTCACCGTCTTTCTTCCCGCCGCGCCACCGGAAATGCCTGCAAAACCCGCCATATCGGAGCCTGTCACGGAAATGTTATAAAATCGTCGCATAGGAGTGGCGTGAACCGCTTAAGCGAGTTCAAAGAACCTGAACGGAAAGCGCGCGATGACCGACCATACCGTCAAATCCTTCGGGGAGCAGTTGGAAGCCTTGTCCGCGCTGGTGGCGCAGATGGGCGGCCTTGCCGAAGCGCAGTTCGCTGCGGCTATCGAGGCCATTGCGCGCCGCGACAGCGTGGCGGCGGAGCGCGCCGTTGGCGGCGATGCCCGCATCGACGAGATCCAGCAGGAAATCGAGGAACGCGCCCTGAGACTGCTGGCCCTGCGCCAGCCCATGGCGGTGGACTTGCGCGAGACATTGGCGGCGATCAAGACGGCGGCCGAGTTGGAACGCATCGGTGACCTGGCCAAGAACATCGCCAAGCGCGCCCTGGTGCTCAACCGGGAACCGCCGATCCGGCTTACCCAGAGCCTCGCCCGGATGGGCAAGGCGGCGCAGAACCAGCTCAAGCAGGTGCTGGATTCCTTCACCAGCCGCAATGCCGAGGAAGCCGAATCGGTGTGGAACCGCGACGGCGAGATCGACGAGATCTACAACAGCCTGTTCCGCGAACTGCTGACCTATATGATGGAAGATCCGCGCACCATCGGGTTGTGCACCCATCTGTTGTTCGTCGCCAAGAATATCGAGCGTTGCGGCGATCATTGCACCAACATTGCCGAGGTCGTGTACCACATGGTGCGTGCCGGCCATCTCGCCAGCAACCGTCCCAAGGCGGACACCACCAGCGAAACTTCCATCCCTTATGAGACCCACGTATGAGCAAGCCCGCTGTCCTGATTGCCGAAGACGAAGGCGCACTGGTCACCTTGTTGCGCTACAATCTTGAGCGCGAAGGCTACCGGGTGCTGGAAGCCCGCGACGGCGAAGAAGCCCTGCTGGTTGCGGCCGAGGAACAGCCAGATCTGGTGGTGCTGGACTGGATGCTGCCGCAACTGTCGGGCATCGAAGTCTGCCGCCGCCTGCGCAGCCGCCAGGAAACCCGCAACGTCCCCATCATCATGCTGACGGCGCGTGGCGAGGAATCCGACCGCATCCGCGGCCTGGATACCGGCGCCGATGACTATCTGACCAAGCCCTTTTCCATGACCGAATTGCTGGCCCGGCTGCGCGCCGTGTTGCGCCGTATCCGCCCCAGCCTGGCGGAAGACGTGGTCGCGGTGGGCGATATCGAGATGGACCGCGCCGCCCACCGGGTGCGCCGCGCCGGCGTGGAAGTGCATCTGGGTCCCACCGAATACCGGCTGCTGGACCATCTGATCCAGCATCCCGGCCGGGTGTTCAGCCGTGAGCAGCTTCTGGATGCGGTGTGGGGCAGCGACGTCTATGTCGAGGCGCGCACCGTGGACGTCCATGTCGGCCGGCTGCGCAAGGCGCTGAACATCGAAGGCGCCGCCGATCCTATCCGCACGGTGCGGTCGGCGGGTTATTCGCTGGATGCTGCCAGCGTGGGTGCCACCAGCGCGGCCTGACTCGCGGCATTATGCCTTGCGAAAGTCGGCCCTTGCCGTGCGCTGGGCCTAGTTTGGCGCGCGTCCATCGGTTCTAGTGCCGGCTCCCTCGAAAGGATACTGCCATGACAAACAAGCCCACAATCATCTTGGTGCACGGGTTCTGGGGCGGTGCCGCTCATTGGAGCAAGGTCATCGTCCGGCTGTCGAAGATGAGCTACGGCTCCGTCCATGCCGTGGAAAATCCGCTCACCTCGCTCGCAGACGATGCCGAGCGCACCCGCAAGATGATTGCCCAGCAGAAGGGTCCGGTATTGCTGGTTGGCCATTCCTATGGCGGCGCCGTCATCACGGAAGCGGGCAACCAGCCCAATGTCGTCGGCTTGGTCTATATCGCGGCCTTTGCGCCGGATGCCGGGGAAAATTTGCTGGATGTCGGCGCGGCTTTCCCGCCGCCGCCAGGCGTGGCCAATGCGGCACCCGACAGCGACGGCTATGTCTGGATCAATCCCACGAAATTCGGCGAAAGTTTTTGCCAGGACCTGCCGCCCGATGAAATCCTGGTCATGGCGGCCACGCAAAAGGCGCCGGCGGGAAGCACCTTCGGCGACAAGGTCACGGCACCTGCCTGGAAAAACAAGCCGTGCTGGTATCAGGTCTCCAGCCAGGACCGGATGATTGCGCCGGAAAATGAAAAGCGCATGGCCGAACGGATGAGCGCGAAAAAGATCATCACGCTGCCGGCCAGTCACGCCTCTCTGGCCTCGATGCCGGACGAGGTTTGTGCCTTGATTGACGAGGCCGCCAAAGCTGTGGCGATCTGAGGGACTATAATAGCTTCCGGATTGGTTCTTCCAAATCCTCGGGCTTGGTCTGGGGCGCATAGCGCGCCACCGGCTCGCCGTCGCGGTCGATCAGGAATTTGGTGAAATTCCACTTGATCGCCTCGGTGCCGAGAATCCCGGGCTTGGCCTGGGTGAGATACTGGAACAGCTGATGGGCGTTCGCGCCGTTGACGTCGATCTTCGCAAACATCGGAAAGGTCACGCCGTAATTCTTTTCGCAGAAGGCGCCGATCTCTTCTGCGCTGCCCGGCTCCTGGGCGCCGAACTGGTTGCAGGGAAAGCCCAGCACGGTCAGGCCCTGCGGCTCCAGCTTTTTGTACAGCGCCTCCAGCCCCGCATATTGCGGCGTGAATCCGCATTGGCTGGCGGTGTTGACGATCAGGAGCACGCGGCCGCGCCAGTTTTCCAGCGCGAGTTCTTCGCCCGCCAGAGTGGCGGCGGTGTATTTGTAGATGGTCATGGCGACATGCTGCCATGACAGTCATGACCGGCGCTAGCCAGTCATTCTTCCCTTATTGTCCTTGTCGCTGCGGCGCGCCTGCTGCGGCTGATAGGCCTTGCGGGCATGAGCCTCGCAATAGGGCGAACCGGCCTTGGGATTGTGGCCGCAGAAATGAAATTCCGATGCGGAAGGATCGCCGATCGGCCAGCGGCACATGCGGTCGCTGATGGTCAGCACCGTGGCGTGGCTGCCGTCTTCCAGTTGCAGGGGATCTTCCTCCACCACCGGAGCCGCCTGCACATGGCTGCGGATGCTGGGGACCTTGGGGGTCATGGGCATGCGGGGACGTTCGCTGCGCGAGGGGCTGGCGCGGCCTGCCAGGCCCAGCCGGTGGACCTTGCCGATCACGGCGTTGCGGTGACCCCGCCCAGAGCCCGGGCGATCTGGCTGGCCGAGAGGCCCTCGGTCCACAATGTCTTGAGCTGTTCAACCCGGTCGTCCGACCAATTTGCCTGTGTCATGGCTATCGCTCCTGGTTGCCAGGGCGGGCACCAACAACCCCCCGGTCACTAGATACAGTATCCCTGCTGCCGCGCCGCACAAGCATTGCGAAGCGCTCCCAGGCCCTTGTCCACATGATTCCCTGCCCATTTGCCGGTCACCGGCCTGTCCGGCCATCCCTTAGTCCCAAGGAACGGCAGGGCCGCGATGC
>Ga0193753_10001939_pt1 | contig 17066 bp, 16 predicted proteins | sample H1c2metaG_FD_144925 | JGI IMG/M metagenome (GOLD analysis project Ga0193753, IMG submission 144925) | Soil microbial communities from a riparian zone of the East river system, Colorado, United States - H1c2 | ecosystem: Environmental > Terrestrial > Soil > Riparian zone | place: USA: East... | reverse complement strand
GACTTCTCAGGAGCCAATCTGCTTACGTTCCTTCTGTACGCGGCGCTCAGCGGCATCTTATTCTTCTTCCCACTCGACCTCATTCAAGTTCAGGGCTACCCTGCCACGAAAGCCGGAGCTGCCCTGCTGCCGCTCATCTTATTAATCTTTGTTCTATCTCGGTGGGCAGGCGGCCTCGTCGCTCGTTATGGAGCAAGGCTGCCCCTGACGATAGGCCCCATTGTCGCGGCAGCGGGCTTCGCCCTTTTTCTCAGGCCCGGCATCGGAGGATCGTACTGGACAACCTTCTTTCCGGCTGTAGTCGTTTTGGGGATTGGTATGGCTATTAGTGTGGCCCCACTGACCACCGCAGTGATGGAGTCTGTCTCTCCGTCCGAGGCCGGAGTTGCTTCTGGCGTCAACAATGCTGTCTCGCGAATCGCCGGGCTGCTGGCAATCGCTCTTTTTGGTATTGTCCTTTCTGCGGGATTCAATAGCGCTTTAGACCATAGCCTTTCGCAGATGCAGATCCCTCCCGCTAAGCGGCAAGACATCGATCGCCAGCGAACTCTACTGGCAGGCGCCGTAACGAATGATGCACAAATCAAGCGGGCGATCAACGAGGCCTTTGTATCCGGCTACCGCGATGTCGTTTGGATATCGATAGGGCTGGCTTTGTTGAGTGCGCTCAGCGCTCAGATGATCCGTGCCAAGAAACGGTGATGATCCTCCGCGAGATCGACGCGCTTTGATCTTTAGCACATAGCGTCTATGCGATACGAGATGTCCGGATTAGTGGAGAGAGCCAGTGAGACTATTTCTCTAGGAAATTGCGGTCCCTTTTTATTGATCTAGAGTTCGGACACAGCGAAAGCCGATGTTGGAGGCGGAGCTGTCGACGGTGTTGGAGATACGTGCGGCCACGCGGTAACGGTTGCAGTACGAGGCATGACATGTTGCCACGAGGAACCGGGGACCTTGCACCACCAGGGCGCAGCGGCGACAGTATCCTCGATAAGCTCGTCGAGGCGGTCCGGTGGAAGGTGCATCCAGAAGACGAAGGACCACTCGAAGCGCTCGGCATCGGTACGGTAGCCTATGGCTTCCACGAACGCAGCAAAGTCGCGATTAGTAACAGGGTAAGTATCTACATGGAAAGGCGAGAGGGTGACGGTGCGAACGGGGCCTTCGCCATCCGCGGAGAAGGCATCGCGGTAGTCGGTGACCATTCGGAAGGTTCCACCGGGCAAAGCGATCGTGGGGCGGTTCTGGCCTGCATTGGCTGAAGAGGACATTCGAGGCGCCGATGAGATTGCTTCCGATCCGCGCTGCGATCGGGAGCACAGCAAGAAGGAGAAGCTGCGTCCGAATTCCTGCTGTGCTCCGGATTATTGATTCCGATTGGTTCGCTCATGGGATGACCTCGTCACATTTAAGCCTAAAACACGAGACGTGCGCCGAGTTGAATTTGACGCGCCGTCGCGCGGAAGGAGAGTCGGAACGGTGAGGGTTACAGTCAAGCCGGTACGCTGACGCGATCCTTCGAAGCCAAAGAAAAAAGAAGGCATCGGACGAATTTCCCGGAAATCGTCAGAGGCCTGACGGCCCGAGAGGTAGCCCAAGCTGCAGCCAGCACGATCTGGCTACAAATTGCCCGCACCCTTCCGCATGCCGTAACATTCAGCATCTAAGGTTGCAGTCCTGTTTCTTGTCTAGCTCGTTGCCGCAGTTGGTGGCAACGCTGACACATACAGGCGAAAGCGAGTAACGATGGCAGAGTCAAGAATTCCACGCATTCTGGAGCCGGCGCCGGACTTTGAGGCGAAGAGCACGCACGGCGTTATCCGATTGAGCGACTACACCTCCAAGGGAAAGTGGGTGCTGCTGTTCTCGCATCCGTCTGACTTTACGCCTGTGTGCTCAACCGAATTCATCGAGTTTGCGAAACGCGCTGATGACTTTGAGAGGCTGAATGTGCAGCTGATCGGAGTGTCGATCGACTCCGTCTACTCGCACATTGCGTGGGTGCGCGATATCGAGGCGCTAGCAGGTGTGCAGGTAAAGTTTCCTGTAATCGCCGACCTAGACCAGAAGGTATCGCAGGCCTATGGCCTGGTACACGAAGCGGTGAGCGATACAGCCGCGGTACGGGCTGTCTTCGCCATCGATCCCAAGGGGAATGTTCGCGCGCTGCTTTACTACCCGATGCAGCTTGGGCGGAATATTGATGAGTTAATCCGCATATTCCAGGGACTGCAGACCGTCGATGCGAGTGGGGTCAGTTGCCCGGCGAACTGGGTTCCCGGACAGCAGGTGATTGTTGCCGCGCCAACGACCCTGGAAGATGCTGCCAAACGCACCAATGGCGGAGGCGCCGGACTCGACGTCAAGAGCTGGTATCTCTCTAAGAAAGATTTGCCGATCTCGACGAAGTAGTGTTTTACCAGCGTGGCAAGGAAGGGGCGTCTGTTCTTCGCGGCCACGATCCCCTGCGATAGAGCTAGCCTGTGTGTGTAGCCAAAAGTTGCAGCCCACGCGCCGAATCCGTAAGGCTGCCCATGCTAAACTTCACCCGAAGCAGCCTTCCCTCTTCATCCAATCTCCCGGAGCTGACAACCACCCGTGACCACCCTTCGCGCTCAAAATGACTGGCCGCCCGTCGTTGTGGCAAGCGTCTTCCAGACCGGCCTCAACCTCATGCGCGATCTCCTGCGCCGTGGCGTCCAGACCGTCGGCATCGACTGCATCCCCGAGCATGAGGGCTTCTTCTCCTCCTACGGCAAATCGTACCTCTGCCCGAATCCAGACACACACCCTCAAGAGTGGATCGCCTTCATGATCGAACTCGCCCGCGGTCTGGGCTCGAAGCCGGTCATCATCCCCGCTGCCGACCAGTTCGTCTCCGCCATCGGCAACCACGCCGACGCGCTCAAGGACCACTACACCTTCTCGCTCGACTCCATCGCCGTGCAGGCAGCCCTTGCCACCAAGGAGCAGCAGTACGCGCTCGCACAGCAACACGGCCTGCCCATCTCCCGCACCGCCTATATCCAGTCGAGCGCCGACCTGCAGCGGTTCGCCGAGGCGGCACGCTTCCCTTGCCTCATCAAACCCCGTCATCAGCGCGAGTGGGAGGCACTTCCGGAGGGCAATCCCCTCCGCGGCCTCAAACTCATCACAGCGGACACTGCTCCAGAGCTCCTCGCGAGCTACGCCCACTCCGAGCCCTACCGGCCCGAGGTCGTCGCGCAGGAGATCATTGCCGGCGGTGACGATGCTAAATATTGCTACCTCTCCGTCTACGGTCAGGGTAGCCGCAGGCTCGGGCACTGCGTCGTCCGCGAGTTTCGCGCCTATCCAATCTTCTTTGGCAGCGGCTCGCTGGTCGAGCCCGTACACGACCCGGAGATAGACACCCTCTGCGATAACTTCCTGCGCGGCATCGGCTACGTCGGCATCTGCGAGATCGAGGTGAAGCGCGATACACGCGACGGAGTCGTCCGCCTCATCGAGGCCAACCCCCGCTTCAGCGGTACCGGCGACTCGGCCCTCTACGCCGGAATCGAGATCGGCTGGCTGCACTATCTCGACCTCATCGGCCAGAGCCCCGAGCCCATGGAGCCTACCCGTTTCAACTTCCGCCACGTCACGCTGCGACGGGATATCCCCTCGCTCCCACACTATCTCCGGCGCGGCATCCTCACCTGGGGCGATATCTGGCGATCCTACCGCGGCCCGCTGGAGTTCTTCGACTACGACCCGCACGACCTGCGCCCCACATGGATGACCCTGAAAGGCTGCATCCGCGTCGTCATCGGCACGATTCTGCGTGCACTTGGGCTCAAACGACAGCTGGACTAGCTACGCCTCTATAATCTTTACTTAGAGGCCCCTGTCGCATGTCGAAGAGACGTCTACTCGCAGCCGCGATGCAAAAATCCGGTATTCTTCGCGCGCTGGAGATGTACAAATCGAAGCCCGGCATTCTCATCATCAATCACCATCGCATCGGTCACGCCGCGAATGGGCGCTTCGACCGCGAGGTCTTCAGCGCGACTGCCGACGACCTTGATACACAGCTCAAATACTTCAAAAAGTATCTGAACGTCGTCTCCGGTGACGAGCTCGAAGACCTGGTCGCGAGCAAATCCAAACTGACCCGAATGCACGTCGCCATCACCTTCGACGACGGCTATCTGGACAACTACACCACGGCCTTCGACGTACTCCGCGCCAACGACGCCGCTGCAGCATTCTTTCTCGTGCCAGAGTACGTCGGCACAGGCTTTATCCCCTGGTGGGACGAGATCGCCTACCTCGTACGCAACACGAAGAAGCACCAGATCACGCTGCAGACCCCTGTTCCCCTCACCATCGCGCTCGACCAGGATCGCGAAGCGGCTATCCACAGCGTTCTGCGTCACTACAAACGACCCGACAACACGGATGGCGCCAGACTGGTTGCGGAACTACGAGCAGAGGCAGAGTGCCCGCTGCCGGAGGCCACAAGGCGATTCCTCAACTGGAGCGAGGCGCAGGAGATGCAGCGTGCCGGAATGACCATTGGGTCGCACACCCAGTCCCATCCGATCCTAGGGCAGCTCACTCTGGAGCAGCAGCGATGGGAGCTCGAGGAATCCAAAAAAGAGATCGAGCAAAATCTCGGCAATCCGATCACAACGCTCGCCTATCCCGTCGGATCGCAGACCGCCTTCAGCAAAGCCACCGAGCAAATCGCCCACTCCCTCGGCTACACGTTGTGCTTCTCCTTCTACGGCGGCGTCAACACCCCGACAGCGATGAACCCCACCGATCTGCTAAGAGGCAGCACCAACCCCGACCCCCTGCTGTTCCGCGCCGAGACGATGCTCGCAGCAAAGTTAGGTAGACTTCCCTACTAATTACCGCTCTGGAACAATTTGGCTCTGCTCGACAGAGTAGGCGGCAGGTTGCAGCGAAGCCCTGCGACCGTACAGCTTGACCATCCACGCGACGACGCCGGGCATGCGAAAGCTTGGGTGATATGGCCCTCCCCGGTTCCACCATCCATGCCACAACCCTGCAAGAATAGCGTCGCTCGAAGCGGGAAGGCTATTCACGCGGTTGCGATGCCGTAAAAACGCGTTGGAGCTCGTCCAAGTTTGCTTGAGGCCGCGCACCAGCCCCAGATGTTTTCTCCAGAAACGCCCCTCGTTTCGAGCCATGTAATACCAATAGTGCGGCCTAATCTCGAACGGCTTCGTGTTGCGGTTCTTCTCGAAGTGGTACACCATCGAAGCCGTGTCCACGACATTCCTATACCCCGCACCGCTGCTGCGCGCGCAGTAGTCGATGTCCTCGTAGTACGCGAAAAAGCTCGGCTCCAGCACGCCAATCTCGCGGATCAGCCGTGTGCTGACCAGCATCGCCGTCCCAATCACCAGGCCATCCTTCGGATACTCCACCGCCCATCTTCGGGCCTGCTCAAGGTCGTTCGTCTCGTCGTACAGCGCCTCTTTGATCGAGCAGACGCCTCCGGCAAAGGTAATGTGCGGCACCTCGTCCAGCGAGGCGATCACCGGCGTCACCAGCCCAATGGCAGGATCGCTCTCGGCCAGCGCAACAATCGACGAGAGAGTTTCAGGCCCAACCACGGCATCATTGTTCAGCAGCCAGACATACTTCGCGCCAACCTCGACCCCGCGCTGCAGCCCCAGGTTGCAGCCTCCCGTGTATCCCACGTTCACAGGAGACTCCAGCAACTGAATCGAACTCGTCGTAATCTTCCTCAACTCTGCAACAGAGTCATCCGCCGATCCGCTATCGATCAAAAAGATCTCGTAGTTCGGATAGTCCATCTTCAGAACGGACTCGACAGCCGTGATCGTCTCCTCGTGGCTGTTCCAATTCAGCATGACGATGAGCACGGGTGGCTTGCCGTTACGATCGCTAGCCATCGGACGTGTCTCGAGTATAGGCATGCCTGAAGTATAGTTGGGCCGCGGTCCCACAGGAGGCCACATCTCTAATCCAGAGAGAAGTTATATTCAGAAGACGGGCGCCTCTGACGAGCTAAACATACTGCTTCCCAGGTTTCACAAACCGTAATCCGCCGCCGTCATCGTACGCAGCGCAGGCGAAACGATCAGCCTCGCCTCCGTCCGCGCCTGCACCTCCGCCGCATCGACGCCCTCAGCCACCTCGATCAGCAGCAGGCCCTCCGGCGTCACGCGAATCCAGCAGAGTTCCGTCACGATGTCATGCACAACGCTCGTCCCGGTCAGGGGCAGCGTACACGCCTTCAGGATTCTCGACGCGCCATCCTTCGTCTGATGCTCCATCGCGACCACAACTCGCCGCGCCCCGGCCACCAGGTCCATCGCGCCCCCCATCCCCTTCACCATCTTGCCGGGGATGGTCCAGTTCGCAAGATTGCCATGCTCGTCCACCTGCATCGCGCCAAGCACGCTCATATCCATATGCCCGCCACGAATCATCGCGAACGACTCCTCGCTCCCAAAAAACGAGCACCCCGGCAGCTCCGTCACCGCCTGCTTACCCGCGTTGATCAGGTCGGGATCTGCCTCTTCCTCAGTCGGCGGCGGCCCCACGCCCAGCATCCCGTTTTCCGACTGAAACATCACGTCCATCCCCGCAGGCACATACGCCGCAATCATCGTCGGCAGGCCAATGCCCAGGTTTACATAGAAGCCATCCTTGAACTCCCGCGCAATCCGTCGCGCAATCCGCTCCTTGCCCGTCATGCCGCGCCTCCGGACTGGATGAACTTCGACTCAATCGGCTTGCGATAGGCTTCACCCACAACAATGCGATTCACGAAGATTCCAGGCGTAACGATGTGGTCGGGATCGAGCTCTCCCGGCTCCACCAGCTCCTCTACCTCGGCAATTGTCAGCTTCGCCGCAGTGGCCATCGCCGGGTTGAAGTTCCTCGCCGTCTTGCGATAGATCAGGTTGCCATAGCGATCGCCCTTCCACGCCTTGATCAGCGCGACATCCGCATGCAGCGCCTGCTCCAGCACATAGGTCCTCTCGCCGATCTTCCGCGTCTCCTTGCCCTCCGCCACCACAGTGCCCAGCCCGGTCGGCGTATAAAACGCGGGGATTCCCGCGCCAGCCGCGCGAATCCGCTCCGCCAGCGTACCCTGCGGAACCAGCGTCAGGTCCAGCTTCCCGTTCAGCACCAGGGTCTCCAACCGGCGATTCTCTCCCACATAGCTGCCGATGTGCGACGCGATCATCTCCGCCTCCAGCATCAGCCCCATGCCGAATCCGTCCACGCCCATGTTGTTGCTGATCGTATGCAGCCCCGTGATGCGTCGCCGCACCAGTGCCGCGATCAGGTTCTCCGGAATCCCACACAACCCAAAGCCGCCCAGCATAATCGTCGAGCCAGAGACGATATCGGCGACGGCAACATCGGCGGAGGTAACAACCTTGTTCATCAAAATCCTTGCGCGGCGGAAGAGCACACGCCGCGCTCCTGCTCTTGGTTCTGCCTCTTACTTCGCGTGCGTGGAGAAGGTAAACGTCGTCGTGCTGTGGCGCGTCTCGCCCGGCTTCAACAACGTGGACGGAAACCCAGGATGATTCGGAGAGTCAGGATAGTGCTGCGTCTCCAGGCAAAGCCCCGAGTTCTTCACATGGCCTTCGCCGGCCTTGCCGAACTTCGCCCCATCCAGGAAGTTGCCGGAGTAGAACTGCACGCCCGGCTCCGTCGTCGTCACCGTCAGCACACGCCCACTGCCAGGCTCGTAGACCCGCGCCGCAGTCTTGACCTCGCCGGTGGGCCCCCGCAGAATCCAGTTCAGGTCATAACCGCCGGCAATCTTTAACTGCTCATTGTTGTCATTGATACGCGCCCCAATCGCAGTCGATTTGCGGAAATCGAACGGCGTTCCGTCCACCGGAGTCATATCCCCTGTCGGAATCAGCCCTGCATTCACCGGCGTGTAGTTGTCCGAAGGCAGCGTCATCTCGTGGCCCAGAATCGTTCCCTGCCCATCGCCCGCCAGGTTGAAGTAGCTGTGATTCGTCAGATTCACCACGGTCGTCTTATCCGTCGTCACGCTGTAGTCGATCCGCAGTGCGGCATGATGAATGGTGTACCGCACATGCGCGGTGAGCGTCCCCGGATAGCCCTGATCCCCATCCTTGCTCACCAGGGTCAGCTCCAACCCGTCGGCAACCTGCTTCGCGTCCCACACCAGCTTGTCGAAGCCGACTGTGCCGCCGTGCAGCGAGTTCCCGTTGTTGTTCGTCGGAACCTGGTACGCGTGCCCATCGATCGAAAACTTGCCAAACGCGATGCGATTTCCATAGCGCCCCACAACCGCGCCAAAGTAAGTCGTCTTATCGGCGATATATCCGTCCAGCCCGCTGTACCCCAGCACCACATCGGCCATCTTGCCGTCGCGGTCCGCTGTTTTGATCGAGACGATGCGAGCCCCGTAGGTCATGATGCGAGCCTCAATACCCTCGCCTTTCAGCGTGTAGATGTCCACTGCCTTGCCGTCAGGGGTGGTGCCAAATGCTGCCTTGGTTACGGAGCCGTGTGCTGCCATCGCGGTTGTCATGCTAAGCAGCATAACCTTTAGCCATCTCATCGTCATACTCCCTCGAAATCTTTTGCTCTGGGCGGGTTCATTCCGCGCCCGGGTTCGCTGCCTCGCATCTGCTGCTCGGGCAACCCTCGCCACTATACGTCAACCGCCCCGCCGCCACGAAACAACCCACCCCTGGCCGGCGGGCCGGAAGACGATAAGATGGGTGCGTCAGATTAATCAAGCCAAGGATGGTCATGAACCTTCGCACCCGAACCCTGCCCCTGCTCGCCCTTCTGCTCCTCAGCCTCTGCGCCTTCAACGGACGCACAGCCTTCGCCGCCCAACCCGACCACTGGGTCGGCACCTGGGCCACCGCGCCAGTGGCACTCCCTAATCCCGACGGCAAATTCGGCACTGCCGACACCACCTACCGCGAGATCGTCCACGTCTCCCTCGGCGGCTCCTCCGTCCGCATCGTCCTCTCGAACGAGTTCGGCCTCGACCCCCTCACCATTGGCGCCGCCCACATCGCTCTCAGCTCAGGCGGCGCAACAGGCAACGGAGAGATCGGCCTCACCGCCGCCAACGACCTCACCTTCGACGGCCGCCCCTCGGTCACCATCCCGCCCGGAGCCCTCGTCGTCAGCGACCCCGCCGACCTCAAGCTCCCCGCCTTCGCCGACCTCGCCGTCAGCCTCTTCGTCCCCCTGCAGCCCATGCGCCAGGTCTCCATCCACAACTTCGGCGACCAGACCAGCTACGCCGTCGAAGGCAACGCCGTCAGCGTCAAGACCCTCGAAGCCCCCAAAGAGATCTTTTCCTGGCCCTTTCTCAAAGGCATCGACGTCAAAGCCTCTGATAAAAGCGCCTCCATCGTAACCTTCGGCGACAGCATCACCGACGGCGCACTCAGCACCCGCAACGCCAACGCCCGCTGGCCCGACCTCCTCGCCCGCCGCCTCCAGGCCAACAAGAAGACCTCCCAGCTCGGCGTCCTGAACGAAGGCATCGGCGGCAATCGCGTCCTGCACGACAACACCGGCCCCAGCGCCCTCGCCCGCTTCGACCGCGACGTCATCGCCCAGGCCGGCGTCAAATACGTCGTCTTCATGGAGAGCATCAACGACATCGGCCACGCCACCGACCCAACCAAACCCTACGACGTCATCACCGCCGCCGACCTCATCTTCGGCTTCAGCCAGCTCGCCGAGCGCGCCCACACCCACGGCATCAAGGTCATCGGCGCCACCCTCACTCCCTTCGTCGGCGCCAAATACCAGTCAGCCGACGGCGAAGCCATGCGTCAGGCCGTCAACCAGTGGATCCGCACCTCCAATCAGCTAGACGGCGTCATCGACTTCGACAAAGCCACCCAGGACCCCGCCAACCCTACCGTCTTCCTCCCCGCCAATGACTCCGGCGACCACCTCCACCCCAAAGACGCCGGCTACAAAGCCATGGGCGAATCCATCGACCTCAAACTCTTCACCAAATAGACAAAAGACGGCAGGAGCATAGCCCTGCCGTCTCTCTAAAACACACTTTGTACGTCGCCAACTCGTCAGTTAGCCAAAACCCTCTCCCACGGCGGAGGAACCTTCACCGACGCCATCCCGGCAGCCGTCGCGGCCTGAACCCCCATATCCGTATCCTCAAACACCAGGCAATCCTCCGGCGCGACTCCCAGCCTCTCCGCAGCCATCAGAAACGCCTCCGGATGAGGTTTGCTCCGCTGGTAGTCTCCGGCACAGACCAGCGTCTCAAACCTGTCCAGCAGCTTCAGCGCATTCAGCGAAGCCGTCACCGACACCCTCGTGCTCCCCGAGACGACGGCAAACGGAATCTGCCCATGGCTGGCCTCGATATGTTCCATCACCTCGGGGACACCCTTGAGCTGAGGAAGAATCTCAAAATAAAGATCCTCTTTCCGTTTGACCAATTGCTCCACCGGCATGGTCAGGCCATGCCGCTCATTCAGCGTGGAGATGATCTCGGACACCGGCATACCGCCCCAGGCATAAAAAAGCTCCTCGTTGAACTCACAGTTCCACTCCGAAAGAATGCTCCGCAACGCAACATAATGCAGCGGCATCGAATCGACGATCGTCCCATCGCAGTCGAACAAATAAGCCTTAAATGGCCCGGACGGCAGCTTCAGCTTCATACATCTCCCTCTTTCCGTTGATCTATCATCCGATTCTTTCAACCCCTCGGCGGAATCGTTCCCTCTTCGATCAGCAACCGCGCAGCCTGGTCGAACCCGGCCCACGCCGCCGCCGCCAGCCCACCCCCTACACTCACGCGCCGCACCCCAACCGCCGCCAGCTTGGCAATCGGCGTATCCGGCCCCATCAGCAACACATTTACCGGCTTCGGCGCCACCGCCTTCACGACAGCGGCAATCTCTCCAAGGTCCCGCATCCCCGGAGCATAGAGACAGTCCGCGCCAGCCTCGGCATAGGCCACCAGGCGTTCTATCGTCGCGTCCAACCCCTTCCTCCCGATCAGATACCCCTCCGACCGGCCCACCAGCAGAACATTCTCGCCCGACCCATCAATCGCCTCCCGCGCCGCCCGCATGCGCTCGACCGCCAGCGGCAACGCATACAGCTCCTTCCCCGTGCGGTCCTCGATCGACAGCCCCGCCACGCCCGTCTCCACAGCAAGCGCAACATTCGCCGCCACCCCCTCCGGCTCATCGGCGAAGCCAGCCTCGAAGTCCGCGTTCACCGGCAGGTCCGTCGCCGCGCACAACATCCTCAGGTGGCTCAAGATCTCGTCCCGCGACAGGTCCCCATCGTCCCGCCCCATCGACCACGCCACCCCCGCACTCGTCGACGCGAGCGCCTTGAACCCCATCCGCTTCAACCGCACCGCACTCCCGGCATCCCACGGATTCGGCAGCACAAAGCAACCCTCTTGATGCAACGCACGAAACGCCGCACGCCGCGCAGTCATATCAATCGACATAAATCCTCCTTGTCGCTATCAACAAATCAGGGACGGCCAGCAGATTCGGGGTCTCCGCCCCCTCCGCTACCGTCCCTGCTTCCCACCCAAATTCGAAGCTACTGAAGCTCAATCCCTGCAAAGAAATAACCAATCTCAAACGCCGCGGTATCCTCGGCATCCGATCCATGAATCGCATTCTCGCCAATCGACGCCGCGAACTTCTTGCGGATCGTTCCCTCTTCCGCCTGCGCCGGATTCGTCGCGCCCATCAGCTTCCGCAGGTCGGCAATCGCGTCCTCCTTCTCCAGAACCATCGGGAAGATCGGCCCGGAGCTCATGAACTCCGTCAGCTCGCCAAAGAAAGGCCGTGCCGAATGAACATGATAGAAACCCTCAGCCTGAGCCTTGGAGATCGAAAGCCGCTTGATCGAAACAATCTTGAATCCAGCCTTTTCAATCTCGGCGAGGATGGCGGCGGTATAACCCTTGCGGACGGCGTCCGGCTTAATAATGCTGAAAGTGCGCTGTGACAACGTAGTTCTCCTAAGTGAATATCTGCATACTAGTGTAGAACAGCGGCGCTACCCGCCTCTGTTCGTCAACGTCCTTCTTACAAGGAGCGTGCCGATGCGAAAGACCGTATGGATCTGGTTCGCCGGCTGCGCCGCCTGGGTCATCGATGGCCTTGTCAGCATTCACTTCTACAACTGGCTGCACGCCCGCCTCGCCTTTTGCGTTGCCATGCTATTCCTGGCCGCCGGACTCTTCTACCGCAGGCAGGAGCCCTGATTCAATACTTGGCCTGACGGCTGGTCCCACTTCGCGTGGGGCGGTCACTTCGTGACACGTATACCCCCTTCGGGTCGAAGCTCCCGTTGGTCGCTGAAAAGAATCTTCCAGCCGACCATCGGGAGGCAGCAGGCGAAGCCGGTATACCCCCCACGAAGTGGGCGCCGCCCGCGCAGGGCGCCTTACCCGCCTGAAGAATAGGCCGATACGCCCTAAGCCTTCCCCAGCACCCGCGCCATCGCCTCGCCGATCTCTGCCGGCGACTTCACCACATGGATGCCCGCCTCCGTCATCGCCTTCATCTTCTCCGCGGCCGTTCCCTCGCCACCGGAGATAATCGCTCCGGCATGTCCCATACGGCGTCCCGGAGGAGCCGTCTGGCCCGCGATAAACCCGACCACCGGCTTCTTCACATGCTCCTTGATAAACTTCGCCGCAGCCTCTTCCGCCGAGCCGCCAATCTCGCCGATCATAATGATCGCCTCGGTCTCCGGATCGTCATTCAGCAGCTTCAACGCATCGATATGGGTCGTCCCGATGATCGGATCGCCACCGATCCCGATCGCCGTCGACTGTCCGATCCCACGCGTCGTCAGCTGGTACACCGCCTCATAGGTCAGCGTTCCCGACTTCGACACAATCCCCACCGAACCTTCCTTATGAATCCGCCCCGGCATAATTCCGACCTTCGCCTTACCCGGCGAGATCACCCCCGGGCAGTTCGGCCCGATCAGCCGCGAATTCGACCGCCTCACAACCTCCCACACCTTCACCATGTCCAGCGTAGGAATCCCCTCGGTGATGCAGATCACCAGCGGAAGCCCCGCGGCCGCAGCCTCCAGAATCCCATCCGCGGCAAACGGCGGCGGCACAAAGATCACCGACACATTCGCTCCGGTCTCCTTCACCGCCTCTTCGACGGTATTGAAGACCGGCCAGCCCTCATGCGTCGTTCCGCCCTTACCCGGCGTCACGCCACCCACAACCTTCGTCCCATACTCCGCGCAACCCTTGGCATGGAATGTACCCTCACGCCCGGTAATTCCCTGCACAATCAGCCGCGTATTCTTATCAACCAGAACTGCCATTACTTGCCACCTTTCGCAGCGGCAACAGCCAAGTCCGCAGCTTCCTTCATCGTTGTGCCGACTTCAAACTTCAGACCGGATTCAGCGAGGATTTTTCTACCCTCTTCAACATTCGTACCTTCGAGCCGAAGAATGATCGGAACCTTCACATTCAACTTCTTCGCGGCGGCAACCACCGCCGTGGCCAGAACATCCACCCGCAGAATCCCACCGAAAATATTGATGAAGATCGCTTTGACGTTGGGGTCCGAAAGCAGAATCCCGAACGCATTCTCAATCTGCTCCTGGTTCGCCCCGCCGCCAACATCCAGAAAATTCGCCGCCGACCCACCCGCATACTGGATGATGTCCATCGTCGCCATCGCCAGCCCCGCACCGTTCACCATGCAGGCAATCGTGCCGTCCAGCTTGATGTAGTTCAGCGCAAACTTGCTCGCTTCCACCTCCAGCGGGTCTTCCTCCGCCAGATCGCGCAGCTCCTTCAGATCCTTGTGCCGGAACATCGCGTTGTCATCGAAGTTGATCTTGCAGTCCAGCGCCAGCAGCTTGTCATCCTTCGTCGTAATAAAAGGATTGATCTCCATCAGCGTCGAGTCCGTATCCACGAACGCCCGGTACAGCCCCGTCATAAACTTCACCGCATCGTTGATCTGCGTCGGCTTCAGCCCCAGCTTGAAAGCCAGCTTCCGCGCCTGGTATGGCTGAAAACCCACCGCCGGCTCGATGTACTCCTTATAGATCGCGTCCGGGTCCTTCGCCGCGACCTCTTCGATCTCCATGCCGCCCGACCGCGAAGCCATAAAAACGATCTTCGCCGACGCCCGGTCCAGCACCAGTCCCAGGTAAAGCTCGCGCTCAATCGCGGAGCCCTCTTCGATCAGCAGCCGCTGCACCTTCTGCCCGGCAGGCCCCGTCTGATGCGTCACCAGCTGCATCCCCAGGATCGCCTTCGAGGCCGTCGCCGCATCTTCCAGCGACTTCGCCAGCTTCACGCCGCCGCCCTTGCCCCGGCCGCCCGCATGAATCTGCGCCTTCACTACGACGACCGCATTCCCAGCTGCGAAAAGACTCTTCGCAGCGATATCCGCCTCTTCCAGTGTGGTCGCCATCTCGCCGCCCGGAACCGGCACGTTGTACTTCCGCAGAATCTCTTTAGCTTGATACTCGTGAATTTTCATAGGTATTTTTTGAAATCTCGCCCGCCCGTGAAGTGTAGCGGACACAAACAACTGCTCGCAATCGCAAACTCGCACAATTGTGCGTTTATCGCCCGCGCGTTAATTGGAAACGACATGACAACCTCGTGACCGAAATGTAAGATAGCCGACATTAGGGCCTGGCGGGAATAGTCGTGATCTGTGATCATGCCAGCCCGCGACAATTCACGCATATTCGAGAGAGCGACTCTCTGAATCCACCGCACCCGTACGAGGAAAGGTAGATTCAGATTAGCGTCCATCTTGTAAACCCCAGCGACAACTCCTTTGGTACTGCCGTTATCACCCCCAGATGGCTCTTTGTCCTGGCCGCAGCGACTCCGGCAATCGCGGGCGATCCCATCCTCGTCGACGAATCCATCGAGCAGATCGTCCCTGAAACCATTCAGCCCGGCGATATCGTCGGCATCAGCGTCCACACCGGCAATGCCCTGCGCGGCTACGAGGTCGGACGCATCGCCCGCAGCCGTGGAGCATGGGTCGTCTACGGCGGAATTCACGCAACATTATTCCCCGAAGAGTCCTTCGACCGTGGCGAAGCCCATGCTGTCGTTAAGGGCGACGGTGACATCGCCTGGGGCGAGGTCGTCACCGACCTCCTCGCAGGCACTCCCCTCCAGAAAATCTACGACGGCGGACGCATCGGCGGCAGCGAATTCCTCGCCGCGCGGTGGGACCTCATGCCCCGCGACAAGTATATGTGGGCCTCGGTCCAGACCATCCGCGGATGCCCCAAGCACTGCTCCTTCTGCAGCGTCTGGCGCACCGACGGCCAGCAGCCCCGGCAGCGCCGCTTCCAGAGCGTCATCGACGAGATCGTCAACCTCCGCCAGATCGGCTTCCGCTTCATCGCCCTCGCCGACGACAACTTCTACCCCGTCACCCTCACCGACCTCCGCCTCGCACGCGAGCAGAACAACCTCGCCAAGCTCGAAGAGTTAACCGCCATCCGCGCCGAGCGCTTCCAGCTCATGGCCGAGCTCGCCAAGCTCCCCAAGGACATGGTCTTCTTCACCCAGATCACCATGGAGGCCGGCGAAGACGGCGAATACCTCGACGCCATGCGCAAGGCCAACATCAAGGGCGCCCTCGTCGGTGTCGAAGCAGTCACCCCCGAAGGGCTCAAAGCCGTCTTCAAAGACTTCAACTACTCCGGCGAAGCCCTCGCGAAGCAGCTGCAGACCTTCAAAAAGCACGGCGTCCATGTCCTCGGCTCCTTCATCTTCGGCCTGCCCACAGACAAGCCCGCCACCTTCGACGCCACCGTCGCCATGGCCCTCAAGGCCGGCGTCACCTTCGCCCAGTTCGTCATGATGACCCCCTTCCCCGGCACCATCGACTTCGCCCGCTGGGAAAAGGAGCAATCCAAAGCCCCCGAGATGGTCGGCGATGTCCCCATCACCCGCTACTGGCTCATCCCCACTGCCACGCGCCCGAAGATGTTCACCCCGCACCCGTCCATGAGTTCCGCTGAAATCAGCCAGCGCACGCAAAAAGTATGGGACCGTTTCTACGACTGGCCCTCCATCTGGCAGCGCTCCGCCTGCACCCCCAACCTCCGCGCCCGTGTCGCCTTCATGTTCCTCTCCAAGCTCTACCGCCAGATGTACGCCGGAACCGGAATCTCAACCGACAGCGCCCGCAGAAAGAAGTCCAAGACCTGGGCCCGATGGACGGCCAGGCAGTGCCGCAAGCTCTTCCAGGCCAAACCCATGCCAGAGCTCCAATCCCCCGCCTGGGATCTGGCCTTCGCCGGAGCCCCGTTGCGCCGTCCAGCATTTCTCACACCCACCGACCAGCCCGCACTCTTCGTCATCAACAAACCCTGACGTTACGGCAGTTAAATCCAACCCGCCAACCCACAATCGCGTAGCAGCGTTACCCACCTGCTACGCTTAAACCCATGCCCCCCCAGCCCCATCTCAGGCAGATCATCGAAGCCCGCGCCACCCTCACCCGCGAGGCCGCCCGCGCCCTCATGCAGCAGATCCTCGCCGGCGAGCTCACCGACATCGAGCTCGCCGCCCTCCTCGGAGCCCTCGCTGCCCGTGGCGAAACCGCCGCCGAGATCGCCGGCTTCGTTGACACCATGCGCACTGCCGTCACCCCTCTCCCCCTCAGCGCAGCCGAGCAGGCCACCCTCGTCGACACCTGCGGCACCGGCGGCGACGCCAGCCGCACCTTCAACATCTCCACCGCCGCCGCCCTCGTCGCCGCCGCCGCCGGAGCCGCCACCGGGGCTGACATGATGGTCGCCAAACACGGCAACCGCGCCATCACCTCCCAGACCGGCTCCGCCGACGTCCTCGAAGCCCTCGGCATCCCCGTCGGCCTCTCTCCCGCCGAAGCCGCCGTCGCCCTCCGCGCCCTTCGCTTCGCCTTCCTCCACGCCCCCAGCCTGCATCCCGCCATGAAGGCCGTCATGCCCGTCCGCCGAGCCCTCGGCATCCGCACCGTCTTCAACGTCCTCGGCCCCCTCACCAACCCCGCCGGAGC
>Ga0193753_10001937_pt1 | contig 17076 bp, 9 predicted proteins | sample H1c2metaG_FD_144925 | JGI IMG/M metagenome (GOLD analysis project Ga0193753, IMG submission 144925) | Soil microbial communities from a riparian zone of the East river system, Colorado, United States - H1c2 | ecosystem: Environmental > Terrestrial > Soil > Riparian zone | place: USA: East River... | reverse complement strand
CGCCGGCGGCACGACCGGGTCGCGGCCGCCGGCGAATACCCACACGGGTAGTTTGGCCTTGGCGATCGGTTCGGCGTGGTCCGGATGGCCATAGCCGACGATGGGGGCAAGCGCGGCAAATTTTTGCGGATGGCGCGCCGCGAGACTCCATGCGCCGAAGCCGCCGTAACTCAATCCCGTGAGATAGATGCGGCGCGCATCACCCTTGAAGCTGGCCACCGTCTTGTCGACCATCTCCAGCAACTCGTACTCGAACTGGTCCCAGCCATCGGGCGGCCCGTCCGGACCATCCGGAAGATTGTCGTCGGCCAGCTTGCCCTGCATGGGTTCGGCCAGGCGCACGCCGGTCGCGTCGGTCCGCGGGTTGATCCAGTTCGCGAGCCGCTCGGGTATCTGCGACCGGGTGCGATTCTTGATGTAGGGCACCTCGCCGCGGCTGAACTTGTCGAGCTGCGGCGAAATGATCACGAAAGGCAGGTCACGGCGCTGGCACCACGCTTCGAAAACCGGGCCGTGGATCAGCACGTAGTCCAGCTCACCCCTGGCGTCACCCCGTTCGCCATCGCCGTGCAGGAACAGCATGACCGGCCACTGCTTCTGCTGCGCGAATCCGCGCGGCAGATAGACGAAGTAGTCGCGCTTCTTGCCGGTGCGTACGCTCTGGTATGAGACGCGCGTGAGCTCGGGCTCCGAGCGAGGCACCGGTGCCGGCGCGGCCTGAGAAGAGGAAGCAGCCGAAACCCCGGCCGCTCCCGCGAGTAGCGGCAGAAGTTCTCGGCGTGTAGTCATGAAACCCCTTCCCGTTGAAATCTCAGCGAATGACGCGTGCGCCCTTGCCTTTCATGACCGCTTCGACTTCCTTGACGTTGACCATCGAGGTGTCGCCGGGTGTGGTCATGGCCAGCGCGCCATGCGCCGCGCCGTATTCTACGGCGGCCTGCGGGCCTTTGCCTTCCATGAATCCGTACGCGAGGCCGGACGCGAAGCCGTCGCCGCCGCCCACCCGGTCATAGATCTCGAGGTTCTCGCGCATCATCGACTGATAGAAATTGCCGCCAGCATAGAGAATGGCCGACCAGTCGTTGAATGTCGCGGTTTTCGCGTTGCGCAGCGTGGTCGCCGCCACCTTGAAGTTGGGGAACTGTTTCACCGCGGTCTGGATCATCTTCTTGAAGTTCGCCGGGTCGATGGCCGAGATGTGCTCGTCGAGCCCTTCCACTTCGAACCCCAGGCAGGCGGTGAAGTCTTCTTCATTGCCGATCATCACGTCGACATACTTCGCGATGTTGCGGTTGATCTTCTGCGCGCCTTCCTTGCCGCCCTGGCTCTTCCACAGGCTGGCACGGTAGTTGAGGTCGTACGAGACGATGGTGCCGTACTTCCTGGCGATCTCCACCGCTTCGATGACGGCCTCCGAAGTGTTGGGCGCCAGCGCGGCAAAAATGCCGCCCGTGTGAAACCAGCGGACGCCTTCTTCGCCGAACAATTTTTCCCAGTTCACTTCACCGGGCTTGATCTGCGAAGCCGCCGAGTGGCCGCGGTCCGAACAGCCGAGCGCGGCGCGAATGCCGAATCCTTTCTCGGTGAAGTTGAGGCCGACACGCGTATTGCGGCCGAGGCCGTCGAACTCCCGCCAGATGATCTTCGAGGTGTCGACGCCGCCCTGCATCATGAGGTCTTCGACCAGCCAGCCCAGATCGTTGACCGGCAGGGCGGTGATGGCGGTTGAACGTTTGCCCCAGCATTTGCGCATGGCACGCGCGACGTTGTACTCGCCGCCGCCTTCCCACACCTGGAACGAGCGGGCGTTGCGCACGCGGCCGAAGCCGGGATCGAAGCGCAGCATGATTTCGCCGAAGGAGGCGCAGTCCCAGCGGGTCTCGGCAGCGGAACGGATCTTCAATACGTTGTCAGTCATGTCGATGTCTTCTTACTTTCCACGAATGGTCTTGATGAGTTTGACGGTGTCGCGCACTTTCGCTTCGACACCCGCGTAGTCCTGCTTCGCGAGCAGTTCCTTGGTGATGAGATTGCTGCCGATGCCGCACGCGACGATGCCGGCGCCAAACCACTTGCGCAGGGATTCCTCGGTGGGCTCCACGCCGCCGGTCGGCATGATGCGCGTCCACGGCATCGGGCCCATGACGTTCTTCACGAACTCAGGTCCGCCGACCGAACTACCCGGGAACACCTTGACGATCTCGCTGCCCAGTTCCTGCGCGTAGGAAATCTCGCTGGCCGAGCCGCAGCCCGGGCTGTAGGGAATCGCACGGCGATTGCAAACCTTGGCGACATCGGCGTTGAGGATCGGGCCAACGACGAACTTGGCGCCGTTGGCGATGTAGATGCCCGCCGTGGGCGCATCGACGATGGAGCCGACACCCATGATGACGCTCGGGTCCGCCTTGTCGAAATGGCGTGTGACTTCGTAGAACACGTGCGATGCGAAGTCACCGCGATTGGTGAACTCGATGCACTTGGCGCCGCCGTTCGCGCAGGCCTGGATGACTTTCTGACAGACCTCGACATCCGGGTGATAGAAAACCGGGATGACTCCCTGGTCCATCATGGCGGCCAGCACGCTCATACGATCCTTATTCATCCATCTCTCCATTCATTAGTGAAGCGCCGGCATTTTCGTCGACGGGTGACGGCGCCGGCAATCTATTCGTGTCGAAGCGTGGCGATGCGGCAACACGGATACAAGCTAGATCGTTTTCCATATCGCCCCCACGCTTGCGCTGACGTTTCGAGTCGTCTATAACGAGTTCCAAGGTAACCGGTGTCATTTTCAGGCCGGTGTCCTGTACAAACAACAAATATCGAATTCAGGAGAGGGGGGGAATATGGCGAACACATATCGCACCAAGGGAATTCTGCCTTTGGTGCTCGGCTCTTTGAGCATTGCGACCGGCGCGGCTGCTGCCGACCAGGATAAAACGGCTGCCACATCGGACGCCGCTGCTTCGAGCGCCGCGGATGCTCCCGAGGACATTGGCACGATCGAGGTAACCGGTTACCGCCTGTCGCTTCGCAACGCCATCGACGTCAAGAAAAACGCCAGCGTCATGATGGACTCCATCAACGCCGAGGACATCGCCGACTTCCCCGACGCCAACCTCGCAGAGTCCCTGCAGCGCCTGCCCGGCGTCGCGCTCGACCGTGACAACGGCGAAGGACGCGGCATCACGGTGCGCGGCCTCGGCAGCGATTTCACGCGCGTACGGCTCAACGGCCTGGAGACACTCTCCACGGCGGCGGCCGCCGATTCAGGCACGTCGCCCAACCGCGGCCGTGGTTTCGATTTCAACGTATTTGCCTCGGACCTCTTCAGCTCGCTGTCGGTCACCAAGACGGCCTCCGCCTCCGCGGACGAAGGCTCCCTCGGCGCCACCGTCGATCTCGAGACCGGCAAGCCGCTCGACTACAAGGGCACCAAGCTCGCGTTGTCCATGGAAGACGCGTACTACGAGAACGGCGGCACGCACAACCCGCGCGTCGCCGGATTGTTTGCAACGCAGTTTTTCGACGACCGTCTTGGCGTGTCACTGTCGGGCGCCTATAGCGAGCGCACCTCGGAAGTGGATCGCTACAAGCGCCAGGCCGGTCAGTCCGATTACGAATATCGAGGGGCGACGTTTGCGGGCACTCTGGTGACGCCGCGCGCCGGCTTCGCCGCGCCCGTGGGCGCGTCTTTGGCCGGCACAACCGCCACCAACGGCGTCCAGAATCCGCGCGCGATCGACGCGCAGACCGGATCCGACCCCGCTGCGTATGCGCTGCTGTATCCGGAAGCGTATGCCACCCCGGGACGTTTCAATAATTCGCTGGTGCGCATTCCGGCACTCATGAACATCGAGCAGCAGGACCTCGAGCAGGAGCGTCTGGGACTCACCGCCGCCATCCAGTTCAAGCCGACCGAGAGCACCAACATCGGTCTCGACATGGTGTATTCGAAGTTCGATCAGAAGAGCGACGTGAACCAGATCCAGTCGGTGGGCCTGAACCGTAACAACACCATCGCTGCCTTCAACACGAATGCGGCGCCGACGGCCGCGAATGCCACGACCCGCCGCGGCGCCTACGCCACGTGCAACAACCAGACGGCGCTGCCGTTCCGCGAAGCGATCAATTGCGGCGGCTCCGAGGTCGATGCAGACGGTGTATTCGCGGGATACAACGTTGCCAACCCCACCGCCGGCTCCAGTTTCAGCACCAACCCGAACAATCTCGACACATTCGACTACTACAACAACCCGTTGTCACCGGGCTACGGTAGTTCGCCGGACGGCATGTTCTTCCGCGGCCCAATCGTTGGCCGGCCGGGCGTCGATGTGCTCGCGGCGCACGTTTCCGACGCGGGCAACGCCGACTATCTGGAGCTGCGCAATGTGGACTGGCGCTCGGCAACCGATTCGTCGTATTTCACGACGCAATTCCAGCAGGCTTCATTGAGCTGGCAGCAGGACATTGGCGATCAATTGAAGATGGACGTCCTCTACGGCCGTTCACGCTCGAGCAACGACAACACCGGCCTGCTGGTCGAATTCAATCGCATGGATTCGCCCGAGACCTTCACCTACGACGAGCGCGAACACGGCTCCATGCCGTTGGTGAATTACGGCTTCGATCTCGCCAACCCGAGCAACTGGAGCCTCGTGAAAGGCTTCTCGTCGATTCGCCATTTCGAACGTGAGACCGACAACGACTACCAGGGTGGACACGTTTCGTTCGACCTCAAGATCAACGACAACCTGGGCCTGGAATTCGGCATCTCGAAGCGCGAATACCAGTTCAAGACCAACCAGGGACAGCGGCTCTCGCAGGAAGCGCAGAACCCGACATTGCTGGAGCTCGGTGTCACTTCGGCGGACCTGGGTCGCGTCTATGATTTCGGCGATGGTCTCGACATGCCGGCAGGTTCACCGACGTCGTTCTTCGCGCCGAACATCGACAAGTTCCGCGAGGTCATCGGCTTCGACTGCAGCTGCATCAACCAGTACGGCGACTGGACGCTGGGGTACCTCTCGAATCCCGGCAACCAGTTCCAGGTCACCGAGTACGACACCAGCTACTTCATGCAGATCAATTTCAACTACGACATCTTTGGCCACCGCACGTTTGGCAACTTTGGTGTCCGCGACGCCGATACGCATGTGAAGTCGCTTGGATACACGCCGGCCCCCGCGGCGACCGGGCCGCGGCCGCTCCAGGCCGAACACACCTACACCGACAAACTGCCGTCGTTCAACGTCGCCTATCAACTCACCGACACCATGCTGTTGCGCGGTGGCTGGTCGAAGGTGATGGCGCGTCCGCAGCTCGCGAACCTGGCGCCGACCATCACCGGTCTCACCACGCCGACCATCGGTTCGACGACTGTGCCGTCGGTGACGCTCGGCAATCCTGAGTTGTCGCCATTCCGTGCTGAGAACTACGACCTGTCATGGGAGTGGTATTTCCAGGAAGGCGGTCTGTTGTCGGTCGCTGTGTTCAAGAAGGACGTGTCGAACTTCCCGCAGACGGTGTCGACTTCGGCCACGCTGCAGGAAATCCTCCCGCCCGATCAATATGAGGCCACGCTCCAGACGCTCACGCCACAGCAGCTCGCCTGGGTTAACGGCGGCGGCAGCGGTGGCGGGCCTGGCTTGTATGGCGTGCGACAGTTTGCCGATGCATCGGGTGGCGAAATCAAGGGGTACGAGATCAGCTTCCAGCAGGACTTTACGTTCCTGCCTAGCTTCTGGAAGAACTTCGGCGTCCAGGCCAACTACACGCACCTGCAATCAGAGCTGCAGTACATCGTCGATCCGGGTAACACGCTGTTGACCCCCTCGACTCCGTTGCGCCCGCAGGTCACGGCTCCGGGACCCTTCACGGGCGCGTCGCCGGACTCGGCGAACTTCACGCTGTACTACGAGACGTCCAAGTGGAGCGCGCGCGCTTCCTATGCGTACCGTTCGGCGTACGTGAGCCAGTATCCGATTGCCGCCGGCACTTGCGATCCAGGCGTGTGCGATGCCCCGCTCGTGAACGACTTCCTCGGAAGCCGCGCCACGCGCAACATCGACGCGAAGGTCACCTGGCAAGCGATGGACCACCTGTCGTTCTCGATCGAAGGCCTGAACCTCACCAACCAGACCGAGGATCGCTGGGCCTATGAGGCCGAGCCGCTGGTCACGCAGTACTCGAGCACGGGACGGCAGATCTTCGCCGGGTTCCGACTCAGCCTGTAAGACAGTCCGTACAACGGCCTGAACACGAAGCGCCGGCACTCGAACGAGTGCCGGCGCTTTGTCTTTTTGGATGCCCTGAAGCGCCATTATTAAAGGGAAATGTGCGCGATTCGCTGCCAGCCGCGGGGGGCCGCCGGTCAAACTGAAGGGTGACCAGTAAAACCACGTGACGTAGTTCACGTTATGACCCGCACCACCAATACGGAATCTAAAACGAAGATCCGACAGTCACCGCTGCCCGTAATCGGCGCGGTGGTCGCGATCATTCTCGTGGTGTTCTACGGCTGGTCGCAGCGCGGGTGGCTGGCCAACGTCGCGGACATCGAGTCGCGCGACGTCGACATGCAGAGCCAGCAGCTCCAGCGAGGTTTCGCCACCGAGCTCGACGACCTGTATTCCGCCATGGGCGACTACGCCATCTGGAACGAGACCGCGGAGTTCGTTCGCGGCAATCGTCCGGACTTCCTTGCCCAGTCGCTCAATGCCGGCGCGCTGGTGCGGCTCGACATCGACACCTTCCTGGTGCTCGACCGCAATCTCGAAACGCGCGCTTCGCTCGCTCTCGATGCGAGTGCCGCGCAGGAATACGAGATCCCGCCCGACCCCGAGTTGCTGGCGGTGATCAAGCAGGCGGTCACCTCCGGCCAGCTCAACGTCAACCGTGACAGCGTGCGGGGCATCGTGCAGCGTGCGCGAGGGCCGGCACTGTTTGCCGTCCGCCCGGTCTTCGACAGCACGGGCAATGGGCAGCCACAGGGCTGGATTGCATTCGCGCGCGCGTTCACGCCCACGGTGGTGGAGCGCATGGGCCGCTTCTCGCCGTGGCCAGTCACCGGCTTTCCCGTGGCCAACCTGGATCGCGCCGGCGTGCCCGCCGATGTGCGCGACTGGGTCCGTCATTCACCGCTGACGGCGAACCTGCTGACGCGCGTGGCGGGGCGCAGCTCCGTCGCCGGCTACCTGGTGCTGCGCGATCAGCTCGGCACCCCGATCTGGCTGGTGCAGCTGGAGATTCCGCGCAGCGCGTTTGCGCAGGCCCAGCGCACCACGCTCCTGCAGACCATCCTGTTAGGGCTGCTGGTCGGCGGATTCACCATCGTCGCCATGCTGCTGGTGGCGCGCTCGCGCCGCCTCAACGCCGATCGCCTGTCGCTCGAGTCGCGTTACCGCGCGATCATCGAACAGGCACAGGACGGACTGCTGGTGGCCGACGCGCGCACCGGCGAGATCGTCGATGCCAACCCGGCCGTTCAGCAGCAATTGGGATTCACGCTGGATGAGCTGCGTGGCCGCTCTGTTCTGTCCGTGCTGCGCGGCCCGAATGATTCTCAGGATCCGGTCATCGCGACACTGGCGCGCGTGGAACCGAGCCGCGGCATCGAGCTCGTGCAATGGCTCAAGGACGGCCGGCAGATGGATGTCGAAGTGAGCTGCGTGCCCATCGAGTCACGCGACCGCCGACTGGTGTCGTACCTCATGCGCGACTTGTCCGAACGAAAGAAGGCGCAGACCCAGTTGCTGGCCAACCAGCAGCGCCTCGACAAGCTCGCCAACCACGACACGCTCACGGGCCTGCCGAATCGCCTGTTCCTGCAAGCCCACCTGCCCGAGGCCATCGCCCGCTGCCAGGAGTCGGGGCAGATGCTCGCGGTGCTGTTCCTCGACCTCGATCGCTTCAAACACATCAACGATTCGCGCGGCCATGAAGTCGGTGACCGGCTGCTGCAGGAGATCGCCAAGCGCGTGCGAGCGGCGGTCCGCCCCGCGGATATCGTCGTGCGAATGGGCGGCGACGAATTCGTCGTGGTGCTGCACAAGGTGAACGCGCCCGACGAGGTCGCCATTGCCGCCACGCGTATCAACGAGGTGCTCTCCGCGCCCGTGATGATCGACGGGCGGGCGCTCGTGGCCACGGTGAGCATCGGCGTCAGCCTGTTCCCGCGCGATGGCGCCACCATGGGAGAGCTGCTCAAGCATTCGGACACCGCCATGTACCAGGCCAAGGACCTGGGAAGAAACAACTTCCAGGTGTTCAGTCCGCAGATGGACCGCAGCCTCAAAGAACGCGTCGCCATCGAATCGTCGCTGCGCATCGGCCTCAAGCTGAACCAGTTCGACGTGCACTATCAGCCGATCATAGACATCCATTCGCGGCGCGTGGCCGGCCTCGAAGCGCTGTTGCGCTGGAAGCATCCGTCGCAGGGATACATCTCGCCGGAACGATTCATCGAAGTCGCCGAGGAAACCGGCCTCATCATTCCCATCGGGCAGTTCGTGCTCGATCGCATCGGCAGCGATATCGCAAAATGGCGCGAGCAGGGCGCCCACCTCGTGCCGGTCAGCATGAATGTGTCCGCCGTTCAGCTGGAGCGCACCAAGCTGCGCGAGCTCATCCAGCAGGCGATGCTCAAGAACCGGTTCGGTGCGCAGCTGATCCAGCTCGAGCTCACCGAAGGCTCGCTGTTCGAGAATCGCTCGGGTGAGTTTCGGGAAGATGCGCTGGCGACGCTGCGCGATCTCGGTGTGAAGATCGCCATCGACGACTTCGGCACGGGATATTCGAGCCTGTCGTACCTCAAGCGCTGGCGCGTCGACTCGCTCAAGATCGACCGCAGTTTCGTGCGCGACATCGCCACCGATCCGTCGGATCACGCCATCGTCAGCGCCATCGTTGCCATGGCGCGGAGCCTGAACATCCAGGTCGTGGCCGAAGGCATCGAGAGCTGGCAGCAGCTCGAAATCCTGCGCAACATGGGCTGCACCTTCGCGCAGGGTTTCCTGTTCGCGAAACCTGTTCCGGCTCAGGATGCGCTGCGTTACCTGCGTGTCGAACCGCTGGATCTCGTCGAAGCCAACTGGGAAGCCTCCAACTCCCTCGCCGAAACTGGTTAGCTGAAAGCCGGCCAAATCTGAAATACTCCGGACCCATAACGTAAATGCGTTCGGGGTTTGGAGGGTTCATGTTGCCAGTCTGGAAGGCCGCGGTAGTTTGCGTCGGGGCGTGTGTCGCGGCCGGCGCCATGTGTACCAAGGCGCTCGCCACCGAACCCGAGGAACCGATCGGGCGCGAAAGTCTCCATGCCACGCTGTGGATGCAGACGGCGCCCGAATACCGGGCCGGCGTCCTGCAGGTCTACCGGCAGGCGGGTGAGCGCATCGCGGCTCCCGCGCCCGGCAGCGCGGCGCTCGAACAGTCCAGGGTTGCCGACGACGTCCTCGCGCGCCTGCCCACCGCGGTCGTGCTGGACCTCGACGAAACCGTGCTCGACAACACGGTGTACCAGGCGCGGCTGATGCGCGATCACGCCGTCTACAACGCGAAGAGCTGGGGCGAGTGGGTAGGGGCCGGCGAGGCGGAAGCCGTGCCCGGCGCGCGCGAGTTCATCGCCAGGGCGCGCTCACTCGGCCACACGGTCTTCTACATCAGCAATCGCGACTGCACGGCGCCGCCGCCCACGGCCGCCGATCCCTGCCCGGCCAAGACGGCCACCCTGAAAAACCTGGTGGCGCTCGGCATCGACGCCGCGCCGGACCCGGCTCGCCTGCTGCTGCGCGGTGAAAGCCCGGAATGGAACAAGAGCAACAAGACCAGTCGCCGCGCCTTCATCGCCGCCAATTACCGCATCGTGGCGCTGGTGGGTGACGATCTCGGCGATTTCGTCGACCCGCAGGCTTACCTCGGCGATCGTGAACGGCTCGAGCCGCGTTTCGGCACCAGCTGGTTCGTGTTGCCGAATCCCATCTACGGCTCCTGGACCCGGCCGTTCGATACCGTCGATGAGAAGTTCGCCGCGCTGCATACCGCCGATGTGGTGCTCGAACTACCGGGTGGTGGCCGCTGGCAGGGAAATGAAGCCCGCGTGCGAGTCGCGAGCTGGAACGTCGAATACCTGATGTTGCCGGCCACGCACCTGGCACTGCGCGCCGACTGCGCGAAGAACGGCGGCATGGTCGGCGGCGACGATCGCACTTTGCCCTGTGCCATCACCGAGCGCACACCGCGCACGCCTGACGACTATGCGAGCCTGCGCAGCTATGCCGCGCAGCTGCGCGCCGACATCGTCGCGTTGCAGGAGGTCGACGGCCCGGATGCCGCCGAGCAGGTGTTTCCCGGCTTCGACTTCTGTTTCAGTGCGCGCGCCCATACGCAAAAGAACGGCTTCGCGATTCGCCGCGGACTGCCGCATCGCTGCGAACCGGAGTACGAGCCCCTGTCGCTGAACAATGCCGTGCGGCGCGGAGTCGTCGTCACGTTTTTCCCGGGCACCCACAACGAATTCCGGCTGATGTCCGTGCACCTGAAGTCGGGTTGCCCCGCGGGGCCGCTGACCGCCGAGGGCCGCAACTGCGAACTCCTGTCGCGCCAGGTGGCGCCGCTCGAAGCCTGGATAGAGGGCGAAGCCAATGCCGGGCATCGCTTTGGCTTGTTAGGCGACTTCAATCGGCGGTTCACCATCGAGAAGGGCCCGGCGCGTGACGCAGGCGGCCGGCAACTCAACGTCTATGCCGAGATCGACGACGGAGTTCCGGCGGCATCGAAGCTCACGAACATCACGGGCGCCGCGAAGTTCACGCCCTGCACCACGGACAGCGAGTATCGCGAGTTCATCGACAACATCCTGCTGGGCCGGGACCTGGCGAAGAGCGTCGTCAGGAAATCCTTCGTGCGCGTGGTCTTCAACGACCAGGATGCGAAGACGCACTGGCTGTCGGATCACTGCCCGGTGGGCATCGACCTCCGCCTGCAGTGATATCGAGCCACACCAGGCGATGATCCGAGCTCGGCGGCGGCCGGTCGCCCCACACCAGTGACGCGGCCGGGTCGGCCTGCGCCGGCCAGAATACCCCGCCGCCGCAGACGGTGATTCCCTTCGAAGGAAGTAGATAGTCCACGCGCAGGTTGCCGGCCGCGCGGTCGTTGAAGTCGGCGGTGTCCGAGCGTGGATCGCCGCGCTGCGTGGCATTGGCGCCGCCCTGGGCGGCGCTGGCCTCGGGCGCCCCCGCGCTCTGCGGTACAAATCGCGAGTCGACGCGCGGATTTGCGAGCAGTGCGCCGATGGCGTCGTTCAGGCTGCCGCCATCCATCGGGTCGGAGTTCTGGTCGCCCATGATCATGAACGCCTTGCCGCGGAAACCGCCTTTGCGCCCGTCATCGTCACGGATGTAGGGAGCGCCATCCAGGTAGTCGCTCCAGAAACGGATCTCGTCATGGTTGCGGCGGCCGTTGCGATCTTCCGGTCCATCGAACGCCGGCGGCGTCGGGTGGCTCGCGAGCAGATGCAGCGTGAACTTGCCGATGCGTACGGGCACGTCCCAGTGGTTCTTGGAGGAGAGTGGCAGCAGCTCGAGCTCGTCTGATGAGTACCAACCCGGAGGCAGCAGCGCGCTTGGCATGTCGCGCCACAGAAGCTTGCCGAAGGTGCGCGCGTGAGGCGCATCGATCGGGAAACGTGATAACAGCGCCATGGCGTACTGGCCCGGGAATTCGCCGAAGCCGAGCGCGTCCTCGCCGCCCTGCACGGTGCCGTCGTTACCGAGGTCAAGGCCGGATGGCTGGCCCGTATTCGATACGGTGAAAAAGTGGTGAGCAAACTCGATGGCGGCCGCGCCGTTCTGCGGCCGGCCCAGGTAGTTAGCCTGGAAGTCGTGCAGCGCCACGCCGCCGGCGTCGTAGTCGAACTCCTGCAGCAGCAGGATGTCTGGCCGCACGCGCTGGATGATCTCGGCGACGTTGCGGGCCTGCGTGTTGTCGGGCGCGGCAAGGTCGCGGCGCAATGCACCCAGGGTGGCGCGGTTCAGGCTGCAATTGAAAGTGGCGATGCGGATCAGGCCGGACGACCGGTCCGCCGCGGCGGCGGGCGTCGTGCCCGCCGCCGCGAGGATCAGGAATGCGAGGACGCTGCGCACGTCCGCGCGTGTGCTCAGAAGTCGAAGCGCAGCGACGCCACCACCGTGCGCGGCGCGCCGATGGAGAAGAAGCCCACCGAGTTGGGGCCGCCAAGGCCCGAGCTGATGTTGCCGAAATATTCTTCGTCGAGCAGGTTGGTGACATTCAGCTGCAACTCGGCGCGTTCGAAACCGGACACGTTGAAGCCGTAGGTGAAGTCGAGGTCGACCACGGTGTAACCCGGGGCGATTTCGTCGTTGTTGTCGGTGGAGAACCGGTCGTCGACCTGCTTGGCCTGGATGCCGGCATGGAGGTCTTCAGTCACATTGAGATCCATGCGCGCGGTGTAAGTCCACTCCGGCGTTTCCACCAGCTTCTTGCCGTCGAGCGCGGGATTGAGGCTGCCCTTGAGTTCACTGTCGTTGTATGACGCCGAGACCGTGAAGTCGAGCAGCTCGCCGAAGCGATGCCCGAACTGCGCATCGAAGCCCATGATCTCCGCGTCACCCACGTTGCGGTCTTCGTTGTAACCCTTGTCGACGTTGAAGGTGGACACGATGCGATTGGTGTAATCGATGTGGTACAGCGCGATCGAGGCGATGTTGCTCGGATGATTGAGACGCCAGCCGATGTCGACTGACTTCGTGGTCTCCGATTCCGGCGTCGGACGCGTGATTTCGGTGTCGCCCGGATTGCGAACTGCCGCGTACAGGTTGTCGGTGCGTGGCGCCGACAGGCCTTCGGCGTACGACAGGTAGAACTGGTGGCGGTCCGTCGGCCGGAAGGACAGGCCGAGGTTCGGCAGGATGTCATCGAACTTGATCGTCTCTTCGTACGGCGGAATGAACAACACGGCCGGTACGGCCGGTGCCATGCCGCTGGCAGGGGTGGGAGGTGCGAACGTGACATTGCCATTCGCCGTCGTCGTCAGCGGCGCGCGCGAAGTGCACAGCACGCCGCCTGCCGGACCGATGGCGCCCGAGCTGCCGTTGCCGCCGTTCGGCGTGTAGCAGTACTGGTTGAGCTGGCGTTCGAAGAACGGCGCACGCACGCCGACGGTGGCGCTGAATTTGTCTTCGAGGAATTGCCCGCGATACTCGAGCGCGTACTGGTTGAGCAAGGCTACCGAGTACCGGTCGCGGCCGCGGATGATGTCGCCATCGGCGGCATAGACGCGATCGCCCTCGCGGCCCGCGAAGACGTTCTCCGGTTCACCGTCGTCATAACTCATGGGGCCGTACTGGCCGGTCTGGCGATGGCTCGCGCGGTCATAGGTGTACGCGAAGCGCAGGCGCTGATTGTCGGTGAGGTCGTAGATCAGCGAGGCCGTGGCGGCGTAACGATTGGTGTTGGTCGTGTTCGGTGTGTAGAAGCGCACGGTGTCGAGCAGATCGCCGTCACCGTTCAGGTCGACACCGGTCGCCGTCGAGTTGCCGCGCACGCGGACATCGGTGGCGAAGGGGCCGGCGGTCTCGCCGAGAACATTCGATGATCCGCCATTCGCCAGCGTGTACTGGTACGAAGGGTCGAACGTCAGGATCATCTTCTCGCCCAAGTGCCACAACGACTGCATGCGCACGTTGCCGGTGTTCGACGGGTTGATGCGAATTCCCTCGAAGTTGACGCAACTCGAGGTATTCAACGGGTTGTCGGTGTTGATCAGGACGTTTGGAATGGTGGGCGATGACGAGAGATTTTCGTTGTCGATCGCGCCCGCGGTGGGGGCGTCACGCGTGCACGTTGCCAGGTAGTCGTAGTCGCGACCAAACAGCGAGTAGTTGAGCGCGCTGGTGGTGCGATATTGCGCGTTGCGATTCTCGTTGTAGTGGAACGCGAGGCTGATGAAGTTCTCGTTCGCGAACTCCTGGCGCAGGACCGCGTTGACCTGCCACTTCTCGAGCTCGCCCGGGCCCTTGAACTTGTCGTAGTTCTGATAAGAGCCGGCGACGAATGCGGTGGTGCCCCAGGGCCCGAATGCGCCGGAATCGAGTCGCACGAAGGCACGCTTGTAGTCGAATTCACCGCCCGACACGACAGCCTGACCGCTGAACTCGTCTTCGGGCCGCTTGGTCTTGTACGCCACCGTGCCGCCGGTCGCCGAGGCCGTGGGGCTGTCCACGTCGGTGGTGCCCAGGTTCACATCCACGCGGTCGATGAGCTCGGAGTCGAGCATCTGGTTGGTGAACAGCGCGTAGTTGCCTGAGTCGTTCAATGGCACGCCGTCGAACGTGACCGACACGCGCGAACCGTCGAAACCACGGATACGCAGGTTGCCGCCCGAAGTGCCGTACGGATCGCTGTTGGTGAAGTTGACGCCCGGAACCTGGTTCAGCGACTGGAACACGCTCTGTCCCGACAGCTGGGTATCGAGGTATTCGCTCGACACCGTGACGCGGGATTTCGGCGCCGTCTGGTCATTCGCGATGCCGACGCTGCGAACGCGCGTGGCGCTCACCACCACTTCGGTCATGTCTTCTTCGGCCGCTTCGGTACCGGTCGATTGCGCAAAGGCGTTCTGCGCGAGGCCCGCACCTAACAATGTGACAGCGACAAAAGACCATTTGTGGAAGCGGAGCAACATCGCTCCGTTGACGTTACGCATTAGGATTCTCCGGTTATTTACGCGGCCATCTGCGTGGCCCGGCGCATTTTATGGAGTACACGTTAATGACATGACGCGTCAGTTACAACCGGAAATCGCTCCTGTGCTGCGCGTGCGCAACATCGCGACCGTCATGGGGCAGCGGCATCGCCGCTGTTCCTTTGGCGTGCAGTACGAATCTTGACCACATGCGCCGCTTTGACAGCGTGTTATCAGGCAGGAATCTTTGCGCCGGCAAGAGCTTGCGAAAAATGTCTCCGGCACAGTGACACGTAGCGCTCGTTGCCGCCGATTTCGATCTGCGCACCCTCGCGTTCCGCGGTGCCATCGGCCTTGACACGAACCACCATGATGGCCTTGCGTCCGCAGTGGCAGATAGTCTTGATCTCCACCAGGTTGTCGGCCCAGGCCAGCAACTGCGCGCTGCCCGGGAATAGTTCGCCGCGGAAGTCGGTGCGCAGGCCGTAACACAGCACGGGGATGTTCAACTCGTCGACCACCGCGCCTAGCTGCTTGACCTGCGCGGGCGTCAGGAACTGCGATTCATCGACCAGCACGCATGCCAGCGCGGCACCTCGATGCTCGGCAAGAATCTGTTCGCGCAGGTCGAGCTCCGGGTAGAAGTGCAGCGCCTCGCGCTCGATGCCGATGCGCGAGTGGATGCGCCCGCCGTCGCGGTTGTCGATGCGCGCGGTGTACAGCAGAGTGCGCATGCCGCGCTCTTCGTAGTTGTGCCCGGCCTGCAGCAACGCGGTCGATTTGCCCGCGTTCATGGTCGAGTAGTAGAAATAGAGCTTGGCCAAATTTTTTGTTGTTAGATGAGTTTGATTTCGCGCAGCCGTTCCATGAGGAAGTCCTGCGCGTTGATGGGCACGGGGAACTGGTCGGGATGCTGCGCATCGACATATTGCGGCAGCGTCTCGATGAGGAAGTCCGGATTGAAATGCAGGAAGAACGGCAGCGAATAGCGCGCATTGCTGGCGCGCTCGCGCGGCGGGTTTACCACCCGGTGCGTCGTGGAGCGCAGGTGCATGTTGGTGAGACGCTGCAGCATGTCGCCGACATTGCACACGAGGGAACCCGGCGGTGGGTTCACGGGGATCCACTCGCCCTTGCGTGACAGCACCTCGAGGCCCGGTTCCTCCGCGCCTAACAACAGGGTGATGACGTTGATGTCTTCGTGCGCGCCGGCGCGCACCGAAGGTGTGGGCTCCGGCGGCATTGGTGGATAGTGAATGACGCGCAATATGCTGTTGCCCAGGTTCACCTTGTCGGCGAAGAAGTCGGCCGGCAGCGCGACCGAGTGCGCGATGGCCGAGAGCAGCCGCGCACCGATCACATCGAACGAGCGGAACAGTGCCAGCGTCGATTCGCGGAAACCCGGAATCGAATCCACCCAGACGTTGGGCGCCATGACGGCATTGAACGGATGGCCGGGCGGAAGCTCGCGGCCGACGTGCCAGAACTCCTTGAGATCGTGGTGAGCGGCCCCTTTTGCGGTCTCGATGCCGAAGGCCGTGTAGCCACGCGCACCGCCGCCGTTCGGAATCTTGTAGCGCAGTTTCTCCTCGACAGGCAGCGCGAAGAACTGGCGGAAGCAGCCCAGGCACTGGTCGATGAGCGCCTTGTCGATTCCGTGGTTCTCGATGATGACGAATCCGAATTCCGCATACGCCGCGGCGATGTCGTTCGCGAACTGTGGGCTGTCGGCGTCACGCGCATCGAGTGTGGGAATGGAAGTTGGCATCGGGGGCTATTGTGCCTACCGGGTCCGGGTTGTAGAAGACGGTAATGCAGGGTGGGAAAGAACGGGGCCGGTCGGGCCTCTCGCAGTGCGCGAGCGCCATATTGATGGTTCGCCCGAAGCACTTCGGATACAACGCGCAAACCGCGGGCACCAATCGCTTTCAACGGCAGGGCTCCGACGGGCGGGCCGCCATTGCCGATGTGGCCCAGCAGGCCTTGCGGGAATTCGATGCCTTCGCCGCCGCGCTGACCGCCGAGGGCGTGAAGGTGTGCGTGGTGGCGGATTCCGACACCCCGCGCAAGCCCGACGCCGTGTTTCCGAACAACTGGGTCAGTTTCCACGCCGACGGCACCGTGGTCCTGTACCCGATGCACGCCGAGAATCGCCGCGCGGAGCGCCGCCCCGAGATCATCGAAGCCGTGGTGCGCGAGACGGGTTTTCAGGTTCGCCGCACGCTCGACCTCACTCGCCATGAGAAAGAAGGGCGCTCCCTGGAGGGCACGGGCAGCCTGGTGCTCGATCATCGCGCGCGCGTTGCCTATGCCTGCCGCTCGCCGCGCACCGACGAGCAGGTGGCGCGGGAATGGGCGCGCGAGATGGGCTT
>Ga0193753_10001936_pt1 | contig 17078 bp, 13 predicted proteins | sample H1c2metaG_FD_144925 | JGI IMG/M metagenome (GOLD analysis project Ga0193753, IMG submission 144925) | Soil microbial communities from a riparian zone of the East river system, Colorado, United States - H1c2 | ecosystem: Environmental > Terrestrial > Soil > Riparian zone | place: USA: East... | reverse complement strand
GCCATGTTCGCCCACGCGCCGTCATCATTCAGAACAGTGAAGCCTATCTAGGAGATGGCTGGGGCCCCGCGATGCGCGCGATCGAAGAGCGTTCGCGCCGCCCGGAAAGCGACGTCCGTCGGGAGCTCAGCGCGACGGTGCTCACAGCGCAAGGAATACGCAGCGAATTTCTTGAAGGACTCGACCCCGAGACGGCGTTGGCGCTGGATCCGTCGGTGATCACCCTGGCGTGGAACAAAATCCGGGACGAGACGGTGGCTGAAGCCATGCTGCGTTTGCATCTCGATTACCCATCGAACATATCACACTATTCCGCTATCCAGAGATACTTTCGCGACGAACGCCCTGCGGCGCTCGTGCTGTGGGGCGCCGATGACCAATTTGTGTCCTCGCTCGGGGCCAAAGCCTACGCGCGCGACTTGCCGGACGCCGATATTAGAATTCTCAGCGGCGGACATTGGGCGCTCGAAACGCAGAGCGCAGAGATCAACGAGTTGGTGCGCGCCTTTCTGATCGGCGAGGCTCTCTAGAACCGCCGCGTTCCCTTTTCCACTCGCCGTCTCCACTCGCCGTCGCCACGCGCCCTTTCCAGTCGCCCTTTCCAGTCGCCCTTTCCAGTCGCCCTTTCCAATCGCTCCTTCGATCTGACGCGTCGTCGTTGACCGCTCTCCCTTGACCGCCATTGTCTATATATATAGACTTTGGCCATGCCCGAACGCCTCCGCCTCTCCCCGCAGACTGTGTTGGTGCTCGACGCCTTTCTCGGCGCACCCAAGGAATGGCGCTACGGCTATGACATCAGCCGTGACACGGATCTGAAGTCCGGCACGTTGTATCCCATTCTCATGCGGCTCGAGGAGCACGAGCTGGTCGAAGCCTGTTGGGAAACGACCGACGCCGGGCGGCCGCCGCGTCATATGTACCGCCTGACACCGGCCGGCGTGAAATCCGCGCGAGCGCTCGTGCGTTCCTACAACGTCGCGCGCGGTGGGCTCGCGGTTCCGCGCTTGGCGGAGGGCTGATGCTGTCGCTCTTGCGTCGTGCGGCGTCGCGCGTGTTGCATTTCATCGTACGACACTCCCCCGCCGAGAGTCGACGCTGGGGCGACGCGATGCTGCGCGAAATGGACTTCGTGGACGACGATTGGGCCGCGCTGTGCTGGGCATTGGGAAGCACGGTCGCGATCTCCCGGCGATCTCTCATGCAACGGCTGCGCAACGCGCGCGACAGTGACGCGTGGTCGGTGAACGGCTTCAGACGCTGGTTGCCGCGAGTCTCGGTCGGCATAGCCGCCGCCGCCGCAATCCTGACACTCTCCATTGGTGCGCTTTCGACGTTCGCACATTCGTCGTGGTTCGATCCGAGCCACGGCCAACTCGTTGATCGAGTGTTCATCGTCGCCATTCCGTCGGCGATTTATGCATTCTGCGCCGTGGCGCTCTGGCGATCGCGCAAGCGCGAGGCGTCCGGGATTCTTGCGGCCGGAGCAATCCTCGTTGCGCATTCCATCATGTATTTCGTCACGTACGGATAGCAGTTCACTCGACACCTCCTGGAGTAAGACCCATGCACGACGCGAACGGCAAAATCTGCTACATCGAGCTGCCGGCGACCGACGTCGCTCGCTCATCTGAGTTCTATCGCACAGTTTTCGGCTGGAACATTCGGACGCGCAGTAACGGCGTTGTCGCGTTCGACGACACCATCGGCGAGGTGAGCGGCAGTTTCCTAAAAGGCCGAATACCGTCCGCGGGTGCCCCGGGACTTCTCGTGTACATCATGGTGGATGATGCGAGTGCCGCGGTTGACGCCATCGTCGCGGCCGGGGGCACGATCGTGCAGCCGATTGGAGGGGATGCGCCGGAGATCACGGCCCGGTTTGGTGATCCCGCGGGAAATGTGATCGGCATCTACCAGCAACCCGCGTAGTGCGGCGCGCGAGTTGGGCGATGCGAGATCGAGGAGCTAGTCGGCCGCGAGCCGCAGAAAGAAGCGAAGACGATTCATCTCCGCCTCCAACTCACGAGTGAACGTGCGATCGCGCGGGCGCGAGCGGACAAATCCGAAATCGGAAACCAGCGCCCCGTTTTTGACCGCGACGTTCGCCCACCCGATGACCTGGTCGCGCCATAGCAACGGAAGCGCGTAGTAGCCAAGCTTGCGCTTGGGCGCCGGCGTATAGGCTTCGAAGCGGTAGGTCCATCCCCAGAGCAGCTCGAGGCGATCGCGGTCCCACACCACCGGATCGAATGGAGTCAACAAGCGCACGGCCTCCGGCGCTTCGGCATTCGACGGATCCTCATCGGCGGGCCAATACCACTCCACCCCATCGACGCGCGCATGCGCGAGCCGCTCTTTTGCCCGCGACAATGCGCCCTTCAAATCATCGCGCCATTGCGGCACGGCAAAGCGTAGACGGCGGACGAGGTCCCAGAGACACGGCGTCGGCAGCGGTGCGTACAATCGCACTGCGACATCGACGAGCGCATCGAGCCGTGCGCGGCGCTCGAGTGCGTCGACCGGTTCCGGCCCGTGCTCGTGCGCTGCATACACGCGAATGCCGTTGTCGCGGCGCACCACGCGGAGCATGCCGCGATAGTGCATCGCGCTGAGGAGATGGGTGGTGGCGTTCGACGACCCACCCCAGTAGTTCTCCACGCTTCCGTGAGAGAAGTGACTATCGACATCGCGCGGATGCGCCGTGCCCTGCTCGCGCACGAACTCGAGCAGGAGCTGCGCCCGCTTGTTCCGCGCGGCTGTCCACGGCGTGGGATTCTCGGCGGGAGCGCCTGCATCGGCGCGAGGATGCATCAGCGCATGAACTGACTTCGTCACAAAGCCATATACGACAAAGAAGTCCTCTTCGACATCGAGCGTCGGGTAGACACGCTCGAGGTCCCCGGCGCGATACCCCTTCACGCGATGACGCAGTATGAGATCTTGCGCGCGAGCAGGCGCACGGATCGGGTCCGCCTGCACGAAGCCGAGGCGATTGAGTGCACGCCGGAGCGTGGTTGGCGCGAACAAGCTTCGTGCAACGGAGAACCGCCGCAGCTCGGCGAGAGTCGTCATAGTGCCGAAAGAAAGAGATACGAGGATTGTGACGCGTGATCAGAACATAGGCAATCGGCGCCTTCACGATCTTTTAATCGTGAGACCGGATCCATGACAATTGTCACGCGGAAGTCTCCACAATCGGTTCTGCCGCCAACGCCCCGCCGAGGTCATTGTCCAGCGGTGAGGTGCGCTCGTGGGCTGAACCTTGCGGACATGGTCTCGAAGAACGAAACCGTACAGCCGAGGAATAGCGATGGCGAACCGAACGACTACGATTGGGATCTGCGTGCGCGCCACGATTGCCGTGATCGCGATGATGGTGCTGACCGCGGTTGGTCACGCGCAAGCTCGGGGTGCGGCGCGTTCGGCCGTCGAACGCATGCAGGTGATGGGTCCCGAAGACCAGGAGCTCACGCGCCGCACCGGGACCTGGACCGTCGTCAGCACGCTCAAGCTCACACCGGCAGCGACACCGGTCGTTTCCAAAGGACTCATCGCCGAGCGGACCATGGTTGGCCATTATCTGCAAGAGGTCATGCATCCTGCTCCAGGTACGAACACGCCCGACTTCAAACGCATGGCGTTCCAGTATTACGACCGGATTGCAGGACGCTGGCAATATGTGTCGATCGACACGCGCTTTCCCGTTGGCATCATGCCTGCCCGGAGCTTCGGGCCAGCGGAGGGGAGCACCTTACGTCTCGAATTCGAGGACATCGCGTTCGTCGGCTTGGGTCCTGAGGTCGAGGGGCGCACGCTTCATTCCAATCTCGTGATTCGCCGCGACGGCAACGATCACGAGATCGTGGAGCAACACATGATCGCAGCCGACGGAACCGGACGCGAATGGCTCGGAGTCGTGTACGAGTACACCCGGCGCCCCGTTGCACGCTGACATCGTGAGCACGACGACCAACAGAAAGGTCAAATCATGAAGATTGGGGTGATTGGCATTGGTGAGATGGGCGGCGCGATGGCCCGCAGGTGGAACGAGAAAGGCCACAGTGTGCGTGTCGCCAATTCGCGCGGCGCCGAGGCAGTCAAGCAATTTGCGGATGCAATCGGCGCCGAAGCCGCCGACGTCTACGGGGCGGTAGAAGGCGTGGACGTCGTGCTGCTGGCCATGCCGTTTACCGGTGTAACGAAACTTCCCAAGGATTTGTTCAAACGGGCGCCCGACGGCGTCGTGATCGTCGACACGGCGAACTACTACCCCGACGTGCGCGATCCACGCATTCCGGAGATCGACGCCGGCATGCCGGAGAGTGTCTGGGTATCGCAGCAGCTTGGCTGTTCAATTTTCAAGGCATTCAATAGCAGCATGTTCTACGCTCTCTCTGAACTGGGGAAGCCTGAAGGCTCGCCGGATCGGCTGGCTATTCCCGTGGCAGGTGATGATGCTCGGGGCAAGCAGATCGTCATGGGATTGGTGAATGACGTGGGCTTCGATCCGGTCGACGGCGGCTCGTTGCTGGAATCGTGGCGCCAGCAACCTTCAACGCGCGCCTATTGCTGCGACTACGGTGCGGCAAAGGTGCGTGAAGGACTCCGGGCAGCGGTCAAAGGAAAGGCGGAAAAAATACGCGACACTGAGTGGAGAGAGAGATACGGTAAGCTCTTTGCCAAAAAGCCGGCGTACGCCGACGTCCATGCCGACGTCATCGCACTGAACCGGTCACTGAATCCGCTCTAAGACCGCAATTCGCGGCAGCTATCGCTGAGCCCTGGCCGCGTTGGGGCTTGTGGTACAGTTTGCTGGATGATGATTCGTTCACGGCGGCGAGCACGCGTGGCGAGCGGCCGGAACGGCGCCGCGGCGAATGTTGTCGCGGCGCTCGTGCTCTCGTTCGCGCCGCTGGTCGCGCAGGCGCAACACGGGACCATCGTCGGCCGAATTGTCGATTCCCTCACCGGAGAGGCCCGTCGCGGCGCTGTCGTAGCGATCCCCGCGGCGGCGCTCGTCGCCACCGCGAACGAGCAAGGCCAGTTCGCGATCGCTCGTGTGCCCGTCGGCAATCAGACCGTGCAGATTCGCGCCATCGGCTATCAAGCGGTCGTGCGGCGTGTCGTCGTCCGCCAGGCAGACACGACCCGCATCGACGTCGCACTCTCGCGCGACCCGATGATGATGGATGCGGTTCGCGCCAACGCACCCTTCGCGGAGCGTGAGTTCTTCGAGGCGAAGCCTGACGTTGGCGCGGTGCGGATCACGGCACGTGCCATGGAGTCCGTTCCGCGCATCGGAGAAGCGGACGTCGTGCGCGTCGTCCAACTCCTGCCGGGCGTCGGGGCGAAGAATGACTATTCCACCGGCTTCAGCGTACATGGCGGCGAGACCGATCAGAATCTGATTCTGCTCGACGGCTATCCGGTCTACAATCCATTCCACGTCGGTGGACTTTTCTCGACGTTCATCAGCTCGAGCGTTCGAGAGATCGAGTTGCTGACCGGGGGATTTCCCGCGAAGTTCGGCGGCCGGCTCTCGAGCGTCCTCGATGTGCGCTCCGCCGACGAGCGGCGATCGGGTCTTCACGGACAATCCGACGTGTCGGTGCTCGCGGCAACCACAACGCTCGGCGGCAGCTTCGCGGGTGGGAAAGGCTCGTGGACAGTCGCCGGCAGGCGCACCTACGCCGATGAAGTTGCCCGGATCGTCGGCAGCGATCAGTACCCATATCACTTCCGCGATGAGCAAACGCACATCGTCTATGAGTTGCCGCGCAACACACGACTCTCGGTGTCCTTCTACGACGGCCGCGATATCCTCGACGGAGACTTCGCCCAGCTCGCGGACTCGGCGCACGAGGGCGCGAACGGCGGGACATTTCTCGTCTCGTGGGGCAATCTGGTTGGAGGTGCCACCTTCTCGAAGACGCTTGGACGCGGCGCCCGCATCCCACTGCTCGGCATCGGCCTCGGCGACAGCGCGATCGTCGAGCAACGGGTATCGACGTCGCGGTTCTCGACGTCATCCGACATCGGCTCGTCGTCATCGCAGTTTTCCAATTCTCTCGTCGATGACCGCATCGGCGGGTCGCTCACCAGTTTTACACGCCGGCACGATCGTACGGTGGGTTACGAGCTCGCAGCCTATGACATCGCGTACCACGCGGTGAACACTAAAGGCGCCGTCAACGATCTCGCGACGCAGCAGCATCCATCGATGGGCGCCGCGTACTTCGACGATCTGTGGCGCGCGGCTCCGTCGGTACTCGTGAGCACGGGGGCGCGAGTCGAGACTGAGACGGGTCGGCGATGGTCGGCGGTGATGCCACGCATGTCGTTCAAATATCTGCCGACGGCGAACATGGCATTCACTGCGTCTGCGGGCGAATTTTCGCAGTCGGTGCACTCGTTGTCACTCGAGGACTCGCCCGTCCGGCTGTTCGATCTGTGGCGCGGAAGCGACGAGCGAACACCCGTGTCCACGGCGTGGCAGTTTGTCGCCGGACACGAACGCTGGCTGAATGGCCTGCGGTTCGTGCGTGTCGAAGCGTTCTACAAACGGTATTCGAGATTGCTCGAGCACAATCTCCACGACGATGCGTCGGTGGACGGCGACGAGTTCGTTCCGGCTGACGGAGTGTCGTACGGATACGATGTCTTGCTGCGGCAGTTCGAGTCTGGGCCGTTCAGCGGTTGGCTCTCGTACACATACACCGTGAACACGCGGCGGCAGGACAGCATTCGTTACGCGCCCGCCAATGATCGCCGGCACGACTTCAATGCCGTAGGCTCATGGCGCATTGGACGCTACATCGCGGGAGTGCGGGTTGGTGTTGGCTCCGGACTTCCCTACACCGCGCTCATTGGCGCGCTCCCGCGTCGTATCTACGATCCGATTCGAAGCTCGTGGTCGTCGCCGAGTACGCGCGCCACGTTCGACGAGCTCGGCGGCGCACGCAACGGCGATCGGCTCCCGGCCACGCGCCGCATCGATCTACTCCTCCAGCGCAACATAGAGTTTCGCGGCACGACGTTCACGCCGTACCTGAGCATCGTCAACGCGTCGAACGAAAAGAACGTGCTGTTCTACACCTATGATTTCACGACGACACCCGGAAAGCGATCGACCGTGACGCAATTCTCCATTCTTCCGTCGCTCGGTGTTTCGATTGCGTTCTAGCCGCACGCCATCAGCCCGGCGCGTAGCCGTCGTCTCAGCGTTGATCATGCTTTGCACGGCCGCGGCCTGCGCGCTCGACCAGTTCACACTCCCCATTGTACCATCGACGCTAGTCCTGCACGGAGTGTTGTCCGCGAGTGCGCCTGCACAGCGCATTGTCCTCGAGCGAACGATCACAGGAGAGCTCGCGATACCGATTGTCGTTCCCTATGAGAGCGCCGAACCGATCCTCAGCGACTATGGAAACGCCGAGTCGGACGCCGTCACGCAACTGACGACGCCGAGCGGACAGACCATCGCGGGGCGCGAAGTGAGAACGTTCTCAGGTGACGGTCACGGCGCAGGCCTATATGAATTTGCTCTTGCGGGCAGCTCGCTCGTGCCGGGCGGTCGCTATCGTTTGCGAGTCGTGACGAAGCGCCAGGAGGTCGTGACCGCCGAAACGACGGTGCCGTCCACAACTCCGGTGTCGACCGGGACGACCGTCACGCTCGATCGAAGCCGAGATACGATCGCGCTTCAGTGGGCGTCGGTGGCGCAGGCACGTGGCTATCAAGTGCGCGTCGAAAGTCCGTTTGGGCCATGGCTGGCGTTCGTCGACGATACACATCTGTCGATCGCGGGTTCCCTGCGCAACCTGTTCGTCGATAACCTGCCGAGCTTGTTCCAACCCGGCTTTCGGCAGGCGGTCACTGTGTCGGCCGTCGACTCGAATATGTACGACTACTATCGCAGCTCGAACAACGCGTTCACGGGGACGGGCGTCATCAGTCGAGTTTCCGGCGCGACCGGATTCTTCGGATCATTCGTGATTCTTGCGCGACGCACGGTCGACGTCACGGCGCCGACAACGCGTCCAATCGAAGGCACGTTCGATCTTCAGGAGCGACTCGGCGGCTTTTACGGGGGTGTGGCAGACGCGCGATCGATCACGCTGTATGTCGAGTCGCCGGCGGCGCGCGCCGGCCAGCCCGACGCCGTGACTGGCAGCTATCGTCGCGCAGGCGGTTCGTCCGCGGCCGCCATCGGCACCCTCGGTAACTCACACCTCAAGCTGGTCTTCCTCTCCGATCAGTTTCTCACGGATACGCTCGAGTCTTTCGTCGCAGATCTGCACGCCGACTCGCTGGTCGGAACGTTCAGCAAGGGCGCGCCCGCAACGTACGTTCGGCGACCGTAGCAGCGCACTTGGACGAATCGGGATCTGCCCGCGACGTCGATTGGCCGCTCCGGCGGATGCCCGGCAGGGAGCCGATAAATCAAATCCTTGCACGTTGTCAGAGCACGTCGTCAGAGCACGCCATCAGAGCACGCCGGGGGAGAGCACGCGTCGCGTTGTCGAGCAACACTCGTCGTTTGCGCATCGACTGTGCAACAGTTGTGCACGTGCTAGTCGCGCTCGCTGGCGCGTTTCGAAGGCGCGTTTTCTGCAACGTCGTGGCGCTGCGTCACCGTCCAAATCCCCACACCTGGAGACATCGCCATGTCGCTCGATTCTCTGCAGGACCTCTACGTCGAACACATTAAGGATCTCTACAGTTCCGAGACACAGATCATCGAAGCGCTGCCCAAGATGATCGACAAAGCAAGCAATCCGCAGTTACGCGATGGTTTCAAAAAGCATTTGGAGCAGACGCGGGAGCATGTGCGCCGTCTCGAAATAATCGCCGAGCGCGCCGGCGAGAAGCCGACCGGAATGACGTGCAAGGGGATGGAAGGCGTGCTGAAGGAGGGCGCTGAAGTGCTCAAGGAAGACGGGGACGAAACGATCCTCGACGCTGCGCTCATTTCGGCGGCACAGCGCGTCGAGCACTACGAAATGGCCGGCTACGGTTGCGCCCGCGCCTACGCGCAGGCACTCGGCCTCGAGGACGATGCAGACCTCTTACAACAGACGCTCGACGAAGAAGCCGACACCGACAAAGCGCTCACGATGCTGTCCGAGTCGATCCTCAGCCCAAGCGCCATCGATAACGAACGCGAGATCAGCGTGTCACGCGACACAGGAGCACGGTCGGCGAATCGCTCGCCGTCATCGCCGCGCTCGGCAGACGGCGAGGCGCGGCTATAGGGAAGCGGCATCGGACAGATTCGGCCCGGGCGATGGGGACGGACGTCGCCCATCGTTCCGGGCCTGATTCTCTCAGCGCGTCACAGCTCGTCGACCCCGCCTTGCGAGGCACGGACAACGCGTTCGGCCGCGAGCCAGTCCGTGATCGCGTCGCCATCGTCGGCGGAACGAGACAGAAAGATCTCATATGCCTTGCGTCTGATTTCGCTATCGAGATCCACCAGCGTCGAGTCGGCGAAGGCGTCCGGCGTGCCATCTGCTGCGGCTTGCGCGTGCGCATCGGGCTCGATCGATGTCGACAGCGGAACAGACTTCTCGCCGTGCATCGTGTCGTTCGCGCTCGTTGAGGGCTTCCGATCCGCCTCCTCACTCGAAATTCCGCGATCTACGTAACCACTCTCGCTATCCGTCGACTGACGCTGCTGCTTGCCAGTATCCAATGATTTTTCACCGCGCGGCATGTATGACTCCGGTCGAAGACTGATGCTATTTGTGACTCTTGGCCGCGCCAAAATGTGCATGCGGCGTGCCGCTCGTTGACGGCTTCATTGCGAGAGAAAGACGGCCGCGGGAACGCGGGTAAAGAGCGGGACCGCATCCTCGAACGAAAGGACTGCGCGATCATCGCCCAAGACATCGCGCCAGCATCGGCTATGCCACTCGGCGGGAAGAACGCAGTCCCGTGCGGTCGCGAAGTCCGCCTCGGGTAGCGGCGCTCCGCGTACGATCGCGCTTCGCGCGCATAAGCGCGGCACGACGACGAGGAGCACGTGACCGTCGTGCACCCGGGCGAAGCAGACTATGCGGTCGCTCGACGTCTCGATCGGCACATAGCGGCCCGCCGAAAAGAGCGTCGGAATTGCTGAGCGCATCGCAAGAAGGCGTTGAATCAGCGAGAGTTTCATGGCGCCTGTCCGCCATCCGTCGAGCAATGCCGATGTATCGGATGAAGCGGCGAGCATCGCGTCACGCGCGGCGAAATTCACACGGCCACGATTGTCCGGGTCGACGAGACTCATATCCCAAAGTTCGGCGCCTTGATACAGATCCGGTACACCGGGCGCGGTGCACCGCAGGACGCACGCGACGAGGCCGTTGAGAGCGCCCGCCGGCGCAAGCCACACGCAAAACTTAGCGACGCGCTCGATGAACGCGCCGCCTGGCTCGAGAATCCGCCGAACGAATTCGGAATGAGATCCTTCCAATGCGTCGTTCTGGTGCTCCCACGATGTATCGAGCTTCGCCTCGCGCAACGATTTCGTGCGCCAGCCGAGGATGCGGTCGGTAAACGCGGCGATCGCGGCGCTGTCGAGCGTGAGGTCGAACGGCCAAGCCCCAACCAACGTTTGATATAGCTGATATTCATCACCCGGCGAAATTCCGGGCACGCGATGCGGCTCGTTGAGCGCAAACCAGCCGGCAACCTCGCTCGTCCATTCGTCGGGGAATTCGCTCAAGGCGGCCAACCTGGCGCGGACGTCCTCGCCCCGTTTGTGGTCGTGGGTTGCTGTTGCCAGGAGCGTGGACGGAAATGACGCCGACTGTCGCTCGTTGTGCGCATGAAACTCCGCCGGCCCCGAGGCGAATCGCTCCGGCGAAAAGCCCACGTCGTTGCGCGACAGCAGACGGCCATATCTGTAAAGCGCGGTGTCTTCTACCGCTTTCGCCGCGATCGGCGCTGCAAGCTGATTGAAACGCCGCGCCGCGTCCCGGGCTGACGCTTTGCCAGTCGCCGAGTCGCCGCGCATGACGGACTCGACGAGATGAGTGGCGTCGTGAACCTCCAGGTCGGCCGCCGGATCAGCAAGCGCGGCGTGAATTGCCGCAGCGAATGGAGCGCCAGGCGGCGGGTCGGGGGCGTCACCGGTGGCGTAAGTCCGATAGGCGCGAAGGTGCTCAACGATGAGGGCGATCGCGCCCTCGACAGCACGCACATCGGTGTTCTGGCCTAGACCGGTAAATGCCGCGGCCGCTCCGCGCGCAGCGTTCGCGAAGGCTCCATCGAGCAGCTCGCGGCGGGCACGTCGCTCTTCGGATTCGAAATCGGCGGTTCGACCGCTCAAGTCCGCCCACAGTTTGGTGAACGCGGCTTCCCCGCTGCCGTCGTGCTGCAGCTCGGACACGGCGTTCATGAAATCGTAGCCGGTCGTCCCGTCCACACTCCAATCAGTTGGCAACCTCTCGTCATGGGCGAGAACCTTTTCGACGAGAATGATCGCGGGGTCGCGCGGAAGCGAGTCAGGTCGTGACGGGATCATCGCGTCGAGCCGGGCGCGCAGACGTCGACAGTACGCGGCGGGATCGGCCAGTCCGTCGACATGATCAACGCGCACGCCGTCGATGAGTCCCTCGCTGAACAGGCGAACGATCGTCGCGTGCGTCTGCTCGAAGACAGCGTCGTCCTCGACGCGGACGGCAGCGAGGCTCGTGACGTCGAAGAACCGCCGCCAGTTGATACGGTCACCCGCGTCCCGCCAATCCGCCAAGCGAAAGTGTTGCCGTGAAAGAAGTGGCAACATCACCTCGGGGTCGGTGAACCGGGAAAGATCCGCCTCGGCAGGATCCACCGCATCGCCAACGACGAGTGGATAGTCGTCGAGTCGCAGCGGAAGCCGGTTGTCCCCGTACGCGAAGGCCAGCTTTCCCAAACGTGCGTCCCACACCAACGTGATCTCGTTTGCGGTGAGACACTCGCGCAACGACTTCCCCAATACCGGGAGCACGAGCGTGTCCTGTGACGCGCTTGCGCCTGCATCCCAATCAATGTCGAACATCGCGGCGAAGACGCTGTCGCGCCCCTTCTCGAGCACGTCCAGCCAATAGGGATTGTCGGCCCCACCAACGGCCATGTGGTTGGGAACGATATCGAGGAGAATGCCGAGGCCGTTTGCGCGGAGCGCGGCGGCGAGCGCACGAAAGGCCGGCTCGCCCCCGAGCTCAGGATTGATGCGCGCATGATCGACGACGTCATACCCGTGCATCGAGCCAGCACGCGCCATGAGAATGGGCGACGCATACAGATGACTGAGCCCGAGGCGTGCGAAATACGGAACGAGTGCCCGCGCCTGATCGAACGTGAAGCCGGAATGGAATTGGACGCGATACGTCGCGCGCAGCGTCACGGCGAAGCCAATGTCGCTGTGAGGATCGCGCAGGACCGGTCGGCGAGCACGTAAGTCGAGCCGTCGACAGGTCCGGCGGCGCGCGACGGACAAGCGCTGTCGACAAGCAGCCCCCACTGCCATCCATCGGTGAGCGCAAAGTCGAGCTGGCGATCCGACGCGTTCAACAACACGGCAATGACGTCAACCGTCCCGTTCTCGCGACGTGCCGCGCGGCGCATGACGAGGGCTCGGGCGTCGCCGTTCGACCAGTCGTCCGCGGCCAACACGACGCCCCGCTCATCCAGCCATTCGAGATCTCGTACGCCGTCGACGACCTCTTCGGCGCGCAGGTACGTGGGCACGCGCAGCAGCGGATGTTCGTTCCGGAGCGCGACGAGTCGCGACGTAAACTCAATGAGCGAGCGACTCCGTTCGTTTCGTGCCGCCGACCAGTCGATCCACGAGATCTCGTTGTCCTGGCAATAGGCGTTGTTGTTTCCCTGTTGCGTCCGGCCACATTCGTCGCCGGCAAGCAGCATTGGCGTCCCCAGAGAAACGAACAGCGTCACCAACATCGAGCGCGCCACACGATCGCGCAGACGGATGATGTCGGGATCATCCGTCGGACCCTCGACCCCCCAGTTGTTCGACAGATTGTCGCCGGCGCCGTCACGATTGTCTTCGCCGTTGGCGTCGTTGTGCTTGCCTTCGTACATCGTGAGGTCGGCCAGTGTCGCGCCATCGTGGCTCGCCACGTAGTTGATCGATGCCGTTGGCCGTCGTTTTGTGCCGAAGATGTCGTCCGATCCGGAAAGCCGCCGCGCGATCTCAGGTCGCTGACCGGCGTCGCCGCGCCAGTATCGCCGAACGGTGTCGCGATACCGATCATTCCATTCGCAAAACCCGGGTGGGTGATTGCCGAGTTGATACCCTCCCGGTCCGATGTCCCACGGTTCGGAAATGATTTTGACCGATTGCAGCGTTGGATCTTGCCGCAGCGCATCGAAGAATCCACTTCCCGGATCGAAGCCGTGTGGCTCGCGCCCGAGCGTCGCGCCCAAGTCGAAGCGGAATCCGTCCACATGAAAGGACTCGGCGAAATAACGGAGCGAGTCCATCGCCATCTGCACAACGCGGGGATGCGCGAAGTTCAACGTATTGCCGGTACCGGTGTCGTTGACATGGTGCCGTCGATTGTCGTCGACGAGACGATAGTAGCTCGCGTTATCGAAGCCGCGCCACGACAGCGTGGGACCGAGCTCGCTCCCCTCACACGTATGGTTGTAGACGACGTCGAGGATGACCTCGAGCCCCGCCGCGTGAAGACGCCGAATCGCCGTTCGCAATTCAGTCGCGACGTTGCCCGCGGCGTAACTCGACTCCGGCGAAAAATACGACAGCGTATTGTAGCCCCAGTAGTTGCGAAGATTCTTGTCGAGCAGCATCCGGTCTTGGAGAAATGCGTGCACCGGCAGAAGCTCGATCGTCGTCACGCCGAGTCGGCGGAGATGATCGATGACCGCCGAGTTGCCGAGCCCCGCGTACGTCCCGCGTTCGTCTTCGCCGAGGCCGGACAGAAGCTTGGTGAGGCCTTTGACGTGGGCCTCGTAGATGATCGTGTCGGCCCAGGGAATCGATGGCCGTTCGTCGTCGCGCCAGGCAAAATCGTCGGTGACGACCACCGCCTTGATCATGGCCGATGCGCTGTCGCGACGATCAAAGCTCAGGTCGGCGTTCTGCGAATGTGTGCGATAGCCGAAGAGCGAGTCACTCCACCGCAGCTTGCCCGCGAGCGCCTTGGCGTACGGATCGAGGAGAAGCTTGTTGGGATTGAACCGATGCCCGGCCGCTGGTTCGTATGGTCCGTGCGCGCGAAAGCCATAGATCAAACCGGGGGACGCGCCGGGGAGATAGCCGTGCCAGATCTCGTCGGTGCACTCCGGTAAATGAAAGCGCGCGGTTTGATGCCGCGTCGTTGAATCGAAGAGGCACAGTTCGATCGCCGAGGCGTTGGACGAGAAGACGGCGAAGTTGACACCCAATCCGTCCCAGGTTGCCCCGAGCGGATAGGGCTGGCCGGGATCGAGACGATCGAGTTGACGCGCCATCGAAATTGTATGGTCGTTTCGTAGGTGAGTGGCTATCGCTTTTGCGTCTGCAAACAGGCGCCGAACGCACGATCCGTTCCGATGTGCTGGGCGTAGCGCGCTGAGCAACGGACGCGTGCACCGGACTGGTTTTTGCCAACCGTCCCGACTGGCATGGACTCGGACAATTCGATCGTGATTCAGCTGCGAGAACGCGCGCGTCCGCTCATTCCGGAATGGCGACGCCTGCCCGTCGGCGCCGAACCTGCGCCCGGCGGTGGTGTGCACTTTCGCGTGTGGGCACCGAGCCGGGAGTCGATCGACGTCGTGCTCTATGCGCCTGATTCGTCTGACGAGGAACGTCGCGTGCGCCTGGCGCGCGACGGCGAATATTTTGCCGCACTCGTTTCCGAGGCGAAGGCAGGAACCAGATACGCGTTCCGCATCGATGGCGGTGACCCGTTCGCCGACCCGGCGTCGCGCTATCAACCGGACGGGCCGCACGGTCCGTCGGAGGTGATCGACCCGGGTGCCTTTGCGTGGTCAGACGCTGCGTGGGTCGGACCGGACGCGCGGTCGTTGATCATTTATGAAATGCACATCGGCACCTTCACCGCCGACGGCACTTGGCTCGCCGCGATGGATCACTTGAGCGAGCTCGCTGAACTTGGCGTGAACATGCTCGAGATCATGCCCGTCGCGGAGTTCGCCGGCCGGTTTGGTTGGGGCTATGACGGGGTCAATCTGTTCGCGCCGTTTCACGGGTACGGCTGCCCGGAGGACTTCAGGGCATTCATCGATCACGCCCACCGTCTCGGGCTCTCCGTCATTCTCGACGTGGTGTACAACCACTTTGGTCCCGACGGCAATTCGGCGCCGCACTTTTCTGAGCGCTACGCGACCCAACGCCACAAGACCGATTGGGGCGAAGCAATCAATTTCGACGGACCTGGCTCGAAAGGCACCCGTGAATTCTTCCTGGCCAATGCCGCCTATTGGGTCAACGAGTTCCATCTCGACGGGCTGCGCCTGGACGCGACGCAGAACATGTACGACGAATCACCCACGCACATCATCGCTGAGATCGCGGCGACGGTCCGCGCCGCGGCTGCGCCACGCGTTTCGTATCTCGTGGCGGAGAATGAGCCGCAGGACGTGCGCTTGCTCCAATCGCGCGACTGTGGCGGTTACGGTTTGGACGCTGCCTGGAATGACGACTGGCATCACAGCGCCGCTGTTGCGTTGACCGGCCGCGACGAGGCGTATTACGTCGACTATGCCGGCACCGCCCGCGAGTTCGTTGCGGCCGCGCGATTCGGATACTTGTACCAAGGCCAGTGGTATTCGTGGCAGACAAAGCCGCGCGGCGTACCTGGCCTGGACATGGTGCCAACGCAGTTCGTCCATTTCCTCGAGAACCACGACCAAGTCGCGAATTCCATTCGCGGCGAGCGCCTGTCGGACCTATCGTCCGCGCGTCGCGTTCGTGCGCTGACCGCGCTGCTGCTTCTCGGCCCGCAGACGCCGATGTTGTTTCAAGGGCAGGAGTGGGGCACGTCGACCCCGTTTCTGTTTTTTGCCGACCATAACGAGCAGTTGAGGAAACTCGTATATGAGGGCCGGTCGGCGTTTCTGGCACAATTCCAGAGTATTGGCACTGGGTCACACGAGATGCGACGATACGACCCTGGCGATCCGGAGACATTCTGGCGCTCGAGACTGGATCGCAGCGAGCGCGAAAGCAACTCGGACATCCTGGCGCTGCATCGGGATCTCATCGCTCTCAGAAAACGGGAGATCGCGACCGGCAGTCCACATGCGCGGCGGGTCGACGGCGCGACGCTGAGCGACGACGCGTTCGTCATACGCTACATCGCCAACGACGGCCACGATCTGTTGCTCCTGGTCACGCTGGGCAAACCGATGCATCTGCGAATCATGTCCGAGCCACTCCTTGCTCCTCCGCGCACCGGTCGTTGGGGCATGCTGTGGTCGTCGGAGGACCCGCGCTACGGCGGATTCGGATTGCCGGCGCTCGATCCGTCCATGAAGGATTGGAGTCTTCCCGCCGACTGCGCCGTACTCCTCGGTCCGCGAGCGCCCGGGGCGAACGAATGACCGACATCGCCTTCCACCGTCCCGCTTGGGTCGGTGATCGGGGCGCGCGTGAACGTCCGCTGCGCAACCACGAATGGTTGCTGACCAATGGCCTCGGCGGGTATGCGTCCGGCACCGTCGCCGATGTGATGACCCGCAAGTATCACGGATATCTCATCGCAGCCCTTGCTGCTCCCTACGGTCGCATGGTGATGCTGCAAGACGTAGGCGTCACGTTGCGCTTCCCCGACGGCCACGAGGTGCCGCTCAGCGGGGAGGAGCGGTCGGACGCCGTCCGCGCGCCCGGCGAACAACTCCTCTACGACTTCCGCATGGAGTTGGGCCTTCCCGTCTGGGAGTTCGACGTCGAGGGAACACGCGTTGAGAAACGGGTGCTCATGCCGCACGGACAGAACACCTGCTATCTCTCGTTTCGTGTGACCGGTGATCCGCCGGCGTCTGGTCTCGAGGTCGTTCTGAGACCTTATATTCACTTTCGCTCATACGAGGCGTCCGTCACCACCGCGCACGACTCG
>Ga0193753_10001935_pt1 | contig 17080 bp, 15 predicted proteins | sample H1c2metaG_FD_144925 | JGI IMG/M metagenome (GOLD analysis project Ga0193753, IMG submission 144925) | Soil microbial communities from a riparian zone of the East river system, Colorado, United States - H1c2 | ecosystem: Environmental > Terrestrial > Soil > Riparian zone | place: USA: East... | reverse complement strand
CTGGGTATCGCGCCAGCGTCATGCGGGCCGACGAGTTGATCGTTGCGATCGAAGTGCCGCCGGTCGACGGAGCGCAATGGTTCCGCAAAGTCGGGACGCGCGCCGCGCAAGCGATTTCAAAAATCGTCGTTGCAGGTGTGCGTGGAGGTGTGACGCGTATCGCCTTCGGCAGTGTCGGGCCGACGGTTGTGCGCCCACGCGAGACGGAACGTCTGCTCACCGGTGGAGCCACGATCGACGATGCGGTCGCGGCGCTCGGTCGCGAGATCGCGCCCATCGACGACATTCGCTCCACGGCGGACTATCGGCTCCGCGTATCAGAAAACTTATTGCGACGCTTCTGGAGTGACACCGCTCCGGCCTGAGGGTGTCGTCATTCGCGGCCGTCGCGTCATCACTGGGGACGGCGTACGGCCTGCGTCGGTCCATATCGTCGACCGTCGCATCTCGGCGCTTTCGACGTACGATGCGCCCCCGGACGGCGTCGAGGAAATCGACGCCGGCGATGCCGTCGTGATGTCCGGTGTCGTCGACACGCACGTACACGTGAATGCCCCGGGCCGAACCGCGTGGGAAGGTTTCGAGACGGCGACGCGAGCCGCGGCCGCAGGCGGCGTCACGACGCTCCTCGACATGCCGCTCAACGCGATTCCCGCGACGACAACCGCGGACGCACTGCGGCAAAAACGGGAGGAAGCGCAAGGCAAGACGGTCGTGAACGTCGAATTCATCGGCGGCGTCATTCCGGGAAACGTCGAGCAGCTCGAACCGCTCGCGCGCGCCGGCGTGCGTGCTTTCAAATGCTTTCTCACGCCGTCCGGCGTCGACGAGTTTCCCGCCGTCACCGAGCGCGATTTGCGCGAGGCCCTCCCCGTGCTCGCTCGAATTGGTTTGCCGCTGATGGTGCACGCCGAGGACCCTGCGTTGCTCCTCGCGTCGCCGGCGAACGGTTCGCGATCGTACAGTACCTATCTCGCGTCGCGACCCGTTGCCGCCGAACACTCGGCGATCGCGCTCATGATACGATTGCTCGAGCGCTGTCCCACGCCCGTGCACATCGTCCATCTGTCGTCGGCGTCATCGCTCGCTCTCATACGCTCGGCGCGCGCGAGCGGTCTGCCCGTAACGGTCGAGACCTGTCCGCACTATCTCACCTTCGCCGCGGAAGAGATTGCGGACGGTCAGACTGCCTTCAAGTGCGCGCCGCCGATCCGTGACGGGGACGAGCGCGAAGCACTCTGGCGCGCGCTCATCGCCGGCGACATCGATCTCGTCGCGTCCGATCATTCACCCTGTCCGCCGGCGATGAAGGACACGGATGGCGATTTCTTCGCGGCGTGGGGTGGGATCGCATCGCTGCAGCTCTCGTTGGCTGCGACGTGGACGGGTGCGCGCGCTCGCGGAGTGGGGGTCGAACGCATCGCACAGTGGATGTCAACTGCGCCGGCACGACTGGCCGGTCTTTCGCAGAAGGGTTCGCTGGTACCCGGCAACGACGCCGACGTTATCATCTGGGACCCTGACGCGAGGTTCGTCGTCGATCCTTCCAACCTCCGTCATCGGCACCACATTACACCGTACGCCGGCCGCACACTGGTCGGCGTGGTACGCGCCACGTATGTCGGAGGACGCAAAGTGTTTAGCGAATCATCATCGCCGTCGAATCGGTCCGCATGACGACTGTCTTACCCGCGTTCGTCGACCTTCCCGATCTTGCCGGCGAACGCTTCGGCAGTACGGTGATCGCGGCCAACGACGAGTTTTTCGCGCCCAAAGAGGGGCTGATCAAGGCGAATGCGCCTGAATGGCGCGAAGGCGTCTACACCGAACGCGGCAAATGGATGGACGGCTGGGAAACTCGGCGCCGCCGAACTCCGGGCTACGATTGGGCGATTGTTCGACTCGGTCTTCCAGGTGTCGTGCGCGGCGTCGTGATCGATACGAGCTTCTTCACCGGCAATTATCCGCCGCGCGCCAGCCTCGAGGCCTGTTCGATTCTTGGAACGCCGTCCACCGACGCGCTCACGGGCGGCGAAACGGCGTGGTGGTCCCTCCTCGAATCGGTCGATCTTGATGGCAACACCAAGAACCACTTTCCAATCGAGAAGAGCGAACGCGTCACGCACGTGCGGCTCAACATTGTCCCCGACGGCGGCGTTGCACGGCTGCGTTTACACGGCGACGTTCAACCTGACCCGCGAATCTTCGCGCCGGATCACGATGTCGACCTCGCCGCGATGAGCAACGCCGGATTCGTCGTCGCGTGCAGTGACATGCACTATGGCCATCGTCAAAACCTCATCCTCCCCGATCGCTCGACACATATGGGCGACGGCTGGGAAACCAAACGCCGGCGCGGGCCTGGTCACGATTGGACGATCGTTCGACTCGGGCGACGAGGCAGCGTTCAACGCATCGAGCTCGACACGGATCATTTCAAAGGCAACGCGCCGGGAAGTTGCATGCTCGAGTATTGCGACGCTCACGCCACCGCCGGAGCGTCGGTCTTCGAACCCGATGCGGAACAATGGCGCACGCTGCTGCCGGAGTCGGCGCTGCAACCACATACGCGACACATCTTCGAGAGTGTGGCGCCGAATGCGGCGACGCACGTCCGGCTCAACATCTACCCCGACGGCGGTGTTGCGCGGTTGCGCCTCATCGGCCGCGCGACATCCACGTGATCTTCACGGTCCGCGCGTTCAACGAGATTGCGCGCGAACGCGCCGTCAAGATGCTCCAGTCATGTTGCGGCTCCGCACGCTGGACGTCGGCGATGCTGGCGCGCCGCCCGTTCATCTCGGTCGACGCGGTGCTCGCGCAGGCCGACGACGTGTGGCTATCCCTCGACCCGAATGACTGGTATGAGGCGTTCGCGCATCATCCGAGAATTGGCGAGCGGCAAAGCGACGCTGAGCAGACAGAACGCGCGTCAGCGTGGTCGGTCAATGAGCAAGCCGCGGTCGCGGCCGCGCCGGATGAAATGCACGAGCAACTCATCGAAATGAACCGCGAATACGAAGCTCGGTTCGGCTACATCTACATCGTGTGCGCGGCAGGCAAGAGCGCCGGCGAGTTGCTCGGGCTGGCGCGCCGGCGCATGAACAACTCTCCGGCCGCCGAGTTGAGTGTGGCTGCGGAGGAACAACGGAAGATCACACGTCTTCGGTTGGTGAAGCTCTTCACGGAGCACTCATGAGTACTCTCAGCACACACGTTCTCGATACGTCACTCGGCGGACCGGCATCCGGTATTCGAGTGACGTTGGAGCGCGTTGGTCAACCCGATCGTGCGTCGAATCGCGAATCGGAAGGCACGATCGGTTCCGGTGTGACTGACTCCGATGGTCGGCTTCGTGACTTCGTTGCGTCCGGAGTCTCGATCAGCCCGGGCGCATACCGGCTGCGCTTCGACGTCGCCGAGTACTTCGCCCGAACCAAACGAGAGTCGTTCTATCCAGAGGTGGTCGTGCTCTTTTCCGTCGGCACTGGCGAGCAGCACTATCATGTTCCGCTGCTGCTCAACCCGTACGGCTACTCCACGTATCGCGGCAGTTGAGTCGTGCGCGGCAGTCTCCGTTATTTCGTCGTCGCCCCAAGCTCGATCCACCGTCGGAGAATCGCGCGCTCCACGTCGGTGATGTGCGTTTTGTTGGCCGGCGGCATCGTCCGCGTCACCACCGCGCGCTCTTGGATCCTCGCCGCGCGCGCGACAATCTGATCCGGCGTATCGAACGTCACGCCGGCGGGCGCCGCGCTAAACGCGAGGTCGACCGGCTGCACCGAATGACACACCGCACACCGCCGATCGATGACATGCCTCGCGTCGGCGAACGTGATCGCCTGGGTCGCCACGGCCGCGACCGCAGCCGACGACTCGCTCGATGCCGAGGTACTCGCCCGGCCGGGCAATGCAAGAATGACATAGAGCACGGCGACGCTCACGGTCATCGTCGCGGCCAGATGTGCCTTCCAACGCGGGTTGTTGAACCGCACGTTCAACACATGTCGCACGGCCGCGCCTGCGGCAATGATGGCGAGCAGGAGCAGCCAATTCCAACGATGGCCGTACATCGTCGGAAAATGATTGCTCACCATCAGTGCGATGACCGGAAAGGTGACGTAGTTGTTGTAGATCGACACCCGTTTGGCGCGCGCCGAGAGTGCCGCGCTCGCCGGAGCATCGACGCCGATCGATGCGACGAGTGCTCGCTGAGACGGCACGATGGTGAAGAACACGTTGCCGGCCATGATCGTGCCGAGCATCGCGCCCACGTGCAGAAATGCCGCGCGGCCCGACAGCAATTGCGTCAACGCGACGATGATCGCGACCAACAACACGATCCAGATGGCGGCGGCAACCCCTGGCGTGCGCGGCGCGACGAAGCGCTGCATCGACTCATAGACGATCCATCCGCCGACGATCGATCCCAACCCAACGAGCACCGCCGCGCCATGACTCAGGTTGGCGACGGACGGATCGGCCAACACAGCGCGGTCGCTCAGATAGTAGACGACGAGCAACAGGACCATGCCGCTGAGCCACGTCGAATAGGCTTGCCATTTGAACCAGTGCAGCGGCCGCGGAAGTGTCTGTCCGTCAAGCAGCGTTTTCTCCACGTAGTAGAACGCGCCGCTGTGCAGCAACCAGATCGTTCCGATCGGCTTGCTTGGACCATTGGCCGCCGTTGGCCGCAGATTCCGGTCGAGCCAATTGAAGAGCAGGGAATTCCCGATCCACATGATGCCGGCGATCACATGCACCCAACGCGCGACCAGGTCGAGAAGCTCCCACACGCCCGCGCTCATCGCGGCGACGCCGAGTCCGGGGCGAGAACCCCGCGCCCGCGCATGATTTTCAAGATCGAGCGCTCTCGCATTTCAGCCGCCGACAATCCGGTCAGTTGCATCGCTTCGCTTTGGGTAATTGCGCCCGCTTGGATGCCGCGCAGGAAGAAGCCAAGCAGTCCCTGGCCCGTCGCCGGTTCGTCGAGCACTCCGCCGACCAACGACGCACTCGCTGCCTTCGTGAGAAAACTTTGAAGTCTGGCACCGGCGATCTCCACACCTTCGAGAAAGAAGCTGGCGACGGCGGCGTAGCGCGAGACGAGTTGCGCCGGGTGCAAATCCCACCCTTGATAGAAGCCGCCGGCGAGCCCGTGCCGAACGTCGTCAAAGTGCAACTTCCACGCGTCGTGCACGCGCTTGGTGTTCTCCGCGCGCTGTCGCTCGGTGAGAAATGTCCCGTCGGCGGGCGCAACGTGCGTTGGGACGGGGAGCAACTGCGTTGATCCGTCGGAAATCCGAATGCCTGTTCCGGCAAACGCGACCTGCATTGCGTGCTTGGCGAAGTCGCACGCCGGGTGTCGAAGGCGCTGATATGCCGCGGTGATACCGCAGCCGGCCGTGTAGTCGTACGTCCCGAAGTCGATGCCGCGCAGGCGGCCGTCAGACGCGTCGAGCATCCGCGGGAGCAGGGACTGTCCCGTCGCGTCCAGAATGACCTGCGGCACTTCGACCATGATCTCGAACACGAGCGTTCGGTTGGTGAGCCCCAGCGCGCGCTCGAGAGATCTCAGCACGGCGACGACGTAGTCGACCTGTTCGATCACGGTGATTTTGGGAACTGTGATCACCCAGCGCGCAGGAATGCCGCCCTGCTCCACGAGCGCCGTGAGCAAGAGGTCGAGCGTTCGCACGCTGCGCTCTCGCAGTTCCTCGGTCAGCGGCTTCATGCGCATTCCGATCGACGCCGGCAGCGTGCCGTCGCGACGGCCGAACGCAATCTCGGCCGCGACGGCAACGGCGTCGCGATCCTCGTCCGCATCAGCGCGAACGCCGTAGCCGTCTTCGAAGTCGATTCGGTAGTCTTCGACGGGGTCGGTCGACAGCTTGTCGCGAACGCGTTGCTCGACCGCGTTCACCGCGCGGTGTCCCGGGATTCCGAACACGTCGGCGAACGTCGCCGTATCCGGCGCAAAGTCGTCGAGAGCCAGAAGGGCGTGCGCACCACGACGCGCGGCGACATCCGCTGTGAAATATTGCGCGCCCTCGATCAGCGTGTGGACGGGCTGGGGACTGTCGCTCTCGCCGGGGTAGCGCGTTGCGAAGGCAAGATTCGCTTCGCGCACCGCTGCCCGTGCTTCGTGCACGGCGCCTTCATCGAGACTGGTTCGCACCACGCGCGGTGCTGTCATGCCGTGACGTTCATCCGTTGTAGATCTTTCCGCTTTTCGTTCGATACTCGTCCATCACCGCGCTGGCTTCATCGCGCAGCACATTTCGCACGATCTCGACGCCGCGGTCTTCGAGATAGCGATACGATTCCGGAAACACAGGCCCTTCCTCGAAATTCAACCGCGACGCGTCCTCACGCGCGGCCCCATAGACCACTCGGCGCACTCCGCTCCACAACGTAGCGCCCAGGCACATCGCGCACGGCTCACAAGACGTGTGGAGCTCGTGCGCAGGCATGCCCACCGCGTTGAGCGTGAATGAACCCACGCGGCGCTGCGCCATCATGAACGCAACCATCTCTCCATGCAGCGCGCAGTTGTTCAGCCGAACCACGCTGTTCATGCCGACGGAAACCAAACGCCCCGAGTCAATCTCGAAGACGGCCGCGCCGAACGGCCCGCCAGTCCCTCGATTGACATTCTCGCGTGACACCTCGATGGCCAAGCGCATCCGGTCCTCGGACGACAGGTATCGCCGATTCCAATTCACGACGGAATCGACCCAGTCGGGGTACTCGATGTGAATCGCGGGGTGATGGAGGTCGCTTGTCATGCCGGATTCCAGTGAACGTACGAACCCTCGGTCGCGCCAGCCAGCGAAAGGTACGTCGACCAATCGTTGACGCACGCCGGATGCGCTCAGCCCGCCTAACGCTGCACCGGCGCGAAGAACGACACACCCCGCGTGTTCTCATCGATGCTGAGCGGAGTCCGCATGGACGGAAACGCGCGCGCCGTGCAATCCATTCGCTCGCAGAGGCGGCAGGTAATTCCAATCGGCACCGCGACGTCGGGCGCTTCGAGATTGATCGCATCCGCGTACACGAGACGCGGTGCGTCGGCGACCGCACAACCCAACCCCACCGAATAGAGCACTTCAGGGCTGTGATAGGACGCGACTTCTCGTCGCACCGTCCGCGCCACCGCGAGCACCGCGTGGCCGTCGGGAAGACGCGACAGCTGTACGCGTACTCGACCCGGTTGGGCAAACGCACCGTGCACGTTCCATAACGTGCACAGCCCACTGAAGCGCGGAAACCGAATGCCTGCCGCGCTGAACCGCTTGGAAATATTGCCCGCGATGTCCACACGAAGCAGATAAAACGAAACGCCCTCGGCGCCGGGCCGGCGCAACGTCGTCAGTCGGTGACACGCCTGCTCCCACCCCACACGAAACCGGTGCCCCAATAGCTCGATGTCGTACCGCGTCGCCTCGGCGGACTTGAGAAATCGCTCGTAGGGCATGAGCACGGCGCCGGCGAAATAGCTCGCGAGCGCAACGCGCCCGAGCGCGCGTGCCGAGTCGGACGACAGTTCGGGATCGCGGGTGAGCTGGTCGAGCGTGGGTGCACAGTCCAACAGCCCAGCCTGCACGGCGAGCTGAAAGTTGCGCGAACCGCGGCGCAGAATCTCGGACAACTCGAGCTCTCGAAGGTCCGGCGAATAGCGACGGACCGCGCCCTTCATTTCGTCGACCGTCCGAATGCGCACCGTCACGCCGTGCAGTCGCTCCACGTAACGCGAGAGTTGTCCGAATAAATCGGCGTCTCCCAAGCGCCCGTCGCGACGCACTCGCTCGGCTTCGGCCTCGAGGGCGGGAAAGTAGTTCTGATGACGCTCGATGAAATCCGACACCTGCTCCGACACGTGGCGCGCGCGGTCGCCGCCGCCCGTGTCCGCCTGTGCGTCAAGCAACTGTGCGCCGAGGGTTTCGAGAGAATCGCGCGCGGCAGCGAAGCGTTGATGCAGGTGTCGCATTGCGCGCGCGAATTCCGGATGCGCGCTCGTCGCGGCGCGGATCTCCGTGAACGAAAGCGGATGCGACTCGAACACTGGATCGGTCAGCATTTCGCACAACTCGGCCGAGAGCTGTCCGTCTTCCGAGCCGAACGAGCGGAGGTCCGTGTCGAGGGCCCGGGCGAGTCGGAGCAGGAGATCGGCGGTGAGTGGCCGGCGATCGTGCTCGATCAAGTTCAGGTAGCTGGCGGAGATGCCGAGTCGGCCGGCGAGCTCCTTTTGCGACAAATCGTGGGTCGCGCGAAGGGCTCGGAGCCGCGAGCCTAAGCGCGGCGTGTCCTGAGTTTGCATAAGTTATTTACTAAATTGACAATTTTACAAGTGTAGGATTTACAGGCTCACATATATAACGCGCCATGATACAAAGAGTTACTTGCAACGGCAGTGCGACCAGTCAATTCTGTTATGTACGACGCAACGCTACAACCAACCCGCCCACACCGCCAGGCCATGAACCCACCCATGCCGATGCCGATGCTCGACCAGTCCGTCACCACCTCCCTTTCTCGGCCAGAAATGTCGGCGTCTCCGTTCGAATGGGGCCACGCGCAGCCGCCCGATGACACCAAGGAGTCGCTGGCGTCTCTCGTTCGCCGCTACCGCCCGGAAATCGAAGCCCTTCTCCGCGAGCCGCCCGACAGCGCCGCGATGTGAGCTCGGTGCGATGAGAGGGCAGTGCCTCCTAACTCTCAACGACTCGAGACTCGAGCAACGACTCTGGCGTACTCCCGCCTTCGTGACCGTTATTCTCCGGAATGGAAATCGGTCTCTACACATTCGCCGAGACGAGCGCGGACCCGAGCGGGCACACGGTGACGTCTGCGCAGCGTTTGCGCGAAGTCATCGAAGAAATCGAGCTCGCCGACCAAGTCGGCCTCGATGTGTTCGGGGTGGGCGAACATCATCGGCCTGACTTCGCGGTGTCCGCGCCGGCGGTGGTCCTCGCCGCCTGCGCCGAGCATTCGAAGCGCATCCGGCTGACGAGTGCCGTGAGCGTGCTCAGCTCGGACGACCCCGTGCGCGTCTTTCAAGAATTCTCGACGCTGGATCTTCTCTCCGGTGGCCGGGCCGAGATTATGGCGGGGCGAGGGTCGTTCATCGAGTCGTTTCCGTTGTTCGGCTACTCACTCGAGGACTACGACGAGCTCTTTGCGCAAAAGCTCGAGCTATTGTTGAAACTGAGGGCCGGCGAGCATGTCACATGGGCCGGCAAACACCGCGCTCCGATCAACGGGCTCGGCGTGTATCCTCGCCCGCTTCAGGATCCGCTGCCGGTGTGGGTTGCCGTGGGCGGGACGCCGCAGTCCGTCGCTCGAGCCGCGTTGCTCGGACTCCCGGTCGCCATCGCGATCATCGGTGGTGCGCCGGAGCATTTCGTACCGCTCGTGTCACTGTATCGAGAGACCGGCCAAAAGGCCGGGCACGACCCGTCGCGTCTCGCAATCAGCATCAACTCGCACGCGTACATCGCCGACAGTTCGCAGCAGGCGGCCGAGGAGTTCTTTCCGTCGTATGCGGCGATGATGACGCGGATTGGACGCGAGCGCGGGTGGCCGCCGACGACGCGTCAACAGTTCGACCTGCTCCGATCGCCGCGCGGCGCGCTGCTCGTCGGAAGCCCGCAGGAAGTCATCGACAAAATTCTCTTTCAGCACGAGCTCTTTGGTCACGAGCGTTTTCTCGCGCAGATGAGCGTCGGTGCAATGCCGCACACGAAAGTCATGCGGGCCATTGAACTACTCGGAACGCAGGTTGCGCCGGCGGTCAGGCGCGCAACGGGAACATGATCGGGAGAGTCGGTATGGCGAATCGCGCGAGTACGTTCGCGGTGGTGTTTGGCCTGGTTCTGACTACCGCGCCGGCTCTTCGCGCGCAGCAAGCGATCGTCACGGGCGTCGTGTTTGTGGACGCGAACGGCAACGGTGTTCGCGACACTGGCGAGCAAGGGTTCGCTGGCGTTGCGGTTTCCAATCAGGATGCGGTCGTAGTCACCGACGCAACGGGAACGTTTCGCATGCCGCGTGGCGCCTACGGCGTGGCGTTCGTGTCCGTCCCCGACGGCTACCGATCCGTGGGCCCGTTCTGGCGCAGCGTCGCCGACTCGAGTGCGTCGTCGAGCAACATCGTGTTCGCGCTCGCAACCGTACCGAAGGCGAGTGAGTTCACCTTCGTGCATGCGTCAGACACGCACGTCGCTCCCGCGAACGTCGAGCGCACGCGCCGGCTTCGCACGCTGGTCGACTCGCTTCATCCGTCGATGCTGCTGATCACCGGCGATTTGGTGCGCGACGCCTTGCGTGTGTCCGAAGCCGAAGCGACGAGCTACTACGAGTTGTTTGCCCGCGAGACGGCGTTGTTCAAGACGCCGCTGTGGACCGTGCCAGGCAATCATGAGAATTTTGGCATAGAACGCCACATGTCGCTCGTCAGCCCAAACCACCCGCTGTATGGCCGTCGGATGTATCGGCACTTCTTTGGACCGGACTACTACTCATTCACGCACGGCGGCGTGCATTTCGTCGGCCTGAACACCGTGGACATCGACGATCTCTGGTACTATGGCCACGTCGATAGCCTTCAGATGGCGTGGCTCGAGCGAGATCTGGCACACGTGCCCCAGGGAATGCCGGTCGCCACCTTCGACCACATCCCGTTCTTCTCGTCGTTCGAAGGGCTCAGTGGATTTCGCGACGAGCCGCCCGCGCCAACGTTGATCACCGTCAAAGGAAAAACGGCGTTTCGGCACACTGTCTCGAACGCGCCGGAGGTGCTGGCCATTCTCCGGAAGCATCACCACGTGCTCGCGCTGGGCGGCCACATCCATGCCGTAGAGCATCTGGAGTTCGAGGCAGAAGGGATGCGCACGCGGTTCAATCAGTCGTCGGCGATCGTTGCGCCAACCGACGTCGCCGGCGTGCGCTTTCCGTCGGGCATCACGTTGTACACGGTGCGGAACGGCGAGATCGACGCCGGCCGATTCATTCCACTTGGCGCGCCCGACCCAAAGACTCCGTAGAGCGCCGCGCGCGCAGCTCTCAGTCGCGCCGGCGGGCCGTGGTCGACTGCGCCGTCCCCGACGGGTCGTCGGCGAGCATTTGCGTTTCGAGGAGCGTGGTGCAGTGCGCGGCGAGCGTGGCGACGTCGTAGGTCACGTCGTCGGTTCCGCGCCACACGAAGTCGTCGGTCGGCTGAGCGATGGGGCGTACGACAAACTCGCGCATGACGACGGCCGCTTCAGGCTGCGGCGCTGAGCCTCGCCGCGACAAGACTCCGCGCCACACGGCGATCTGCAGTTCGCCAAGCGAGCCGTCGGTGTTCGTGTCGGGAAACCACGACACGCTGAGGGCAGCCGTTGCGGCTTGGAGGACGCAACCCGTGGGCGTCCGATGACGCTCGACGGGAACGGGCATCCGACTGGCGCGCGTGGTCGCGCGTTCGGGTGCGAGCGCGTCCAACAGTCCATTGACCGCGCGTTGCACGGCGTTCTTCTCCTTGGCCGTCGGAGGTGTTGAACGCGGGGCCGGCGGCGAATTGAGAGAGCGATCCATTGTCATAAGTATCGTGGGTCTGCGTGGACGCGGCAGCGCCCGCTTTTCTACTGTCAGTTTTCGTGCCCGGACGGCCGATGCTCGCAAGCGCCCGGAGACAGTCACCCGGGCCTTACCTAACTACGCGATCGTATAGCCGTACTAACAACTTAGCGCGGGGGGCGAGCCTATGTATTTCGCGTGACCTTGGGCGACACTATGTGGCCGCCCAGGGGCCACCGCGGCCCGGTGGAGGACCGCGGAAAGGCATTTCGGCGTCCCGGAACACGATCACACGATCAGCCATGAAAATGTTGGCGCACGTTCCGCCGGGAAGCTCGTAACAATCACGACGGCGCAAACAAAGTTCCCAGACGTGACGACGGACGTGTAGAAGACGGACGTGCATACGACGTTGCGTTCATCATTTGAACAATGGATTGCAGCCTGAAGACATTTCGCCCGGGATTTTTTCCCATCTGTACGTGGAACGCGACTGCGTTACATTCTTCATCCTGGCGGCTTCGGTAAACCGGATTCCGCCTGGCTGGAGTAACTGCGGGGCGATGTCAGAAATAAGACATCGTGCAATCGCGTGGTGCGGTGCTCCAGCCCAACGCGTGAGTGGACGTTCACCACGCAAGTGACGCGCTCGGCAATTTCGTGCGCATCCGCGCCAACGACGCTCGACGCGCAATTCCGCGCGTCACAATCATCATGACGAAGCCGTCATGCGTCCATCGTTTACTCGATAGCGGAGTGCACTGTCGTGGAATTGGTCACTGAAGGGTCGGCGAGTGTCGCATTGTCTTCCGATGCGCTCGGGACCAAAGACTTGTTCGCCGTGTTGTACGGTGAGTTGCACAAGATTGCCGAACACAATTTGCGTCGCGGTGGAAGTGAGCTCACGCTCGGCGCCACGACGCTCATCCACGAGACGTATCTCAGCGTGGCAAACGGCACTGCGGCGTTCCCCGATCACCCGCGCTTTCTCGGCTACGCATCGCGCGCGATGCGCGGACTCGTGATCGACTACGTGCGCCGCCGGCAGGCGAAGAAGCGCGGCCGCGAGTTGGAGATCACGTTGACCGGGCAAGAAGCACACACCGACGAGTCAGAACGTTCCATGGCAGACCTCGAGCGGCTCGGCGATGCGCTCGAAGAACTCTCCGCGGTCGAGCCGGCGCTCGCCGATCTCGTGGATCTCCACTTCTTTTGCGGCTACACGTTCAGCGAAATCGCAACCATGCGCGGCGTGTCTGAGCGCACGGTGCAACGCGATTGGCGAAAAGCGCGTCTGCTGCTGTTCCAAGCCGTGCTGCCTGCCGGAGAGGCCGCGGCCGCGACCGACGCCGCGCCAGTCGCTTCGGCGGTCGCGTAGCGCGACGGGGCCTCGTGTCGGGATGGCCCGCCCCATTCCGATTTGAACAATGACGGCAGAGCGCGATGTCAAGTGCTCACACGCCGGCGAGGCCCTCTCGAGTTTGTCCTGTCCGTCCGTTTTTCGCGATGGATTGCGTGGCTTAATGAGAGGGTTCTAAACCCTGGCCCCAATCTTCACGAAAACCACGATGCACCTCATCGCCTCACTCCTGGCCCTGGCCGGAGTCACGCGTTCGCACGCCGCCGCCTCGGACGATAGCGCCAAGGCCGCGGCTGCCTATTCCGCGCTCGTTGCCGCAAGCGACACCGGCGACTCGACCCAACACACGCCGTGTTGAACCCCACCTCCATGGCCAGCGCTGTCGTTCGGCCGCATTTTCATGATCGGGCCGACGCAGGCGCCGCGCTGGCGCGCGCCCTCAGCTCCTTCGCCGGAGAGCGAGGGATCGTCGTGCTCGGTCTCGCCCGAGGCGGTGTTCCAATTGCGCGACAGGTTGCCGACGCGCTCGGCGCCCAATTCGGAACTCTTGTGTCTCGAAAGATCGGCGTGCCTGGCATCGAGGACGTCTCGCTTGGTGCGGTCGCCGAGGGCAGTCGCCGCGCCGTTCATGATACGGTCGCGTGGTACATCGGCGTGCCTGCCGACGTCGTGGATCAACTGGCGGCGCCCGAACGCGTGGAGATCGAGCGTCGCGTGCAGCTCTACCGCGGCGGTGAGCCGTTGCCGGATCTGCGCGGGCGTACTGTGATTCTCGTCGATGATGCGTTGGCCACCGGCGCCACGCTTCGCGCTGCGGCGCGTTCCGTTCGAAGCAAGCGACCGAAGCGGCTCATCGCCGCGGTTCCGATTGCATCGCAGTCCGGAGCGAAAGAAGTACGTGGTGATGTCGACGAGTTGGTCTCGATCGTCACGACGGAGGAATTCGAATCGGCGTCGGCGGCGTACGAGGACTACTCGCCCGTGACCGACGACGAAGTGCTGTCGCTGCTCGGCCGTCCGAGCCGCCGTGCCCCGTCGAGCATGGTGCACGACATCAGCAATCGTATTGCTCCCGTTTCCCCGAGCACGCGCGTTCCAGGCGCCGATCTCGAGCGCACGATCGAGATTCTTGCCGGCGCGAGCACGCTGTTCGCTGACTTTGGTGCACCGCGTCATCCGCTTGGCAGCGAGTTGGACGCCGCGCGCGGTCTCGTCATTCTGGCCAACGGCGGCGAAAGCAGTCGAAACAGTTACCGAAGCCGATACATCGCGGGGCGGCTCCGCGCGGGTGGGTACGCGACGCTGAGACTGGATCTGCTCACGCACGATGAACAATGCGCGGACAATCGGAGCGGCGAGGTACGGCGCGACGTGGAGCGGATCGCGGCGCGGTTGTCGAGTGTGTGCGATTGGGCCGCGCGCGAATCGGTGACTGGGGCTGATCATACAATTCTCATTGGCGCGAGCACGGGCGCGGCCGCCGTGTTTCTCGCGGCGGCCCAGCGCCCGAAGCAGATCTTCGCCGTCGTCTCGCGCGGAGGGCGCGTGGATCTCGCGGGCGACGCGCTCTCGCGGCTCGAAACGCCGAGTTTGTTGATCGTCGGAACCGCGGATGTGCAAACGCTTCGGCGAAACAACGAGGCACTGCGTCAGATTCCGCGTGACGCGCAGTTGATACGAATTCCGCGAGCGGGAAATACGTTCGCAGAACCCGGTGCACTCGGTGCACTGGCAGAACACACGCTCAAATGGCTCGATCGACTGGATCGAAAATGAATCTTTAAAAACGGTCAGCGCGTGTGACGCTGGCGCCGTACGTGAGGTTTTGCGTACGGTGGCGGCGGCGGTTGTGCCTCACGTCACTTCCCTTATGACGAACGAGTCATACGTTCGCGCTTCCCAACAATTGAGACGGCAAAAAAACATGCTGGATGGTGTCACCCAGGAATTGATGAGTACGCCCGCGCGAGCGAGTGCGCTCCCGACGAAAGATCTCTTCGCCGTGTTGTACGGTGAGTTGCACAAGATTGCCGAACACAATCTGCGCCGTGGCGGGAGCGAGCTGACGCTCGGCCCCACGACCCTGATTCATGAAGCGTATCTCAGCGTGGCAAACGGTGACGCCGCGTTCGTCGATCGTCCGCGCTTTCTCGGATACGCGTCGCGAGCCATGCGCGGGCTCGTGATCGATTATGTCCGCCGCCGGCAGGCGAAAAAGCGTGGTCGCCAGCTCGAGATCACGCTCACGGGGCAAGAGGCATGTTCGGCGGATGCTGAAAGGGCGGCCGCAGACCTCGAGCAACTTGGTGACGCGCTGGAGGAACTCTCTACCGTCGAGCCCGCGCTCGCCGATCTCGTGGATCTCCACTTTTTCTGCGGCTACACGTTCACCGAGATCGCGTCGATGCGTGGCGTGTCCGAGCGCACGGTGCAGCGCGACTGGCGCAAGGCGCGTCTGCTGCTGTTCCAATCCGTGCTTCCCGTCGAACTGTCACGATCGATCCAGCGCGAACCGGGACCACGCTGCGAGCAATAGCAAACCCAAATTAACAATTGCTCGCGAGCGCGTGCTGGTCCGGCGTCATGGCTCCAGGCTATCGCGCAACGCCCGTGCTTCCAACGCCCAGCGATTCGTCGCACCGTAGCCGCTCCCGAGCGCGATAGCCGCGCGTCGAGCCGACACCCGCGCCGCCGCCGGATTGCCGAGCGCACGCAGCGCTCGCGCCCGAAGCAGCTCGGCCCGGCCCACGAAGACGCTGCGTTCGAGCGCGAGGGTGTCAACGGCCGCCGCGCGACGACCCAACTGCGCGAGTGAGTCGGCGCCGCGGGCATCTCCGGCCGCGAGTCGCCACTCGCCGGCGGCGATGTACGGCAATGCGAATTGTGTGATCAATGGCTTTCCGTCGGCGGAGATGGTTCGAAGCACCGGCTCCAGCAATGCCGACGCGCCGGCCTTGTCTCCCGTCTCCCACCGGATGCGCGCCTTGAGCAGCGCCGCGTTCGACTGGCGCCCGCGCGGAAAGTCGAAGAGCTTCGCGCTCTCGCGCTTCGCCTCGTCGTAGCGGCGCTGCTCGATCCGGATCTGCGTGAGCACCGCCGGTGCCCACTCAGCGATACCGCCGGCACCTTGTGTCGTGTCTCGCATCGCGCGAGACACCCAAACGTCGGCCGAGTCGTACTCGGTGAGCCGGAGCTTCGCTTGTCCGTAGAGAAAGGCGAGGAACGTCGACACGTTTCCCGCGCCGTGAATCGCTTCCTGTTCGCGAACGAGCGGCTGAAGCGCCGCAGCTTCTTCCGCCGGCTCTCCGAGCTCCCACAACGAGCCGTCGAGGAAGGACGCGGCATTCGGAAGCAGGTCGGTGTCGCCGTATCCGTTCGAATCCAGCTTGGCAATCACCTGACGTTGGAGTGGCACGGCCTCGCGCATGCGCGAGCCAAGGCGCAACGCCTCGGCGAGGTCGTTCATCGTCGCCAGACTTTCCGTCCCGCCGACGGTCGGCAGCAAAACGGCGCGTTTGAGCAGCGCGATGCCTTCGTTCGGATGGCCCTCGGCAACGAGCAGTTGGCCTTCACCGTTGAGACATCGAGATTCGACGACCGGATCGACATTGCTGACGCCGCGGAGCGCCGCTTTCGCGTCGGCCAAGTCGACGCGTGCCGAATCGAACTTGTCGTCGAAGGCGAAGCTGTACACCCGAAAGCAGTCGGCGAGCGCGATCTGCTGTTGAGCTCCGGCGGTGCGGGCGATTAGTCGCGCGCGCGCCAGCATTTGCCGTTGCGTCACGCGATCTCCGGCCTCGTAGAAGCGGCCCGAGAGATCGGTGAGCACTTCGGCCACGAGCCACGGCTCCTGCCGGTATTGATGCGTCAGGATTCGCTCGGCTAGCTCGATGCGTTCGACGGTGGAGAGTGGACGTCCATCGGGGCCGCGTGAGTCGCCGGCGAAGACCGACTGCAGATCGACCAACACCTGCGACCGTTTCGCGGCCTGTATGGCCACGTCGCGCTGCTGTCTCGCTTCGCGCATCTGGCGGACGGAGAAAGCCGTGGCGCCGGCAAGTGCCGCGACCATGAGCAACGCCGCGGCGACGGCAGTCCGGTGGCGTCGGAGGAATTTCCCGGCGCGATAGGCGAGAGAATGAGGACGGGCGCTCACTG
>Ga0193753_10001934_pt1 | contig 17085 bp, 13 predicted proteins | sample H1c2metaG_FD_144925 | JGI IMG/M metagenome (GOLD analysis project Ga0193753, IMG submission 144925) | Soil microbial communities from a riparian zone of the East river system, Colorado, United States - H1c2 | ecosystem: Environmental > Terrestrial > Soil > Riparian zone | place: USA: East... | reverse complement strand
CATTGCGCTCCAATCCGGCCTGGGGGCCACGGTATCCGAAGTGCAATGGGTGGTCGAAAGCTATGCGCTTTTCCTGGCGGCGTTTCTGTTGTTGGGCGGCTCGCTCGGCGATCTCTATGGGCGCCGCAAGGTCTTCGCGGTTGGTGTCGTCCTCTTTGGCTTTGCCTCGGCGTTGTGCGGCCTTGCCCCCAACGTTCTCGCGCTCATAGCATCCCGCGCGCTGCAAGGGGCAGGCGGCGCGCTGCTCGTTCCCGGAAGTCTTGCTTTGATCAGCGCTTCGTTTCCGGCTGAAGAGCGAGGCCGCGCGATCGGAACCTGGTCCGGGTTCACCGCGATCACCACGGCGCTCGGTCCGGTGCTCGGAGGATGGCTTGTACAACACGAATCGTGGCGTTGGGTGTTCTTTATCAACTTGCCGATTGCCGTGATTGTTCTCGCGCTCACTTGGCTGCGCGTTCCCGAAAGCAGCAATCCGGAACTGAGCCGCGAGAGTATCGACTGGATTGGCGCGCTGCTCGCCACGGCCGGACTTGGCGGTATCGTGTTCGCCCTAATCGAACCGGCCCACGGCGCGATTGCGGGCTTAGGCGGCGCCGTGGCCTTGATCGTCTTCTATTTCGTGGAACGGCGCTCACGGGCTCCGATGCTTTCCTTCGAGCTCTTTCGCTCGCGCAACTTCACCGGCGCCAATTTACTCACTCTGTTTCTCTATACGGCTCTCGCCGGAGCGCTCTTTTTCTTTCCTTTGAATCTGATCCAAATCCAGGGATATTCCGCCACGGAAGCGGGCGCGGCGCTCCTGCCATTCATCTTGCTGATGTTCGTTCTCTCACGCTGGTCGGGTGGGCTAGTCGCGCGTTATGGCGCAAAGCTACCGCTCGTAGCCGGTCCTATCATTGCGGGGGCCGGCTTCGCCCTTTTCGCAATACCTGGCGTTGGCGGGAGCTACTGGACTACGTTTTTCCCGGCAGTCGTGGTGCTTGGATTTGGAATGACGATAAGCGTCGCGCCACTCACTACGACAGTGATGGACTCTGTTTCGCAGAACCACGCGGGAGCCGCCTCGGGAATTAATAACGCAGTATCACGGATCGCGGGGCTGCTCGCAATCGCCGTGCTTGGTTTTGTGCTGATCACTGTCTTCAATCGAGATCTCGACAAACGCTTGCACAGCCTTTCGGTACCGCGTGAACTCCGCCAGCAGATCGATTCGCAACGATCGAAGCTTGCCGGTATTCAAACCACCAACTCCGCTGCTCGCGAAGCAATCGCCGAGTCATTTATAGCGGGATACCGCACTCTTTTGTGGATCGCGGCGGGGTTGTCGGTTGCGGGCTCTCTCAGTGCAGCATTTCTGATTGACTCTGAGTAGTAATTTCGCTTGCCGGACATATTTTTTCGTAGTACATTTGAAGCCACACCCGCCCGGCTGCCTTGTGCGCGCAGTAGTTTCTGCCTCAATGTGAGAGCACTCCAAGGAAAGGAATCCGACTTACATGCGGAATATAATTTTTTCAGCTCTTGTTGTAGGCAGTTTTGCCGCAGGGGGCTTGGCGCAGACTGTGGATACCGCGATTTTGGGCATTGTTACCGACTCCGCGCAAGCGGGAGTGCCCGGCGCCACGGTCGTCATCTCGCAGCCCGCGAAGGGGCTGAGCCGCACAGTGAACACCTCTCCAGGCGGCCTTTACGAGTTGCGCTATCTGGTACCGGGAGAATACCAGGTGGAAGTACAGGCCAACGGATTCCGCGCTGAGCGGCGCACGGGTATTCAGATACAGATTGGGCAGCAGGCGAGAATCGATTTTCTGTTGCAGGTGGGAACGGTGCAGCAGACGGTGGAAGTGACATCGTCGGCGCCGCTTCTGCAGACGGAGACGGCTACGCTGGGCGGCGTCGTGAATTCGGAGCGGATCAATAATCTGCCGCTCAATGGGCGGAAGTTCAACGACCTGGCGATACTGACGCCGGGCGTGCAGGTATCGAACACGAATCTGGCATCTTCGAGCACCGATGGCTCGCGGATTTCTTCGAACGGCGGGCGCAATACGTGGGGACAGGTGAATGTGGACGGTATCACGATGGTGAATAACCGCTCGAATTACGTGAATATTTACCCGTCGATCGATGCCATCCAGGAATTCAAAGTACAAACCGGGAATTACACGGCGGAGTATGGCGGCAACGCGGGAACGAACGTAAATGTACAGATCAAGTCGGGCACTAATAAGCTGCACGGCAACGCGTTTGAGTTTTTGCGTAACCAGGCGATGGATGCGAGGAACTACTTTACTCCTTCGCCTTTGCCGCAGAATATTTTGAAGCAGAACCAGTTCGGAGGGACGGTGGGAGGACCCGTTATTAGGGACAAGACCTTTTTCTTTGCAAGCTACGAGGGAATTCGGGCGATTGCGCAGACGCCTGGAACGGCGGTGGTACTGACGCCGGCGGAGCGGACGGGCGATTTCTCCTCGACGACGAATCCAATTGTCGATCCGAATAGCGCGGCCGGAGCGACTTTTACGGGAAACAGGCTTCCGGCGAACCGGATCGATCCGGTGGCGGAGCAGATCGTAAACGCGTATATGCCTCTGCCGAATACGCCGGGAGCGGTAAATTATTCGGGCGCTGCGACGGGGAACCTGTCCGTGCATCAAGGGATCGCGCGCATCGACCATTATTTCAGCGAGAAGGATCAGCTCTTTGCGCATTACATCGTGGCCAACCGGGCGTTTCCGAATAGTGGGCTGAACCCGAATTTCAGCTATGACGGAAGTTATCCCATGCACAACGTGCAAGTGCAGTGGGTACATACATTCGCGCCCACGCTGCTGAATGAGCTGCGCGGGGGTTTCGATTTTGAGAATGTATCGCTGTTGAGCAAGCGCACGAACACCAGCTTTACGATCGCGTCGCTCGGAATCAACGGATTTCTGATTGGCGGACCAAACGGACGCGCGCAGCGGCCGGATGAGCAAGGCTTTCCGATTCTGAATATCTCGGGCTATTTGGGAATGGGAGATAGCGGGGCGGCATCGAATCTGGATAACAGCCGGACCTATCAATTCGTCGACAACCTGACTTACATCCGGGGTACACATACGTTGAAAGTGGGCGCCGATGTGCGGCGCTTGCTGGATAATGCGACCACTAACAACACACCATTCGGCAGCATGGCGTTCACAACGGATATCGCAAACAATGCGGCGGCCGCTTATTTGCTCGGATATCCGCGCACGATACTCACGCCAGAAGGCGTGCCGATAACGGCGTCGCGGCAATGGAGGAGCGCGTTTTACGTGCAGGACGACTGGAAATTCAACTCGAAGTTGACACTGAATCTAGGCGTGCGCTGGGATATTTTTGGCGTGCCGAAGGATATCAATGGAAATACACGCACGCTGCTGTTCCCGGCAAACTCCGCTCCGACGCTCTATCCGGCGCCCGGAGTTGTCAATGACTCGCTTTGGGACAAGAACTGGAAGAACTTGAGCCCGCGCGTCGGCCTGGCATACAGCCTGACGCCACGTACCGTGATCCGGTCGGGGTATGGCATTTTCTATTTTGGCGGGCAGTTCGACAACATCAACATTTTGCAGTTGAATCCGCCGGCGGGGGGCAGCATTACCGTGACCAATCCGGCGACGAACCCGGTGGCAACGATCGAGACGCCAGTACCCGCGTCGCTATTCCCGTCGAATCCGATTTTTAATGCAGTGTCGCTGCCGCCTGACCGGCGGCATCCCGATACTTACGTACAAAACTGGAATTTACAGGTGGGACACGAATTCGGAGGCGGGAACTTACTCGAAGTTACTTATGTGGGAAGCAAGGGGACGCACGTAGATACGTCGTACCAGAACTTCAACCAGCCCGATCCAGGGCCAGGGACCATACAGGCGCGGCGCCCCTATCCGGCTTTTGGGCGTATCCGAATGCAGGGATACGGAATTGGCACATCCTATAACGCCCTGCAGGCGCGTTTCGAGAGGCGTTTGAAAGCAGGCGTGAGCGCGACGGTGGCATACACCTTTTCGCACTTGATTGACAATGGAGGCGAGACTACCAATGGCGGCGGCTGCATCTGCCAGAACCCGCGTGACCGTTCGATCGAACGAGCGAGCGGATTACAGGACCAGCGGCACGGCCTGGTAACCAGCGTAGTTTGGGAACTACCTTTCGCTAAACACATGAAGGGCGCGGGGGGATATTTTCTTGCGGGATGGGCGCTCGATGGAATTTTGACGCTGCGCAGCGGGACGCACTTCAACGTGACACAGAGCTTTGACGGACAGAACAACGATGGACTGTTTGAGCGGCCGAATCTGGTGCCGGGGCAAGTGCTGACGGTCCCGAACCAAGGGCCGACGGGTTGGTTCAACGTAAACGCGTTTACCGGAAGCACGCTGACGTACGGGACGTCGCCACGCAATCCGCTGGTTGGGCCGGGAACTCACGCGTTGAATCTGACACTGCGCAAGAGCTTCCAGATGCCGTTTGCGGAGAGCCAGCGGTTGGAGTTCCGAGCAGAAACGTTCAATACGACGAACACGCCGCAATTTTCGAATCCTGTCAGCGCGCTAGGTAATTCGACGTTTGGGCGGATTACCAGCACAAAGCTGGATAACCGGCAGATCCAACTGGCTTTGAAATATTACTTTTGATTGAGCGGTAGAGTGTATTCATATGTTGAATCAAAAAGGGCGGCGGGAGTTTTTGCGCGGGGCCAAAGGTATGCTGGCGGCATTGGGGATGGCATCGCAGTTTCCGGCGAAGGGCGCGATCAAGAGCGATCCGGCGAGCCATCCGGCGTCCGCGGGGGAAGATTATTACGACAAGCTGGGCGTAACGAAGATCATCAATGCGGCCGGCACGTACACGGCGCTGACGGCATCGACGATGCCGCCTTCGGTACGCGCGGCAGTGGCGGCGGCGGCAAAGCATCCGGTGCGTTTGCACGATTTGCAGACCAAAGCCGGTGAATACCTGGCGCAAAAGCTGAAGTGTGAAGGCGCGGTAGTGACGGCGGGGGCATCGTCTGGGTTGACGCTGGGGACGGCTGCCTGTCTCATGGTGGCGAACAAATGCGGCATCCGGGATATTCCGCAGGAAGTGATGCACATGAAGAACGAGGTTATTATCCAAAAGGAACACCGGTATGGATATGACCAGGCGCTGATCGCGTGCGGAGCAAAGTTTGTGGAAGTAGAGACGCTCGAGGAATACGAAAAGGCGTTCACTGACAAGACCGTGATGGCGCATTACTTCAATGCGGCGGAGAAGGGGCAAATCGGGCGCGAGGATTGGCTGCGAGTGGCACATCAGCACGGACTGCCCTGTTTCAACGATGCAGCGGCCGATATGCCGCCGATTGCGAATCTTTGGAACTATACGCAGATGGGTTTCGACCTGGTGACGTTTTCCGGAGGCAAAGGAATTCGCGGACCGCAGAACGCCGGACTGCTATTAGGGAAAAGAGAGCTGATCGAGGCGGCGGCGAAAAACAATAATCCATACGACGGCGTGGCGCGCGGACAGAAGGTAGCCAAGGAGCAGATTGTCGGGATGGTGGCGGCGGTGGACTGGCTGCTCGAGCAAACGGACGAAAGTATGGAAAAGGATTTCCGCGGGCGCGCGGAACGGGTCATCGCGCAGTTGAAAGGCGTGCCGACGATCGAGGCGCAGGTGATTATTCCGCCGTTCGCGAATCATGTGCCGCATTTGCTCGTGAGATATGACCAGGGCCGGGTGAAGATTGCGCCGAAAGAGGTCGTCAAACGACTGCGCGAAGGGACGCCGAGCATTGAGTTGAATCCGGCTTCGGGAAGTACGCATGGATCGGCGGGATTGCCGGTGGATGTGAACACGCTGGTGGTTGGGGTGTGGATGCTCGAGCCGGGAGAAGACGTGATTGTTGGTAAGAGATTGAAAGAAGTTTTGACTCAGGCGATATAGGGACGGACCTCTGGGACAAGCCGGACGTGGATGTCCGGCCAAAGTTTCTACATTTCCGAAGGATGCGGCAGCGTGGTGGGACAGGCGCTTTCGCTTGGTCACTGGAGTTTGGACATTTACAAGTTGGCTTCCCATTTGTCCGGTATGCGCGTTTCCCGTCAAGTTGACGCAATCGAGATCTCCCATAACGCCGTTTGGGCCAGATTCAGACCCAAAGGCCGACGTCGCCATCGCTGAGTAATCTTGCAAGGTGAATCCAAGTTGATTCACCCTCCACCGTCACTCACGGTATTTAACAGTTGAGTTGTCTAGCATGAGAACATGAGCACGGCGACGATGATGGAGACGCTCAAGATGTTTCCCTCAATAACCAGGTTATTCGGGACACTGATAGAAGCCCGCATCAAAGCCTCAATGCCAGAATGCTTCATTCTAGACATGCTTGAGACGAAGAGTCACCTGCTTGAGTGGTGGGAACACCGTGCAGACAGATACCTCATGGTCTTCGAAGATGCAGAAGGCGCTATTCGAAGTTTCACCAAGGACATGTTGGGCGATGCTCTTGCATCAAATAGGGCGATCTTCGACGGACGTCTGAAAGATGCTCTCGCCGAGGTGTGCGCAGTCGTGGAGTTATCCTTCCGTGGAGCGAGGTCATTCAAACGTGTTGAGCAGCCACCCAGACAGGGGCAGAAAGCACCTGATTTTGAATGTCTCATAGGAATCGATTCCACGGAACTTCAGCCCTATTGTGTGGAGGTCAAGCATTTCCGCGCTCCAGTTGGCATTCTCGATTTGTTCGGCATGCATTATCAGGAACGGGCCCGACACGATCCGGAGATTCTGAATCGTTCGATCCAGATTTCTCACTGTTGGGACAACACGGTGGATGAGGTGCAGGAGGCGGAAATTCTGGCATGTTTTAACGAGGTATGCAGCTGCGATCTACCTCGGGACTTTACTCTTACCATCAAGGACGGATCCGACCCTATCGAGATCGCGATAAAGATCCGAGTGGGTTCCGGAGTCTCGCTGTCTCGAGGTCTTGGGGCGAACCAGCCCTGGGGACCTTTCACGAACGTAGAACGGTTCAGCGCGCACGTTCTTGAAAAGATCCAAAAAGGTTTGAAGCAGTTAAGTTATTGTCCTGACCGAAAGGGTTTACTTGTATTAAGTATCGAGACCGCCGACGGAGCTATTGACGAGGCTCTGCTGATTGATTTGAGGGGAAAAGTTCTGCAAGAATCGAGTGGAAAAGCCGAAGTAGTCTTCTTGCACCATTATCACTGGGTAGACTATTTGATCACTGAAGGCTTTCCACCCGGTATCGCTATTCAGGCGCTTCAGACCCGACGAGGGCCGAAAGATACGCGGCACGATAGTTTAAACCAGGATGAAGCGCTCTAATGACCGCGGCGGAACCAAAGCTAGTGCACTTGTAGGCTTCCCATAGCTGGCCATCCGAGTAAGTTAGCGCCTTATAGCGATCCTGAATCACGTCAGGATAGTGCTTAAGATCCGATGAAAGTCCTCGTAAATTCGACGCCCGGGGATCAAGAAGGACCTGCTCTAAGATCCGTGGCAGGCTGTGATTTAGTTTCCTTGCCCTCGCATCGGTTAACCCGCAAAAGTGAGCCAGGAAAGCCTTCAAGGCGTTCTCTAATGCGTGCGCCAAAAGAAGCATACTCGCGGATCGGGTATCGCGGCTGAGTAATACCTCTACTGCTCCACGCAAATGCCGATCTGTAGCGCCGAGATTTTCGTCTGCAAACGTGAGATTATTCGAGCTTCCCGCTCGGGGAAACCCGTGCATCCAATCGAGACAATCCCCCATGACACCGACAGCATCACGGACCACGACCCTGTTGCTAAACAGGAGATGCACCTCCGCAGTTGGCATACCCATACGGTCGAAAACCGACCTTAAGTCGAAGACATTTCTGCCGTAGAAAATCGGGAAGACTAGCGGCCAAAATTGCCCGCCAAAATAAAAAACGCCTGAAGGTCTTGGTGTCCGATCATATTCAGCTCGCAACTTTTCAAAAAATGCAAAGACCTCTGGGTACCCGTTGAATATATCTTTACTATCGCCAGTCTCTCTTTGCCACATCATCACGGCGGAAACATCTCTCCGGTCGATAGGAATACTTAGCTCACTTAGTCGCTTGTTGGCATCAATCAGCCACGCATCACTTATCATGTTGCCCCATGAACCTATTCTCGACGTAGAAGGCGCGGATCCCGTCGTCGGCGGGCGAGCCACGAGCAAACTATCTTGAAATCCGAATCTACAAAGCCACTTTGACGGATAGTCGGCATGCGGGACAACTGCTGCTTGATTGAGCAATTCGCGCAGCGTTCCTTCATTCTGAAAATGTCCAAACTCTACCGACAAGCGGTTTCGCTTGTCAGCCATGCGCTCGACCACGGCCAATCTTCCGAAGTCTTTACAAGACCGGCAGTCACAGGATTGTACTCAATGTAACGAACGATCCGGTTCAGTTCCTCATCATTACGGACCCAATGATCGAATGACTCGTTTTGCCAGAAGCTGTTTCCCGTCCGGCCTAGAATCTCGTTCGCTTGCCTGGCCGTAGAGCCCTTCAGCCAGCGAGTAATTGTGGCCAGGGGAACTTTCGGCTCCAGAAGCACATGAACATGATTCGGCATGATCACCCAGGCTCGCAAATTATAGAAGTATCGCTCTCGCTCGCCGTACTGGGGGGCATTCTTCAGCAGGTGTGCAATGCGTGGATCTCTCAACCAAAGTGGTCAGAAGTAGCTCGATCTGCGTGTCGATCCAGGGCGACGAAAACTCTTCCTGCTGTTTCTGGCTCGGGTTTTCTTGCTCCCCGTTCAAGATTTCGCGGAAGCGAACCAGCCAGGCGCCAAGTCACGAACAAAAAACCTCCCATATCGGGTTCTGGCTGCCAATGAGGCAGTTTGCGACGATAGAACATTGGATTCTGGCAGGCGAAAGCGCCTACCCCACAAACAAGGATGTGTCGCTCCCCTGAAACTCTCAGCAAATGTCCAAATGAAGGGAATTCAGCCGGTTCGTCTGGTGTTACTCGATCGGGTGCTCGAGGATGCATGGATCACGTTCGAGGAAGGCGTTATTCAGGCATTCGGTCAAGGCGAGAGGCCTGCGGCCGTTGCATGGCAGGACGGCAAGCGGTTGTATGTGTCGCCTGGTTTGATTGATTTGCACGTACACGGCGGCAATGGCGCCGATGCGCTCGACGGGACTTCCGAGGCATTGCCGCGGATTTCCGATTATCACCTCGCGCACGGAACCACGTCGCTGTGTCCGACGCTCGCCACCACTACCTACGACCGAATATCGAACTCGCTCGATGCGTGGGAATCCGCGCGAACGCGTTCGAGGGGGCGGCTCCTGCCGCTGCATTTGGAAGGACCGCATTTTGCGCGCACTAAAGCGGGCGCTCATGATCCCGATCTGCTCCACGCGGCAACAGACGAGGAGATTGGCTGGCTGGTCGAGCGGGCCTCCGGAATTTCGCAAATGACGGTTGCTCCGGAGATGCCCAACGCGCTCGAGCTGATTGAGCGTGGCTCGAAAGCGGGCATCGTGATGAGCGCGGGCCACACGGAAGCTCGCGAAGAGCACATGCGTCCGGCGCTCGAAGCGGGACTCCACAAAGTCACGCACCTTTATAATGCGATGACTTTCGCGGAGAAGCGTGGCTTATTCCGGCTGGCGGGACTCGCCGAGTACGCTTTGATGGAAGATCGCCTCTCCTGCGAAATTATCGCTGACGGTATTCATGTCGAGCCGGTTCTATTGAAGCTCGCGTACCAGCGCAAAGGCGCGGGGCGTCTGGCGCTGATCAGCGATGCGCTCGCAGGCACGGGACTCCCCATTGGCAGCGAGTTCGCGCTCGGCACTCTGCGAGCGAAAGTGGGCGAGCGTTATTGCCTGCTTGCGAATGGCTCGGCGCTAGCTGGAAGCGCGACCCGCATGATGGACCAGGTGCGGATCATGACGGAGAGCGCGGGCGCGCCAATACACGAGGCGATACGGATGGCTACACATACGCCCGCAAAACTTCTCGGACGCGACAACCACATTGGCGCGATCGCGTCCGGACAGGCGGCCGACCTGGTTCGTTTCGACGCGAACTTCCAAGTACACGACGTATGGGTTGGCGGTGAACGGAGAGAACCGTTACCGCAGGCCGCCGGAGGCCAGTAAGGTTTCGCGGTTAACCATCCGGACTCTGACGGGGTAGCCGGCGGCGTTATCTGACTCGCGGGCTTTGCGGAAGGATTCGGCGATCAGCGAGCGGGGCCTAATTTGGCGAGAGCGGAGGCGATCCAGTTCTTGATTTCGGGAAGGGGCTGTTCGAGGCGTATGGACATCTCGGCAGTCGAAAGACCGTCGAGGCAGGCTAGCGACAACACTTGGCGCTCGGTGCCGCTCAGACTCGCGAAGGCGGCCTGAAGCGCGCGCCAGTGCGCCGGGTCGCGCTCACGCACGGTTTCCTGAAACAGCGGGATTGTCTCCAACGCACTGAGTTTCGGCAGAGTATTGCCGAGCCAACCTCTGATCGAGCGTAAATACTCGAAGGCGTTGTTGCGCGCGAGGCAGAGTATCCAAAGGTTCAATTCCGTGGCTCGATCGTCCTTCAGGCCACCCAAGCGGTTCCAGGCTTTGATGAAAGTCTCGGCGAGCACGTCTTCCGCGGCGGCAGAGTCGTTCACGATGTGGAGAATCAGGGTATAGGCGGCGTTGCCATAACGATCGTAGAAAGAACCCAGGGCTTGCGGATCGCGCCTTCGGATGCGGCCGATGAGGTCCGAATCATCCCTTCCAAGAATCAACGTCGAGAAGAGCGTGGGCGGCGTACTGGCAGGCATAACAACAAGAAGTCAGGAGACAGGAAACGGAGACTATTCCTGCGCTGATAGTTGTTCGCTGTCGCGCCACGCGCTGATCTTCAGACGGCGGCAGACCCAGCAGAGATCTTCCTCTTTACTGGTGTGCGGGCCGGTCAACGGAGTGGAGGCGGCCCCACAGACCGCGCAGCGGCTAGAAATGACGGCTCGATCGACTTCTATCGACCTCTTGGCCATCTCCAAAATTCGCGGTGAGATGATCGGCTCGGCGGCCGGCTTCTTTTTCATTTCTGCTTTCACTATAGCCCAGTTCTCCGGTTGACGCTTGCCGCTAAGATGATGGGAGCCGAACGGGCCAACCGCTAAGGCATGGACATGAGCGACATTGCATTTTTGTTCCCTGGGCAAGGGTCTCAATACGGGGGGATGGGCAAGGCGTTGGCCGAGCGGTATCCGGCTGCGCGGCGTGTTTTCGACGACGCGGACAGAATTCTCGGCTTCCCCGTTTCGAAGCTGTGTTGGGAAGGGCCGGACGAAGAATTAAAGAAAACGGAAAACACCCAAGTTGCACTGCTGACAGTTTCGGTTGCGGCTTACCGGGTGCTGGAGGAAAACGGACACCGGGCGGCGCTGGTGGCGGGCCACAGCCTGGGTGAATATTCGGCGCTGGTGGCCGCAAACTGCCTGGAATTCGGCGATGCGCTGCAGCTTGTCAGAAAACGCGGCCGGTATATGCAAGAAGCCGTGCCGGAGGGCGTGGGGGCGATGGCCGCGATTCTCAAGCTGCCGGCCGATCAACTCGATCGGGTGCTTCAAGAGGCGGCGCAAGGTGAGGTAGTGAGCGCGGCCAACCTGAATTCGCCCGAGCAAGTAGTAATCGCCGGTCATGCTAAAGCCGTGGAACGAGCCATGGCGATCGCTAAAGCGGCCGGAGCAAGGCGCACGATCGCGCTGGCGGTCAGCGCTCCATTTCATTGCTCGCTGATGGGGCCGGCGCAGATGCGATTACGAGCGGATCTGGATGCCACGAAATTCAACAACTTATCGACTCCGCTGATCAACAACTGGCAGGCCCGGGTTATCGATAGTGGCGAGGAAGCACGCCAGGGCCTCTATGAACAAATTCCGAACCCTGTACGCTGGACGGATAGCATGCGGGAAATGGCCCGGCGCGGGATTGGACGGTTCGTTGAAATAGGGCCCGGCGCAGTGCTGAGCGGTCTCGCGCGGAGCATCGATCCAACGCTTCGCGGGGCAAAGTTCGGCGGACCCGGCGATTTAGATGGTGATTTAGATGATGTTAGGGCGCTTGCTCGCGAGCAACCTTTGCTTGACAGAGGGTATCCCGTTCGGCAGACTTAAGAGGTTTAGATGCATAAACTCCCGTTAACTCAGGTAAGCAATTACCGGCCAGTGTGCCGGTCGAATCGGCACAAGCAATTCTGGGGAATTTTGATACGAAGCGCGGCCGTGTTTGTCATCGCCGCAGCTACTGTCGCCGCACAGGAAGCCTCTACACCGGAACCAGATGCCGATAGTGGGATCCGCGGTCTTCCGGTAACACTCGCCGGACAATTTTTCGACCATAACTTTGTGAACTATACGCTTTTCGCAAATGTTGTTCTCGACACGAATCTGGCTACACTGCAGGGCGCTCAGACAGTAAATGGGACTGGTGTTGGCTGGAGCGCAGGGGGCGGCGTGACGGCATCGCACCTGACGCGCAACACGGCATTCTCGTTGAGTTACCGCGGCGATTACCGGCGTTATGGCACGAGCGGCTATGGTTCCGGCACGGACCAAAACCTGGCGCTCAGCTATTCGGTGCGGCTGGGCCGCAGATGGTCCACATCGATCAACGCGAACGGCGGTATTCTGCTGTACGGAGGCGGTTTTTATAGCATAGGGCCGAACTCAGCCACTAGCGTGTCGACAAACCCACTAAGTCCCGAGACGCGCTTTCTGAGCACTGGAATAAATTTCACCTACCAACAGACGCGACGCCTCAGCTACGTTTTCGGCGGCCAATTCTTCTTGAATGACTATAACTACGCGGGCGGGCTCGATAGCAGGGGCGCTTCCGGCCTGTTGTCCGTGGTCTACCGCTTAACGGGCAAAACCTCGCTCGCAGGCACTTACTCGCACGGCTACTACACCTATTCACAGGGTGTCGGTTCATCAACCTTGGATGGAGGCACGTTAACGCTCAGTCACACTTTTGGAGGCCACTGGCAGGCCGCCGTGACGGCGGGGGTCAACCGGACGCACACAAGCGGCAACATCACCCTTCCGGTTTCGATAATACTGGGGCAACAGACGGTAAATGGTTACGTAACGGGTCCTTACGATACCGTTAGCCTGGTCCCCTCTTTCCAGGGCTCATTGACACACTACCAGCGGCATTCGGCGTTTTCGGTGAGCGGGGGTCAGGGCGTTTCACCTGGGAATGGGGTGTTTCTTGCCTCGCGCAGCCAGTTTCTAAGTGCTACTTATTCGTACTCGACGCGGCGGTCGAACATCAGCTTTGGCGCGTCGTATAACCGCCTCTCAAGCGTTGCTAATAGCATTTCACAAACCTATTCGAGCGGCAATTTGAGCGCTTCTTACAGCTATGTTCTAAGACGGCATTTGTCCGCCGATTTCCGTTATGATTTGATCAGCTACGGCGGCTTGCTCAGCTATGGCGGGGTGACGGAGCATCGCTTGTCGGCCGGCTTGTCGCTCAGCTCGAAGAGTATTCCGCTGACGCTTTTCTAAGAGCGTGCTGAAGGCGATCGGCAAAGTTCTCGCCGGATTCGGTTTCAAGCTTGCGTTTGCGCACGGGAAGAGTGGAGTCCAGCTCATGAACCAGGCGGAGCAGGCTGCGGATGTTCGATGCCATGAGGTTCTTGCCGCCGGCGATTTCTTCGGCGGGAAGAAAGTGGGCGTCGACTCCAAAATCAATGCGCAGGTCTTCTTGATCGGCCACGTCCAGGTCGCCGGCGTTATCGAATTCGGGGCCAAAGCAGGACAAGCCGACGGGCACGGGCGCCAGTACCCAATCGCCACTAAATTGCCACAGGTCCCACCAGCTTTCGAGGGTGTACGACACATCGTCGCCCGAATAGTCGCCGAAAATGAGCAGGGCGTCGTCCACGTCGGCGGGGCCGTTTACAGGCCGTTCGAGTAGCGGCGGCTCATGGGCGGCAATGGCGCGCACCAGGATTGTGGATTGCCCTTGCTCGCGCTGGGAGAAAGGAAAGAGGCGGAGCAATTTCTCGAAGTGCCGCATGCGTTGCGGGATAGCGCTTCGTTCGAGCCAAATAGAGAGGGATAACTGATCCGTCACTCCCTCATTATCGCCAGTGAAGAGATACTAGAGACATGATCACCGGCTTGGTCGAAATCAAGCGGCTGGGCGAGAAGCGGCGTGATGAGAATCAGCGATTCCGCGGCTGGCTGAAGAGCCATAACTTTGTCGAGAGGCGTTTTAAGGCGATTGCTAAAGAGGTAGAAGCCGCGGTGGACTGCACGGCCTGCGCGAATTGCTGCCGGGTCGCGACGACGCCCGTGAACGAACGGGACACGGAGAAACTGGCGCGTTTCCTGGGCGCGCGGCTATCCGATTTCTTGCACGAGTACACGGTGGAATCGCCGGAAGAAGGACGGATTCTCAAGCGCACCGCGGAAGGCTGTGTTTTTCTGAAAGATAATCTTTGCACGGTATACGAGGCGCGGCCGCAGACCTGTGAGCTGTTTCCGCATTTGGTGAAGGGAAACGGGTCGTTCGTGAGCCGCATGTGGCACATGCCCGACCGCGCCGTTTATTGTCCCATTGTTTTTAACTCGCTGGAACAATTCAAGACGGAAGCGGGCTTCCGCAAATGACGTTTTTGATGGTGCTGACGCTGATCGGCGTCGTAGCCGCTTTCAGCTTCGCGGCGTATGAGCTCTCCGAAGCAAGACGCTGGCGCGAGACGGCCGGCGAGGCGCGGGAACAGAGCGAGCAAGACCGGATGGAACTGGAAGAAGCGCGGCGCGTGTCGACCGGGGCGGATATGCAGGTTAAGCTTCTAACGCAAACGCACCGGCAACTCGAAGACAGATTCCGGGCGCTGGCGGCGGATGCGCTCGAAAACAACAGCCAGCTTTTTCTGGATCGGAGCCGGGACCAGATGCAGCTTCTGGTGGAACCTGTAAACCAGTCGCTGCGGCGATTTGAGGAGCAAGTGCAAGCGATCGAGCGTTCGCGTATTGGCGCTTATTCCGAACTGACCACGCAGGTGCATGCGCTGACGCAGCTTCAGGAACGCGTGCGCCAATCGACCGACCAACTGAAGACAGCCCTGCGCTCTCCCACGCAGCGCGGGCGCTGGGGCGAAATGCAGTTGCGGAGAGTGGTCGAGATGGCGGGCATGCTGGAGCATTGCGATTTCGCGGAGCAGAAGACGCTATTCGGAGAGACAAACCAGCGGCCGGATTTGATTGTGCGGCTGCCGAACCAATGCGAGATCGTGGTGGACGCGAAGGTTTCGCTCGAGGCCTATTTACGCGCGATCGAGGCCGAGCAGGACACGGAGCGCTTACGACATTTGAAAGATCATTCGAACCAGATAAAGAACCACGTGAAATCGCTCGCGGACAAAGCGTATTGGGAACGGCTTTCCCCGTCGCCCGAGTTTGTGGTCGCGTTTCTACCGCTGGAATCGTTGTTCAGCGCGGCTCTCGACAACGATCCCACGTTACTCGAGTTCAGTGTGGAGCGCCGGGTGCTGATCGCGACGCCGACTACGCTGATCACGCTGCTATTGACGGTGGCGCATGGGTGGCGCCAGCGGGCGGTGGCGGAAAATCTGGAAAAGATTCAATCGAGCGGACAGGAATTGTATCAGCGCCTGTTGACCATGAACCAGCATTTTTCGAGGCTTGGCGACGCGATTGGGAAAACCGTGGAGACATACAACCAGACGGTGGGTTCGCTCGAGAAGAACGTGCTGACGTCGGCGCGGAAGTTTAAGGAATTAAGCCCGGCGAATGCTCCGCAGTTGGAGGAAATCAGCGAGATCGAATTGACTCCGCGGCGTTTGGATGGGCCGAAGTGGAAGGTATTGGAAGAAGCCGATCATAAGCTACTTCCCGGCAATGGATAGAGCGGCACTAGGTGGTCATTCGTCGCTTCCGCCGCGATCCAGCCAGTCGCCTAGCTTCTCTCGTTCGAGGCGGAGATCTGCATCGCGCATTTTGCGGACCCATGCTTCCGTTTCGTCGCGAAACTCAGGATAGTCTTCGTCCTTCAAGACCGGTTCCGTGCTGCTCAAAAACTCCAGCAAGCGCTGATCATCGGGCAGAAAAACGTGAGCATCTTCGTGGGGTACCACTAAAACCTTCCACCTAGATTGTGTCGCAGCTTTAGGCTGTGCAGCAAGCCGGCTAGTGGGCCGTCCCGGCCATTTTAGATATCGGAAACCGCTCCGTCAGCGTCGCGGCTCGGTTTTTTCTATCGGTTCGTTACCCCTTACCGAGCCGTGAGCGTCAGCGAGCCACTAGTTGATCTTTTCGGTGATGGTGGCGGGCCGGTGGAGTTGGAAGGTCAGGCGCGTTTCGGCGGGGAGCAAGGCGGGCTTGCCATGGGTGAGGAGGACGGCGCCGGTGCCCGCGCCGCCGCCTACGCCCGCTCCGATAGCCGCGCCCTTGCCGCCGCCCGCGATGGCGCCGATGATTGCGCCGAGCGCCGCGCCACCACCGATTTTCGCCGCTTGTTCGCCGCCTCGTCCCGATGCTCTTTTTTCGAAGACGCCGGTTTCAACGGGAATGCGCTGGCCATCGGTCGTGTTGATTTCGACGATCGTCAACTGGAGTTCGGAGGAGCCTTCGACGCGGCCCGCTTTTTGCGCGCTGGCGACTTTGCCGAGCACCTTGGAGCCTCTCTCGGCGATGATGAACCCGTCGATGACTACCGGGACATCCAACGTTCCGCGGAAGGTGTCGCCGGTGTAGTTGTGATCGGTGGAGACGGTCTCGCCGAGGCGCACAACTAAGTTAGTCCCGGACTGCAGGGTGACGACGTGAGGCGCTGAGGGAGGCGGTGGCTCGGGTTGCGCGGGCGTTCCGAGTTGCGGGCCCATTGGCGCTTGGCTCTCGTTCACGGCCGGGCGCATGGGGAGGGCCGGGGCCGGGACGGGCGGCGGCAACGCGGGTGGAGCGGCTTGCGCCACCTGGACGACTGTGGGGGTATCGTGAGCGATGGCCGGCTTGGGCCGGGCATGCTGGACGGGCCGGACACGATGTACA
>Ga0193753_10001933_pt1 | contig 17090 bp, 19 predicted proteins | sample H1c2metaG_FD_144925 | JGI IMG/M metagenome (GOLD analysis project Ga0193753, IMG submission 144925) | Soil microbial communities from a riparian zone of the East river system, Colorado, United States - H1c2 | ecosystem: Environmental > Terrestrial > Soil > Riparian zone | place: USA: East... | reverse complement strand
TAGCCATTGGGTTCCGGCGGAAATCGCGTAGCAATGCTCTTGTATTTTCCATTCTTTAAGTCGGACTCTACGATCTCCTCCAAGAAGTTCAAACTCTTTTCTTCGGCCATATTAAATTCTATAGGACTGCAAAGATAAAATATTGTCCCTTCATTAAACAGACAGGGCTACGTAACCTGGATTTTTTTATCTGTGAGCCTGTGCATTTTCAGAAGAGTTTGGAAGAGACAATCAACCAACGTGTGAACGTGTCACCTTTCAAAATCTTAATTCAGCGTGTTCTCTGTACAACGGCCCAAGAATTTCCCTAAGCTTTTTAAAAAATGAGTAGCGCTTATCATGTACGGCTGTTGCTGTTTTATCCGGCTCTATTCTTCTACCTCCTTTCAGCATTTTCTCAGAAGCCTCATTCAGGTCTTTAAAAACACCTCCCGCAGTCAATGCCAGCATGGTACTGCCCACCAATGCCACTTCGTTTGCAGCAGAGACAATTACAGGAACACCTAAAACATCTGCAAAGATTTGCGGCCAGGCTTTAATGTTTACGCCACCACCGCCCATTCTTATCTCCTTAACCTGCAGGTTATTTTCTTTCAACCCATCGTAGATATAGCGCATCGAATAAGCGACCCCCTCCAACACGGAGCGGGTAAAGTCGATTGGCGCATGGTAGGGACGGATACCAAAGAATACGCCCGAAGCGTAGGGTCCTATTTTTGAATCCCGCTCTCCTGTTAGATAAGGCAATGAGAATAGAGGTGGTTCATGGGTAATTTTACGCAGGTCTTCGCTTTGCACCTCTACATTAAAAAGCGTTTTTTGCATCCAATCCAAAGGAAGCGCAGCATTGTTAAGCGCTCCTCCGTTTAAAAAGAATCCTTTTTTCAGGGCATAGGCCTGGATGCGCTTGTTTTCATTTTGGTCAAGCGCGGGGTGATCGCCTGGCACGCGCAACATGGCAGTTGTCCCCAGGTTGATGATGCCCACATCCTGTTCCAGACCACTAAGGCCAACAGCGAGCGCTGCACCGTCGTAAATACCCAGCAATACTTGTACGTTTTCTTTTAGTCCCCATGCGGAACACAATTGTTTTTTGAGCGGCACCAGGTAAGTTGGGCCTTCCTCTACCCGCGGAAATTGGTCAGCTAAAAGATTAAATCTTGAAAGCAGCTCGTTATCCCATTGGAAACTATCCATATTCAAAAGCTGTGTAGAGGCTGCCGTACTCATGTCGGTTACCCATTCTCCGGTTAGCCATTCAAATAAAAATGACTTGCTATCGGCGAAATATTTTGCCAGTTTAAAAAGCGACGGTTTCTGCCTGGCAAAATAAAACAGCCGCGGCAGCACATACTGAACAATCAGTGGACAACCTGTCTTTCGATATAAGTCTACATCGCCGAACGCAGTCATAAATTCGGAAAAAACTTCTTGCGAACGGATATCTGTCAAAAGGGTGATATGCGTAATTGGTTTTCTTTGCTCATCCAGCATCATTAGACCAAATTGATACGTGGACGAAACTACATATCCAATCTGATCTTTGTTAACATCTTTCAGCAGCTTCCCGCACATATCTGATAACAGACTTGTCACTTCGTCGGGGTTATGTTCCGCCGCTCCGGGTTCACTGCTGAAGCTACGGAAAGAATATCGCCTTCTTCATTTACCAACCCCACCTTCAAATTTGTTGTACCCAGATCGATTGCTATTGTCAATGCCATTGGTCATCGATGGTTTTTCAATACTTCAGGGTTGGCCAATTCCCCTCCAATGCCGTTATTTTGAAATACAGAAACCATATCGTCTACACAGGTTTGACCCATGCCAAATAATGATTCCCAGGAGTAGCCACCGAGGTGTGGTGTGATGATTGTATTTTTTAATTTGGCCAGGCGGTGGTTGCCATCAATGGGCTCACCTTCCACCACATCCGTTGCATAAGCACCTAATGGACCGTGCTGCAGCGCCTCATATAAATCATCTTCAGCTACCAACTCGCCTCGGCAGGTGTTTACAATCACGGCGCTTTTTTTCATGGCATCAAACTGCGCTTTACCTAACATCCTTTTGGTCTCGTTGGTGAGAGGGCAATGAAAAAGGATTGCATTGGACCTCATGACCAATTCTTCCAGCGATACATCTGTGGCATTAAATTGCCTGAATCTTTCTTTATCAATATAGGGATCTGACGCAATGATACTGGCGTTAAAGCCGTTTGATAAAATTTCTGCGGAACGCGAACCAATATTTCCAAGTCCGATGATGCCAATGGTTTTTCCCCGAAGTTCCATACCGACCATGTGGGAACGGCTTGCCCAATGGCTGTTTTTTACTGCCTGCGATCCCTGTGGAAGTAGTCTTGATGCAGCCATCAGTAGTGCTACTGCATACTCTGCCACTGCTTCTCTTTCCACAATTCCTTTCACCCTAGAAACCTGAATACCCAGTTCGGTCGCTGCCACCAGATCTACATTGTCGCAACCGATACCGTGCCGGGCCAAAAGTTTCAGTTTAGTACACTGCTCCAATGTTTTTCGTATAAACCTGGGTGTGACACTGGCGATAATGCCGTCTGAATCTTTAATTTTTTCCGCCAGCGCATCGGCATCAATGTCGGCTGGAACTGTAACATGCTGAATATCTGCAAATTTTTCGAGGGTTCTGATATGTTCTATAAAATGCTTGCCGAACGTGCTGGAGTTGACAATCGAAATAAGCGGTTTGTTCATTTATCCTGATCTTTAAAACGTCGATATATTGCGATTTAATAGAAGGCAGCGTTGCTATCGGTGGACCTCGCTCCTAGCTAGTACCAAAATGGTCACGGAACAACGAATAATGTCCCCAAACATGCCGACCAAAATCGCAATAAAAGTCGATACTACAGTTAATTAATTTGAGCCAAAGCCTTTCCATAGATGCTAAAAGGTCTGCCTTCTTTGTACATCTCTCTCTTTATGCCCTTCAAAACGTGAGTTTTGGCCCGACAGCTACAAAAAAAATTTCTGGAAATATTGTCGGCGCGACAGTTGTACTTGTTGGCGTGCTATCATTACTACGCTCCTCGCGGCTGAAAAGATTTTCATAAAAATGCCGGAGACCTATATCTCCGGCTGCAATCTTAGAATTCACAATAGCTTATTTTGCCGCATCTCGCAGCGACTTTACTTTATCGTGTGATGCTTTCAGCGTTTGTTTCTGTCCATTAAGCAGTGTGCGAATATATGCTGGAACATTATTCTCATTCAGCGCATCTTTGTAAGCTTTTTGAGCCGCATCCTCACCTCGTTCACAGTTCGCCAAAACGGTGTGACGGTCGTGACCAGTGAAAACAGCCCTCACATCCATCCACGCGCGGTATAACTTTCCGCTGGCAGTCGTTCCCCTGTCATATTCTCCACCAAGTGTCTGCACTTCTCCGGCTAAGTCTAGCCTTAGCTTCCGGCTTTCATCAATCATCGATGTAAAAAGGCTTTTTAAATCCTTGTCTGTCTCCTTAGTTTCATCGAGCGCTTTCTCGTAGCCAGCAATCCTGTCATTATTTATCGCTACCAAGTCATTCAATATCTCAATCGTTTCTTTTGTTGTTGTTGTTGCATCTGTCTTTTCCATAATTTTTTGTTGTCATTTGAAATACTATTACCATCAATTAACGACAATAAACGTGCTAGATCGAAACCTTCGAATCAGGCCGATTTTTGGTAGGAACTGTTACGAAACTTCTACAACGCCAATCAAAGTTTTCCGCAAATTCTTTGGCTTTTAGTCCTCAGATGGGTACGACACCGAGTTTGCTTCGAAAGATCCATCGAATCATCAGCCAGATAACAGGTGGAACTCCAGCACTTAGTATCATTGCGAAAGCTGGGTTGTCGATACCACTGAATCCAATATATGCGTAGACAAAGCCAAGCGGTAGACTTCCGCAGAGAAGGGAAAGATGAAAAACAATTGGACGCATCCTTGTTAACCCTGCCATGCATGCGACCACCTCAGGAAATACTGGCAGCCATCTGGACAGAGCGACGATAAGTCCACCTACCTTGTCAGACATGGCCTTACCGCGCTCATAATCCTTGTCTCCAAGAATGCGTCTTGCGGCCCTATCGCCTATCATTCTACACAACCAATAACCTACCGCACCAGACACGAACGATCCCAAAACACTCAGCATTCCGCCAACAAACGGACCATAAATATAGCCGAGGGCCGCCATAATTATCGTACCAGGTAATGGCAAAAGTATATCTCCGATAAGCAATAAAAAAGCAACTGCCCATGCCCACTTCTCGTAACTCCCAAGGTACGCGACAGCCTCCCGTTGAGAAAAGATGAAACTGAAGGAATCACCCCATAAGAAAAAAATGAGCAGCACCACAGCAGCAAACAATAAAGCAATAGAAACGAATCTCATCTTGATGGTATTTAGCGTTTCGGAAAATGCTTGATAATCAGCACCGGAGTCTGGAAGCGTTTGGCCCGGAAACTCACGATCGCGAAACTACAAAATCTCACGATTCGCAAGCTAACAATCAGCACCTGCGCGCCAAACCGGCACTTCAAAGTACCGACCATTCCGTGAGATTACACTGAAGCCGAGGCAGGTAGAAGCAATGTTCCCGGCAGATCACCCTTAGTATAATCGAGAAATTTTAAATAGTTTTCACAAAACCAACGTCGTAAATATGAGTAAGCCAGCACCGAAAGCTATCGACCCAAGCCAGATCCCCGAACTGTCAAGGGCAATTGTCAGTAAAGTAAAATTTCCAGTGTTGGCAACCGTGGATGGCGACCAGCCACGTGTGCGACCCGTGTCCCCGGTTCGGACTGAGGGTTTTACAGTCTACGTGGCAAATCTTAAAAGCTACCATAAAACACAAGAAATAGCACAGAACGCCAAAGTTGAACTGTGCTATATTGACGAAGATCACAACCAGCTACGCATTACAGGTGTGGCTGAAATCGTAAAGGACAGAAGCTTACTGGAAGATATCTGGAAGAGCAACAAGCTCTTGCAGCACTACCTCGGATCAGTTGACAATCCGGAATTAGTTGTGTACAAAATAGACCCTCATCGTGTACGATTCATGGTTGAGTGGGCATTGCATTATCATGAGGTACCACTAGGGTAAGCGTTGTCAAAAAGGGTTAATTACTTTCGCAGACGTGGCAGGTTGGATAACCATCGGAGTTTGAGAAACGAATAAGTAGTGAAACAGCCTTTCATTCAGTTGAAAGATGCTTTAATTTAAAGGTAACCAAATAATAAACTCACTTCCTTCACTTTCCTTCGTTTCCACTCCCAACTCTCCACCATGCCCTTTAGTAATTATATCATAGGCCAAACTTAAACCCAATCCCGTTCCCTGTGCAGTTGGCTTAGTGGTAAAGAAGGGCTGAAAGACTTTGTCCACTATTTTTTGCGGAATCCCATTACCATTGTCTTTAACCCTTATTACAACTTTTCCATTTCGTTTAGCCGTAGTTATAGTAACTGTCGGTTCGTAGCCGTTTAAGTTTTGTTTCTGCTTTTCATTTACTGCATAAAAGGCATTGTTGATCAGGTTTAGAATCACTCTTCCGATGTCCTGCGACACCACATTCACTTTCCCGATGCTGTCATCAAGTTCCGTTTTAAAATTTGCGTTAAACGATTTGTCCTTTGCTCTCAATCCCTGATAAGCCAGCCTTAAATATTCGTCAGCTAACTTGTTAATGTCGGTTGGTTCTTTTTGACCGCTGCTGGCTCTTGAATGTTGTAGCATTCCTTTGACAATACTATCGGCCCGTTTACCATGACGATTTATTTTTTCAGAATTTAAAGCTATATTATTTGCGATTGCTTTTACATCCTCTAGATTTCCCTTCTCAGCTTCGGTGTTTAATTCTCTGAGTAATTCTTCATTCAACTCAGAAAAATTATTGACAAAATTCAGTGGATTTTGAATCTCGTGAGCAATGCCGGCGGTGAGTTCGCCCAAAGAAGCCATTTTTTCGGATTGGATAAGCTGGTACTGAGTGGATTTTAGCTCTGCCAACGTATGTTCCAATTTTTCTTTCTCTTCCGCAAGTAAGGTATTTGCTTTTTTTCTCTGGCGGTTGTTCCTCCAAAATATGATTGCAATAAGTACAAAAAAAGAAAGGAGAGCAATCAGCCCGTATAGCTTAAGGCTATTTGTAAATCGAGCTTTTGCATCTTCAAGTTCTTTCTCTTTTTTTTCTGCGTCAGAAGATACCTTTTGAAATTGCCGTCCCCTGTTTGCATTATTCACCTCTTCTTTGGCAGCAACCATGATCTTGACATACTTATACGCGCTGTCTACATCAGTTTTGTCATATACCTCTGCCAGGAAACCACTGACACTAACTTCAAAGTTCTTATACTTGTATTTTTGACACAGCGTCAGCGATCTTTGTGCATAATAGATGCAGGAATCTATTTCTTTCTTTTTATAAAGAATATCAGCGAGGTTCTCATAAAATAAAACCCCGGCAAATGGCGCGTTAAATCTTTCCGTTACCTTAATTCCTTGTCTGTAATAATACTCTGCTGAATCATAATTTTCTTCCTTGTTAAAGATATTTCCAGTGATAAGACAAAGCCAGGGTCCAGGGTCCCGCTGATTCAATGGGTTTGCAAACATTGACTTGGCCTTTCTTACATAATACATCGCTGAGTCTATCTTGCCGGTCGCTAACATACTAAAAGCCATACTAAAACGGGCCAGACAAAGATCTTCGGAATATTCATGAGATGCCTCCAATAAACCCAGCGCTGTATGAAAATATCCTACAGACTCTTCGTCATTTCCTGTCATGTTGTACACATGTCCAATCAGCGAATAGGCTCTACCCATAACAAATGATCGATGAGAATTGAGTGCCCTGGCAATTTCAAGACCCTGGAAAGCCGCCTCAAGCGCTTCAGGATAACTGGCAACCCTATCAAGCGCTTCACCCTTGCATATATACCCCAGCGCTTTGGCGGGTAAATCATTTTCTTTGGTTGAAAGCTGGATAAGTTTGTCGGCATAGTACAGCGCCGAATCAGGATACAGCAAGGAATAATACCAGGAGAGTCGGTATAAGGCCATAGTCTTGGTACTGTCCTCTTTTGCATCTAAAAAAACATTCTTTAAACTATCTGCGTACGATGGTTGAGCCTGGATCTTCACGAAAGTGAAGCAAGAAAAAATAAGCGCTAAAAATATTCTCACAATAAATACATATTACTACAGGCAATAATATAAAACAAACTCCGAGCCTTCACCATTGATACTTTCCAATTTTATTTTACTGCCTTATGTCTTACGAATTCGCGGGCCAAGGACCATCCGAATCCTATCCCCTGCCGCTATTTGCGCCTGCAGGTCAATAAGTTAATCCATAACCAATGGGAAACAAGGTATCTTCTGCGGGATATCCAGGGGCGTCAGGATATTGGTCGATGACTGCTTTTTCCTTGTTTGCCAATGCATATGGCAACTTGCCGGTTGGTTTGAATTTTCCTGAGATGATATCCAGAATTGCAGCATCGCTTACACCAAACGTTGCGAGTATCGCGCCTGCCTTTAGAAGTCCACTGTTCTCGTCTAGCACATACGGCTGGCGAAAGTCAATCGACAAAATAGTTTTTTCCGGACCAACAGTTTTCATTATATGTTGGATGTCCTGGAGCGACGGCGTTACTTTCCACGATTTGGATTTTGCCATGGAAGAAAATGATAGGAAGTTCAGTTCGTCCGGACTCGCCCCGCCAAATCTCAGACCGTTTGTAGAAGCATCATTAGTGATATACACCCTGATGATCGCGTAATCCGTATCCTTGCTTATTGTTGGCATGCTTTCACCTTTCTTTGAATCATAGTTGCCAGAAACTACTTTGGTTCGCGACCAGGCGTGATCTGCAAATGTCTTCGCATTCATACCAATGGTGAAGACCCGAAGGGTGTCACCTTCTGTTGGAATAACAAGGGGAAGATTCATTTTATTCTGAAGCAACACAATGGACTTTCTCTGGGCCAGGTCGGCCTTCCGTTGGTTGGCCACGTTACCAGCAGATACGCGGCACGATTCGGATCCACATAAGGATTTTCAAAGAGACCCAGTTCGAATTGCTCCTTCAACAGTTTTTTTACAGAAGCATCGACTCTACCGGCAGCAAGTTTACCTGACGTAACCAGATTCAACAGTTGCTTGTTATCATTGAAGCCAGACAAAATATCCGTGCCGGCATCAATGGCGATCAGAATTTGTTCATCCACGGATTTGTCTTCCAGTCCCCACGCCCTGTCTCCAATAATTCCGGTATCGGAATTCACATATCCTTTAAAACCTAATTTTTTTGCAGCAGATCGGTAACAATCCCTTTTGAAAAGGCCATGCCCACCGTGTTTGGCATATAAGGCTGTCCTACCGGTATACCATAGTACGCCATGATAGAAGAAGCGCCGGCTTTGATAGCGGCCTGAAAAGGGATCAAGTGATAATCGAACTTCTGAGCGGGATAGATTTGGTTTTTGCCAAACGCATAATGAGGATCACCGCCACCCTCCTGCGGCCCACCGCCGGGAAAATGTTTTATTGTCATCGCCACGCTGCGAGCACTTAGTGATTCCCCTTGCAGATTCTTAATGAGTGTTGTAAGAATGTCGGCTGTCAGTTGGGCATCTTCACTGAATGTCTCGTGAACGCGATACCATCTCGGCTCGGTTGACAGGTCGCCCATGTAACCGTACATTCCGCGAAGACCGATCGAGGTCCACTCCTGACGCATGGTCTTTGCAAAGTCAGCGATGAGGTTCATATCGCGTGTTGCAGCAAGACCACTTTCCTTGGGCCACGACGAGAACGCACCTGACTCTTCATTGATGCCCACACGAGCATCAAACTCCACATGATTCCGGGAGTTTGACTTAAACATGGGTGGAATTCCGAGTCTTGTATTTTCAGCAAGCTCTTGAACAGCATTCATGAATTGGGCTGCTTCAAATGGCGTGATCTGCACCCCGGCAAATCCACCACCGGTTGTCGGACGTGGATTCTGCGTAACAACATTTCTGAAAATGAAACGAGTCATTTTTTCATCTTCGATGAACTCGGCCGCCCGAAGCGGAAGCTTTCCTCCCGGATCAGCATTGAGTGTATTGATAAGCATCATCCCAACTTTCTCTTGCATTGTCATTTTCTTGACAAGGTCATCGATACGCTGGTCGACTGGCAATCGCCAATCTTCATAAGGGTCGAGCGTATTATTCTTGTTGAGGTCCTTGAAGTGTTGTTGATTTACGACCAACACAATCGCGGCCCGGGCTTCGATGACAGGTTGAGAAGTATAGGTGCCCTGCGCCCAGCTTTTACCACAGAGCAATAGTACCAGAAACATTACAGATTTAGAAACGTTGTTTAACATGGCGCGATTCTTAATTCCACCCTATCCGGGCATTTCCATTAATTCATTTCCAGAAATCGAATTCTTTTTTAAGAATGCGGGTTTGACTTGAGCGTTATCGTCCAACGCCATAACATTCCCGGCCTGTTTATCATAGCTCTTCCATTCGGGCAAATTACTCCGTTCGGACTGCCGGTTTTTGCAAAATTGACCCAATAAGATGACATGATATTTTCTAAGTCTTTATCCAATTGCTTCCAGGGCCTGTTCCAGGTATGTAAGGTATGCAAGGCATAAGGTACTTCGGCAGTATGAAAGGCACAATAATTTGGGAAGTTAGGCTTGTCTGGCGGTACGTGACCAAATTGGTATAGATAGGTTGTTTTCGTATTCATACGGGCCAGACGGTGTGAAGGCATGCCTGCAAAAATCAACATATTCGATTTTAGTTTTGCAGCTTTAACCTCGGCTGGAGAAGAGGCCGGAAAGAGGCTTAAATATTTCTTCAGCAGTTGTGACCTACTCAGACTTTATCTACTAAATTAAATGTCGTCTGCCTTTTCACCATCTTTTTTGGGCGCTTCCATCTTTCTTTTAGTGACCTTTAGATCTTTGAAGTAGCCAATAGTTCCAACATCTACATACAATCCAACGCCTCCGATTTTATGCTTGCCTAACATTCTATCTACGATGAACGAAGAATACTTCATATCATTAATGAACATTTCGGCCGTTTCACCATTTACTTCAATTCTCATTTTAATCCATTCGTTTAGTGAAACGGGAGCAGATCCTTCATATGAGCCGGGTGGGTAACTCCTTCTTAGAGTATCAAATTTGGCATGTGGATATGAAATATACTGCACTGCGTGATTTCTAAACAACTGTTTGGCAGCTCTGCCAACTTTGGGTCTCACGTAAATTGCCTCGAACGCCGAGTCGTCTTCTTTAATTCTGAAATATATGCCGATGAATCCTGCAACACCAGGGTAAGGTGGCGGGTCTTGAATTTGACTATACATCTTCACTTCAATCGTTCCGTTCTCAAAGTCTTCCAGGCCGACAAGCCGGGCATAATGAGGTTCATCAACCGTACCTTCGATATTATTGACATCAAAGGGAAGCGCTTTTAAATCCCTTTCTATCTTCAGCACTTCCTTTCCTTCAAACTTGATGATAGACCCTGTTACATTATGCAATTCAAAGATTTGTTTTCGAAGCGTAAGTGTTTGCTTCTGACCAAATACAGTCATCGTGCAAACAAATAACAAAATGGACAATGGTAGTTTTCTCATGGTTGAAACCTATAAAAATGAAACTGCATCGATAATACTTTAAGCAGTTTGTTGTAATTCAGATTTAGTAACTGCTTTGCCAAGAGCACCGAACTCATGCAGTTCGCCAAAAACTTCCATCTTGATTGATTGGTCGATTCCTCCGATATTAACCGGCTCAAATCCATTGTCCTTGATTAAAGCTTCAACCGCGTTGTTCACGCTCTTATCATCGGTAGCATAAAACAATACCTTGGTAGGATTTTGGAATGCCTCACCTGCCAACGATCCGGCACCAAGTGAACCAAGTGCTTTGACAAGTTTTGCACCGATTGGAAGTAATCCTTTGAGAATTTTTCCAGCGGACTCGTCTGCACCGATAATTTTCTTGAATCCACCGTCGCCATCAGGTGCAATTGGATTTGATGGATCAATGATGATCTTACCCTGAAGTTCAGTTGCGTATTCTTTAAAAAGCTCCTGAATGGTACTGAACCAAACGGATAGGACAATGATGTCAGCCTCTTTGATTGCAGTTTTTACCTCAGCGGCTTTCGCCAGCGAGCCGAGATTAGAGGCCAGTACCCTTGCATCTTCAATTTTATGACTGGCGAGAACTACTTCACGATTTCCTTTAACAAGGTTGGAAGCAACAGCTTTTCCGATATTTCCTAAGCCGATTACGGCTACTTTTGATTTGTTAGTTGACATATACTTTTCTGTTTATTGATGACTAATTTGTTGATACAAAGGAACATCAAACTGCCAGGGTCTTCCAATGACCTGGTTTAAGAAAAAGCATTGATCTAGTTTAAGATTATTTATCTCCCTTCGCCATGCGGCCGCGAATTCTGCTAAGAAATTCAGGGGTAACTCCAAGATATGCCGCTATTTGCACCTGTGAAAGCCGGTTTTGAAGATGTGGGTATGTTTCGAGGAACAATTGATACCTCTCTTCAGCGGTTGAGCTGAATAACTGTCCTATCCGTTCCTGTTGTTGCATGAAATGGTTTTCCAAAAGAACGCGAAAAATCCGATCAAACTTGGGTGCCTTAATGTATAAGTCGATTAACTCAGCGTGAGATATTCTGAGGACTACTGTATCTTCCAGTGCATCTATATCGAAGGTCGATTTGTTCATTTTATGAAAACTCGCCAAATCCGATATCCAATGATTTTCTGTCGCAAATTGAAGGATGTGATACACACCATCGTCGCCTACCTTGTATAGTCTCAGACAACCTCGGACAACAAAATCAAAGTATTGGCAGATCTCACCGTGTTGCAAAGCAAATTGTTTCTTAAGAAAAAGATGAGGATGAAACTTTGCTCTGACAAGATCCTTCTCCTCCTTGGTCAAAGGGATTAGATCGTTGAAGTAATCCAGTAGAGGCTGAACTGTTGTGGTCGTTGTATCTTGCATAGCCATCAATGTGCGACCGTAAAGTTACTTAATTTATAAACAGAGTGATGCTTGCTAGTTAATGCACAGGTGTCGACCTTTTTGATGAGTATGTGTTCGTAACTTCTGACACTAGCAAGGCTCAACGATTAAATTTTTGATGCTAGTTCCACACATACTGATACTCAACGGTGAAAAGATTTTGCATCGTTTCAAAAAAGGCGGTCTTCGCCGTCTTTTTTATTGACAACATCAATATACAAACTGGTGCTCCTGTGGAACGTCATGAATATGTCCCATTCGACCGGAACGATAGTCAGAATAAAGTTGACGGATATCGTCCATGGAGTCGGCTATGAATGGACCGTGAGAGACGATCTCATGATGTTGTGGTTGTGCGGCATAAATGACGAGTCGTGCTCCATCCTTACCTGTAGTAATCTGCAGCTCGCCTTCACCAGGAACGTCACTACGGTTTAGCCAACCTACCTGATCTTTGGTTACTAGTTTGTTGTCTGATCCAACCTCGGCTGAACCTTCGATAACATAAATGAAGTTGTTAAAGTCGGACGGAAGGTTGGTTTCAATCTTCGTATTTGCATTCATCGTCAGCTCTGCAAGAATCAATGGTGTATGATTCTTCAACGGTGACGTGAGTCCTGCAAATGTTCCGCTATAAACTCTAACAACTACACCATCCTCCAATTTAAACGGAACATGCGTAGCGCTAAGATGTTGCACACGCGGCTGCGCTTGCCTTTCATGCTTTGGAAGATTTAACCAAAGCTGAAGAATGTGCATACTGGCTGGCTGTGAGATCGTCTCAGTGTGAACGATGCCCCTTCCGGCAGTCATCATTTCCAGGTCGCCTGATTTCAGCCCTTGCTCACCTTCGCCTATTTCGCCAGCGAGTACAAGGGTAACGGTTTCAAACCCTGCGTGCGGATGCGGGCCGCCTACCGGACTGTAATCTGTTTTTTCAAGGCGATCGTCCATCAGCATGATGAACGGATCGCTTTGCTCGAAGTCCACACCAATGACTGGCCTCGCAGTGTGACCTTTTCCTAAAAATCCAGGCTGTGCATGTGGTGCATAGACCGTGGTTACCTTTCTTTTCATAATTTCTAAATGACTCCGGATCATTTTAGTTTTCAGCTCATCACATGCGTGCCCGAAAAACGCGCACTGATCGGAGCTTTGTTCAATCTAGCAAACACAATAAATGCCCCTAAAATTCCCAACACGATGTTCTTTCCGTTAGCTGCGTATTCGCCTTTCGATGACACATCATTGCCAGCACCTTCACAAATGCTAGCACCTGCCGCAAGCATGTCAGTTCTAGCCGGATTCTGAAAGCTACCGGTGAGCGATAACTGTTAAGGACAATGCTTTCGGTCTCGAAATAAATGTTGATGTTCTATTTGACTTTATCTACCTTTATCGACACAAATTCCACAACTAAAAAAAATGAAATTTAGACTCATCATATCGTTTCTACTTCTGACCGCAAGCCTCGCTGCATTTAGTCAAGAAAAGCAATCTCGTAAATCTAAAAAACACAATTCGGCTGTTGTAGAAAAAGGATTGATCAAAGTATCTATCATGTACCCTTTTGCAGAAGGCAAGACCTTCAATATGGAGTATTATGAAACTAAACACATGCCTATGGTCGCAGGTTTTCTAGGCTCAAATTTGGTAAAATACACCATTGAAAAGGGCCTTTCAAGCGGTATTCCCAACCAACCATTGCCGTACATGGCAATCGGAACATTCTATGTAAAGAGCCTTAGTGATTATCAGGCGGCAATTGGCCCGAATAGAGATGCCATAAGGGCCGATTTTGCGAATTACACGAATACAGCTCCGGTGATTTTGGTTAGTGAGGTGGTAAGGTAACTTCCCTTTCGGGAAGCAATTTTACATTTTATATTTAGAGTTTTACTTTGGAAATTCTAACCGCAAAATGTAGAACACCCAATGTAAAATGTAGAAGTTACGATAGTCTCTACAGGTAGCTCAGCCACCATTTCTCCTTATGGTTGGTCTTGTAATGATCATACCACTTGCATACGGGATATAGTGAAGCAACCAATGTTGCCCATACCATGTAGACAACCCCCAATGAATATCCCTCGCCGGGCATTACGAAAAGAAAAGGAGTTCCCGCATCGATTGCTTCTTGAATCGTGTGCTTTCCGTTCAGAAAAAACAAAATTGCAATAACAATGTGCATGACGAGGAAGTGTAGTGCATAGTAGAATAAAGCTGTCCTTCCAAAAACTGTTGTTATAGTTGTAAAGCGGTTTCGAATTCCTTCGAGCAGCGAAAGCAATATAAATCCAATACCGATGGTAACGCTCATGTATAACAATGACGGTGGATACTTATGAACCTTCATAAAGGAGAAGAATGTTAATACTCCATTCTCCTGCATTGTCCATGGAAATGGATCGCCATAGAAATTGCTAAAACGTATTACGACAAAAAATGCAATCAGCCCAACCCCAATGCGGAATGTAATTTTGCGTCTTTGATCGGGTGTATGTGAAGATGTAAAAAATACTCCTGAACAATACCCCATGATCATGAGACCAGTCCAGGGAAGAAATGGATAAATGATCAGGATGATATGTCCCGGTGCAAACGAATAGGTGGCAAAGTGACTGCTGTGAAGCAGATCCCACCAGAAACCACCTTCAAAACCTGGCGCCGATTCTGGTATGTCGAGAAGGTTATGACCTAGAACAATCATAAGTCCAATGGTGAGGATCAATTTGTATGGAAGGTGAATCAGAAGACCAAGGATCACCATGCTGATACCAATAGCCCAGATAACCACCAGTGGAATCACTGCGAAGGTCGGATCGAAGTTTGTAATGAATGCCATCGCGGTACATTCGAAGACGATCAGCCACAAGCCACGCTTGATCGTAAAGCCGCTGAGCTCCTTTTTGGTTTTTCGGATTCCCTGCAAATAGATTGAAACGCCGGAGAGAAATAGAAACGTGGGAGCACACAGGTGTGTAATCCATCGGGTAAAGAATAAGATCGGTGTTGTCGTATCGAGATTTAATGGATCGTCGGTATACGCATCGATGTGAAAAAAGTCACGAACATGATCGAGTGCCATGATGATCATCACGATACCGCGAAGCATATCTACCGATTCAATTCTGTATTTGTTAGTCAATGGAGAGGTCATATCGGGGAGCGAATATACATTTATATTCTATCCTCTGTGTCAAATTGATTTTACATTTTATATTCAGAATTTTACATTGGCAATTCTAACCGCAAAATGTAAAATATCGAATGTAAAATGAAAAAGTTAGTTTGCCTTTTGCATGATCAGGTAATTTTTGTATAGCGTAGCGCAATGCATCCCGACTTAAATATCTTAGACTCGACAAACTTAAGCTTCTCCTGCAACGTGAAGTTTTCTAACAAACGTCTTCCTTCGCCTACAACGAGCGGTTGAATTACAACGTGATATTCATCGACCAGACCAAGCTGTATAAGTTGTGAAGGGATGTCGACGCCGCCGGTTAAGATACTTTTACCTTCTTGTTGTTTCAGTTTGAGTATTTCTTCCCGAAGATCACCGCGGACGATGCTCGTATTTTTCTCTTCAACGCTTGACAAGGACCGGGAGAAAACAACAATCTTTTTGATGTTGGCGAAGGCGTGAGCAAAATCGTTCATCGCTTTATCGTGGCCTGAATTATCTTTAGCAACGTCAGGCCAGAACGGGACCATTAGCTGATAGGTCTTTCGTCCATACACAAAAGTGTCGCTATCAAGCAAAAGCTGCGTATGAAATTCATGTACTTCCTTGTCACCAGTTACTTTGGTATGATCGCAGCATCCATCTAATGTTAGGTTGATCGCAAATACTAGCTTTCTCATATCGATGTGTTTTAATAATTGTCTTCTACAACAAATATCTGAACTTGCTGGTTGATTTCACGGGTAAAAAGCGACTTCTTAGTGGGTGATTTGCGCCAAAATACTATTGAGAATTGGGTGATTGGGTGATTGGATAATTGGGTGAATGGAAAATAAAATCATCCAACTTTATATTACTTTGCGTTCGCTTGCGCCACCAGCACATGAAAAAATTGCCGCTCTTATTACTTTTCTCGGTAACCTCTGCCGGGTTTTCACAGGTCAACCCTTTCCGGTTCGCATTTGTCTCCGATACCCATATCAACGAGACGAACGTTAATCCCTCAACCGATCTTCGAAGAACAGTGCGCGACATCAACAGCATGAATGACATCGCTTTTGTTGTGTTAACAGGAGATATCACCGAACTCGGTACCGACAGGGAGCTGAAACTGGCAAGGCAAATTCTCGATAGCCTGGATGTACCCTACCACATCATCCCCGGTAATCATGATACAGGATGGAGCGAAAGCGGTGGGCTTAGTTTCACCACTTTTTTTGGTAACGATAAATTTGTTTTCGACCACAGTGGTATTCGTTTCCTGGGTTGTGCTTCCGGTCCATACGTAAGAATGAGCGATGGGCACGTACCCCGAAGTAACATCGTCTGGATGGATAGTGTACTTCGAGCAACACCCAAGGACATGCCGGTTATTTTTCTGAACCACTACCCTATCGACAATGGCCTCGATAACTGGTATGAGATAACAGACCGTCTTCATCACTACAATACAATTGCCATACTATGTGGCCATGGTCATCGGAACCAGGTAATGGATTTTGAAGGGATCTCCGGCACAATGGGACGTTCTAACTTACGCGCGAAAGCAGACGTAGGCGGATACAACCTTGTTGATGTACGCGAAGATTCAATCCTCTTTTCAGAAAGAAAACCAGGGATCGAAACGTTGTCCGCGTGGAGAAAAATGAAAATCGAAAAAAGAGACACGACAACAAATACGGCGTATCCCCGACCGCAATTTGATGTCAATACTGAATTCCCAAACGTGACATCAAAATGGACCTTTGCCTCGGACGCAAACGTGATCTCTACACCAGACGTCGTCGGTAACCG
>Ga0193753_10001932_pt1 | contig 17092 bp, 13 predicted proteins | sample H1c2metaG_FD_144925 | JGI IMG/M metagenome (GOLD analysis project Ga0193753, IMG submission 144925) | Soil microbial communities from a riparian zone of the East river system, Colorado, United States - H1c2 | ecosystem: Environmental > Terrestrial > Soil > Riparian zone | place: USA: East... | reverse complement strand
ATTCATCAGACCTGGTAGAGTTTGCTATTAAGTTGCCGGGGCGTGATGAGGGAAACAGCGTTGTGTATTTGCCGGTGGATGCCAAATTTCCCAAAGATGTCTATGAACAATTACAGGAAGCATATGAAACGGCAGATCCTGTATTAATAGACGCCGCTTCAAAGACAATGGAGAACGTGATTAAGAAAATGGCAAAAGATATAAGGGACAAATACATCGATCCACCCAATACTACTGATTTTGCGATTATGTTTTTGCCTTTCGAAGGTATTTATGCGGAAATAGTTCGCAAGGCAAGCCTGCTGGATGTATTGCAACGTGAGTATAAAGTAATTGTTACCGGCCCAACAACACTGGCAGCTATTCTAAACAGCCTCCAAATGGGTTTTCGCACGCTGGCACTGCAGCAACGCAGCAGTGAGGTATGGAAAATACTGGGTGCCGTTAAAAATGAGTTTGCCAAATTTGGCGGGTTGATGGAAAAAGCACAAAAAAATCTGCACACTGCCAGTAGCCAGATTGATGAATTGCTGGGTAAACGCACCCGCGCCATTAACAGGAAACTACAGGATGTAGCAACGCTGCCGGTTGCCGATAGCGATAAATTTTTACCGGAGATAATAACTGATGAAATAATAGATAATGAAGAAGAATAAAGACAGCAGCAGGGCAACCGACGCTGAAAGGTTCCGCTTATAGTGGGAATTTCAATTTACTTTTTTATTCCTCTTTGCTGATATAGATTCGGGGGTAAAAAAATTTATTGCAGAAAAATATAATTTCCTTTTTATTATTAGCTAATAGATGTAACCGACGATTTGCCCGCGCTGTAAAAATTTTACGCAGTATATTCAATAATTGAAAAAACAACCCATCAACCTTATTGCCATGCGTATTTTTTTTGCTGTGAAACTGATTATATTGATTCTATTCCTGCACCTGCTTAATGCTTTGAACAACCGCAGCAACGCACAGCAATGGATACGCATTAACCAGTTGGGTTATTCCTGCAAAGGAACCAAGGTGGCTGTTTGGGCAAGTAAAGACAAGCTTATTCCTGCATCGTTTCAACTCACAGATGCGGCAACAGCTACAGTTGTTTATACGGGTGGAACTGGTAACCCATATAATGCATACGGGCCATTTGCCCAAACCCTGCGTTTACAGTTTAGCAATTTTATAAAACCAGGCAATTATTATTTACAGTGTGGCACGGCAAAATCGCCGGTGTTTACTATTGGTAATGAAGTGTACAAAGGCGCAGCAGATTTTGCGCTTACTTATTTACGCCAGCAAAGAAGCGGGTTCAACCCTTTTCTAAAAGATTCTTGCCATACCGGCGATGGATATACGATGTATGGACCTATGCCCGATACCACGCATATTGACGTAGCCGGCGGCTGGCACGATGCAACGGACTATTTACAGTATGTTACCACGTCAGCCAATGCCACGTATCATTTGCTGGCAGCTTACAGGGATTTTCCGGGTGCTTTTACTGATAAACACCTGGCCAATGGCCTGGATGGTAATAATGGAACAGCAGATGTACTGGATGAAGCAAGATGGGGTCTTGACTGGTTACTGAAAATGCATCCCCGCAAAGACTGGTTGTTTACGCAGCTGGCCGATGACCGTGATCACACCGGCTTCCGCCTGCCCAATCTTGATTCAGTAGATTATGGTATCGGCAAGGGAAAGGGCCGCCCCGTTTATTTTGCAACCGGTCAGCCACAGGGATTGGGTAAATACAAGAACCGCAGCACAGGTGTTGCCTCTGCGGCAGGCAAGTTTTCAAGCGCTTTTGCATTGGGCGCATTGGTATATGCCAGCAGGGATAATGGTTTGTCGCAATTGCTGGCAGATAAATCCAGTAGCGCCTATCAATTAGGTTTGGATAAGCCCGGCGTAGCGCAGACTGCGCCCAACAAGGCACCTTATTTTTATGAAGAAGACAATTGGGTAGATGATATGGAGCTTGCAGCTGCAAATCTTTACCAACTTACTAAAAATAAAAAATACTTTACCCAATCACTCAGTTATGGTGCGCAGGAAACCGTTACACCATGGATGGGTGCAGACACAGCGCGCCATTACCAGTGGTACCCTTTTCACAATTTTGGTCACTATGAACTGGCAAAAAATGCGGATGAAAAAAACAAAGCTTTATTGATTGCTTATTATAAAGAAGGAATAGACAGGGTTTGGCTAAAAGCAAAACAAAACGCTTTTCACCGTGGGGTGCCTTTTATATGGTGTTCCAATAACCTGACTGTTTCTTTTACCATTCAATGTTATTTATACCGGGAATTGAGTGGCGATGAACAATACGCGGAGCTGGAACAGGCGGGCTTCGACTGGTTGTTTGGCTGCAACCCATGGGGTAAAAGCATGGTGTGTGGATTGCCGGCCAATGGCAACACACCGGTTCATCCGCATTCTTCACTGTATATATTGAAACAGTATGCGCTTGATGGCGCAATGATAGACGGTCCGGTATATGGCAGTATTTATAAAAACCTGTACGGACTTAGATTGTTTAATCCCGATGAGAATGCGGATTTTCAATCTGATTTGGTAGTGTACCACGATGACGCAGGTGATTACAGTACCAATGAACCCACTACCGATGGCACAGCCAGCCTGGTTTATTTATTGGCACAAAAAGAATCACAGGCAAAACAAACAATTAATAACAACAGGCCTCTACCGGATCATGGCGCTATTATACGGGGTAAAGCAGATAAGAAAAAAATTGCCCTTGTTTTTACCGGTGATGAATTTGCCGATGGCGGCCATTACATTATTGATGCTTTGAAGAAAGAAAAAATACCCGCATCTTTTTTTCTGACCGGCAATTTTTACAGGAACAAGAAATTTGCATCTGTTATTGCAGGATTAAAGCAAAACGGCCATTACCTTGGTGCTCATTCAGACAAACATTTACTGTATTGCGACTGGGAAAAAAGAGACAGTTTATTAATAACACATAAAGCGTTTACCGAAGACCTGCAGCAGGTATATAAAGAACTTGGTAAAAAAGGGATTGGCTATAAACAGGCGCATTATTTTTTACCTCCTTATGAATGGTACAACGATAGTATCGCAGCCTGGACAAAGCGAATGGGTCTGCAATTGGTTTCTTTTTCTCCGGGCACACGCAGCAATGCAGATTATACTTACCCGGAAATGGGTAATAAATATATTGATAGCAAAACCATCCTGCAATCTATTTTACAATACGAACAGCAATCAGGCAATGGAATGAATGGTTTTATTCTTTTGGTGCATATTGGTACCGATCCGCGGCGTACCGATAAATTTTATTTCTACCTGCCTGAGCTGATTACAACATTAAAAAAAAGGGGCTACACGTTTAGTAAGATTGACGGCGTGGTTGAATGATAACCCGCAAATTATAATTATACTGCATCCTTTAGTGCAGCCACCGATTTTTTTTCGCTGCCAATAAAAACCTGGTTATTGACGATGGTTACCGGGCGTTTAAGAAAAGTATATTCTTCCAGTATGTAGTTGCGGTAGTCTTTTTCGGTTAGTTGTTTGTCTTTGAGCCCAAGTTCTTTGTATTTAAGGGCCCGCCTGCTAAACAATGCTTCGTAACTGCCCGCCATTTTTTTCATTTCATCTAATTGTGCGGCGGTTATTTTTTGTGTTTTGATGTCCTGCAGTTCAAATCCTTTTTTATCAACTTTGCTGTCTTTAATAATGGCACTACAGGTGCTGCAGGTTGCAAGGTGGTACATTTTTTTCATAACACAATTAGAAATTGCTGATTTTGGGATTGCGTTATGTTGAGATTTCTTTTGATGATACATTCAAAACAAATCTCAAAATTCTCCCTCAGCAATCAGGGAATTATCTTTTCCCATTCTTTTGTCTGGTGATTAAATTGTTTAATTATTCTGGCAGGGTTGCCGGCCGCAATTGAATAATCGGGTACATCTTTGGTTACTACACTGCCCGCGGCTATAACGCAGTATTTACCTATGGTTACCCCCGCGGTGATAACGGTGTTGGCGCCAATCCAGCTGCCATCGCCAATGGTTATTAATGCGGTAGTACAGGGCTGGTAACGAAAGCCCATGGTAACATCATTAAAACCGTGGTTCAAACCACTCATGACCACGTTTTGTGCAGTCATGATATGGTTGCCAATAGATACCGGTCCTATAATTACATTCATGGCACCAATAAAGGCGGAGTCGCCAATCTTTACTGGTCCTACGCCATTATTGATGAAAGTAAAATCTTCGATGGTGCTGTTATCGCCTATTTCAAAAACATTAAAAGGCATGGTGTCTATCCTGGCCCTGCGGAAGATGCGGGTGTTCTTGCCTTTTTTGTGATAAAAAGGGTTTACAAAAGTTCTAACCCACCAGCGTGGTCTTACGCCGTCTCCCGAAGAGATAAGCTGTAAGGTTAATTTTTTTAATTGGGGGTTCGATTTTATTTTTTCTGCCAGTGACATGTAGCTGTAACGAATTTTATTATTGAGGGGCTGAAACCATTGATGCCGTACAAGGGAGTGACACAACAAAAGTTCAGTATGGTCACACTGCCTGCACCCAAACCTATACGATCTTATCCAATACTGATCCTTTTTTAACCGCTTTCCTGCTACCTGCTTCCACAGGCGCTCTCTTTGCCTGCTTTTCTCTTTGTGCTCTTTGCTCCAAACATACAATTAACCCCCCGGAATGTCAAATGATTAAAGTCTGTAAATAAACTTATCCGCATATCAAATTTTCGTAATTTTCGTCTCCATTCTTTCAAAAATTTAAAAACAAGCTTGTCATGCCAACACGCAGAAGATTTATTCAGCAAAGTTCAGTACTCGCCGCTACATTAATGATAGATACTTCAGGCTTATTTAAAATGCACAAAGACCTGGGTATACAACTGTATACGGTAAGGGATGAAGTTGCAAAGGACCTGGAACATTCGCTGTCAGAGGTTTCCAAAGCTGGTTATACAATGACGGAGCTATACGGATACGATTACAAGACCCGGAAATTTTTTGGCCGCAGCGTAAAAGAAATGTCGGACCTGTTAAAGAAAAACCATCTTAGCACACCCAGTGGTCATTACAATATCCTTGATATGATGTATGATACAAACTATAACTGGGATAGCTGGAAAAACCTGCTGGAAGATGCAAAAATATTAGGGAACAAATACGTTGTTATACCTTATATGGACGATAAGCACCGCACCGCGGACAACTTTAAACTGATGGCGGAGCGGCTGAATAAAGCAGGTGAATTGAGCAAGGCTGCAGGTATTGCCACCGGCTACCACAACCATTGGTTTGAATTTGATGCCATGGGCGATGCAACAGCCTATGACTACCTGCTAAAAAATACAGATCCCAAACTGGTGAAATTTGAAATGGATTTGTATTGGTTTGCAAACGCAGGACAGGATCCCATCGCCTGGATAAAAAAGTACCCGGGCCGTTTCCCCATGTGGCATATAAAAGATATGGAAGCAAAAACCGAAGGCAAGGAAAAAGGACAAACCTGTGAAGTGGGACAAGGCGTCATTGACTGGAAATCAATTTTTACCCACCAGGCAGAAGCGGGTGTTGATTATGTATTTGTAGAGCAGGAACAATACAGGAAACCAGCGTTTGAGTGCATTAAGATAAGCGCTGATTACATGAAAAAGAATCTTCTTAAATAGTTAAAACCCCCGCTAACATTATGGCTTCCAGAAAAAGTTTTTTACAACAATCTTCTTTATTGCTTGGTGCCGGCACTTTAGCTGCTGCATTTGATAATAAACCGTTCGCTTATTTTAAGAACAGGGTAATGCCCAGCGATCAACTCAATATTGGTGCTATTGGCATAAATGGTATGGGTTGGGCTGATGTAAAGTCAGCATTAAAATTGCCCGGTGTAAACCTGGTAGCCGTTTGTGATATAGATAAGAATGTAATTGGCAAAAGACTGGAGGAGTTGGGGAAAACAGGTGTTGATACTGCTAAAATAAAAGTATATGACGATTACCGTAAGTTGCTGGAACAAAAAGATATTGACGCAGTGGTTATTGGTACGCCTGATCACTGGCATGCATTGATAATGATACATGCCTGCGAAGCGGGTAAAGATGTATATGTAGAAAAACCTGTGGGCAATTCTATTATTGAATGCCGCACCATGGTTGCCGCACAGCAGCGGTATAAAAAAGTGGTGCAGGCCGGCCAGTGGCAACGCAGCCAGAAGCATTTTAAAGATGCGGTTGATTTTGTACAGACCGGACAGCTGGGTAATATACGCACTGTAAAAGTTTGGTGCTACCAGGGGTGGATGAAACCCGGACCGGTAGTTGCGGACGGTGCACCACCTGCCGGAGTTGATTATAAACAATGGCTGGGCCCTGCTTCTATCAGGCCATTTAATTCAAGCCGTTTTCATTTTAATTTCCGCTGGTTCTGGGATTATGCGGGTGGTTTAATGACAGACTGGGGCGTGCATTTATTAGACTATGGTTTATTGGGTATGAAATCGCCCGTACCAAAGTCTGTAGCTGCATTGGGTGGCCGCTTTGCCTATCCTGATCTGTATGAAGAAACACCGGATACGCTCACCACTTTATATGAATTTGACGGGTTTAATATGGTTTGGGATTCTGCCATGGGTATTGACAACGGCTCTTACGGGCGCGACCATGGCATTGCCTATATCGGCAATAACGGAACGCTGATTGTAAACCGCGGTGGTTGGGAAGTAATTGAAGAGAAACAAAGCAAGAGCAAGGTAAGCAAGCCATTTGAAAAGCCTTCTGACAACGGGCTGGATAAACATTGGGAGAATTTTGTAAGCGTGGTAAAATCACGTAAGACAGAAGATCTGAATTGTTCTATACAGGCAGGTGCACATGTGGCAACCGTGGCACAAATGGGCAATATCGCCTTTCGCAGTGGTAAAAAATTAGTGTGGGATGGAGCGAAAGAACGTTTTACAGATGAGGATATCAATAAACAATACTTATTAAAAGAATACCATAACGGTTATAAGTTACCGGTAGTTTAAAACATGGCAGGCCAGGTTTCGGTTTATGAGGACATACTACATTCCGGTTCGTGTCTCACGAACCGGGGCATACAAAAACAATTCAGAAATATACTTCCAGATTTTTAATAGTGCACTATATGAATAATAAAACCATCCCCGCTTTTTTACTTGCCAGTATTATTTCAGTAAGCCTGCTGGGGCAGCAAAAAGGCGATCCCAAAGCAACGGAATTTTACAGCCCTGTTCCTAAAGTGGTAACACCCGGCAATGCCACTGCAGATGCGCCTTCTGATGCCATTATTTTGTTTGATGGCAAGAACCTTGATCAATGGACTTCTGTTAAAACACCCGGTGACCCTGCAAACTGGACGGTTGCAGACGGCGTTCTCACCGTAAGCAAAACTGCCGGTAATATACAAACGAAAAAGTCTTTTACCGATTACCAGCTGCACCTTGAGTGGCGCATTCCGGCTAATATAACTGGTACCGGGCAGGCGCGCGGCAACAGCGGTGTGTTTCTGGCTTCTACCGGCCCGGGCGATGATGGCTATGAAATACAAATACTGGATTGTTACAATAACAGTACCTATGTAAACGGGCAAACCGGCAGTGTTTACAAACAGGCTGTGCCATTGGCCAATGCCTGTAAAAAACCGGGCGAATGGCAGGTCTATGATATTTTTTGGAATGCACCCCGGTTTAATGATGACAGCACGGTAAAAACACCCGCCTATGTTACTGTTATTCACAATGGTATTTTGTTAGAAAACCATTATGAATTAAAGGGCCAGACCGTGTACATAGGAAATCCTTTTTACAAAAAACATGGCCCGGCCCCTATTAAATTGCAGGCGCATGGCGATAAAAGCGAACCCATCAGTTACAGAAATATATGGATAAGGGAATTGTGAAACGTGAGACGTCAAACGTGAGCAAACAACCGAAGTCTTCAAAGACTTCGGTTGTTTATTGCAGACATCGGTTGTGTTTGCCAATATTAATAATCCATTTATTTTTTAATCATGTATATGCGTAAAAATGTTTTATTGCTTTGTTCGGCACTTGCTGTAACAGGTTTTTGTTTTGCACAGGCTAAACCGGAAGAGACTGAATATTACACCCCTGTGCCCAAAGTGATAACGCCGGGGGCAAACTTTGCCGCGGCACCATCTGATGCTATTATTTTGTTTGATGGAAAAAACCTGGATGAATGGATAGCACTGAAGGATTCAACCGGTGCTAAGAAATGGGTTGTAGCAGACAATGCGATAACCGTTGATAAAACCGCCGGCGATCTGCAGACAAAAAGAAAGTTTATGGATTATCAGATGCATATTGAATACCGCATCCCTGAAAATATTACGGGCAGCGGCCAGGGACGTGGCAACAGTGGTATTTTTTTAGCTGCACTCCCCTGGGGGGCCGGCGGTTATGAACTGCAGGTGCTGGACAATTATAAAAATACTACCTATGTAAACGGGCAGGCAGGAAGTATGTACAAACAAGCTGTTCCACTGGCAAATGCCTGCAAAAAACCGGGTGAATGGCAGACCTATGATGTGGTGTGGACGGCCCCGCGTTTCAATGATCATGGTATTTTACAATCACCCGCAAGGGTAACCGTTTTTCATAATGGCATACTTGTTCAAAACAATACAACACTATTGGGCGATACGCCCTATATCGGTCAACCTGCTTATCGCTTGCATGGCGCATCACCTATAAAACTACAGGCACATGGAGATAAGAGTGAGCCCATCAGTTACAGAAATATCTGGGTGAGGGAATTGTAAATCGTGAAACATCTCATAGCTGAGCAAACAACCGAAGTCTTTAAGACTTCGGTTGTTTGGTTTTATATGTAATAAATTGATTTTCATAGCAATAATAATTGGTTAACCAAATTTTCCCGATTGAGAAAGTCAAATTCCCGATTGGGCACTAAGGTCTTTTGAAAAGGAGTTTCTTTTGCAAAAAAGTAAAAAACAAGAAAATGAAAGTACGGCTCTCCTTTTTAACGGCTATTGTGCTGGTTATGTCACTGGTTGTATCAATTGGTTGTAAGAAAAATGATTCAGGTCCAACAAAAACACCGGTTGTTTATACACTTCCTTCAAGTTATAATTTTAGCAATACGGACTCCAATGCCGCAAGAACAATCCTATCCATGGTATCCCAGATAGAAGCTTATATAACCGGCGGCAATACAGCGAATACTGTTTTGAGCGCGGCACAGTTAAAAAGCATGCTGTCTAACCAGGTCGGTTTTTTCAGGGATACAGTGGTAAGTGGCGTTACCCTTAAATTGAATACTTCAGGAATTAATTTAAAAAGCCTGATTACGCCTGCAGCAGAACCATATGTTGAATCCATTTTTGATAGTGTTGCAGTATCCAGCCAATCTACAAAAGTGGCGGCCAATGGTGTTGCAGGTGTCAGCGATAAAAAAACACTTTTGTCAGGCAATGGCATTTACTGGCGCCAGCTGTTTACAAAAACAATCATGGGTGTATTATTGCAGCACCTTACAACAGATGTTTATCTGTCGGATTCACTGAACAGTTCCATCTCCATAGCAGCAAAAACACATGCCTGGGATCAGGCATTCTTTCTGTGGACGGTTCCAGTTAATTTTCCAGCAAACAGGGCAGGTGTAAAATACTGGGGTTCTTATGCAAGCCAGATAGATTCCGGCGTAAACAGGCCAGTTGTTAACCTTACAGGAGTTAATTCCAACCCTATTTTGATTAAGGCATTTTTCAATGGCCGTATGGCATTAAACAACAGTGATCTTTTTACTGCGCAGGATGATGCAGCCAAAGTAATTGCTATTTATGAAAAGATGGAAGCTGCTGCTGCACTGCATGAAATAAATGAAGCCATCGGAAACATTCCCAATGGAGCTACTGCAAGTGCCGGAAATATTTCTGAATCATTGGGGTTTATCAATGCATGGAAATACAATACCAAAAGAAAAACAGCGACCGATGCGCAGGTAGCGGCTGTTATAGCTTTGTACGGAACAAACCTGTACAACTTAACCCAGGCAAACCTTGAAAGCATTAAGAGCGCCATCAGTACAATTTATGGTTGGGATGCCGTGAAGTCATACCTCTAATTTTATCTTTTAAATTTTTTTCTGATGAAGCAAAAAACAACATTGGTTCTTACGGCATTTGCAATAGCAGGTATTATTGTTTTATTCTCCTGCAGTAAAAGCAATAACGATGGTGGTACAAATCCAACCGGACAAACTGATTCGGCATTGCTTAATATTGGCAAGAATGTAATCATTCCCTCTTACCAGAACCTCTCCACTGCAACCGCTGCCCTGGATGCATCGGTTACTGCTTTCACGCAGGCGCCCAATGCCACTACGCTCGCCAATGCACAGGCGGCTTACAAAACTGCTTATCTTGCCTGGGAAGGTTGCAGTGAGTACCAGTTTGGGCCGGCATCTGATCAATCCCTTTTAACAAACACTATCAATGTGTTTCCAACAGACAGCACTGTAATTAAAAGCAATCTCAGCAGCGGAAGTTATACCATTGATGGTATTTCAAATTTGAAGGCACAGGGTTTTCCGGCTATCGATTTTTTATTGTTTGGTGCTGACAATGCAGCTATCCTGGCCCGGTTTACAACAGATGCCGCTGCAGCAAATGCAAAAACATATCTTTCTGCCATTACCGCTTCCATAAAAACCAAGGCGGCTACTGTTGCTGTGTCCTGGAGCGGTAATTATATCAACCAATTTACCTCGCTTACAGGTGTAAGTGCAGGTAGTTCACTCAGCCTGCTGGTAAATTCATTTGTACAGGATTATGATGTTGTATTAAAAAATTACAAATTGGGCATCCCGATTGGTAAATATGGTACCACGGTGTTGCCACAGGCGCCGGCAAAATGTGAAGCTTATTACAGTGGTATATCACTACAGTTGCTGGTACAGCAGGTAAAAGCTTTCCAGAATATTTATACTGGCGGAACCGGTTATGGCTTTGATGACAAAGTGATTGCTTCTAAGGCTCAGAAGAATGGCCTTCCCTTAAACGATGTCATCAATGCGGAATTTACCACCCTGCTGGCAAAATTATCTGTTTTGTCTGATCCTCTTTCCGCTGCTATCGTTAATAATAATGCTGCGGTAAATGATGCTTATACCGAAGCAACAAAACTGGTTGTATTGCTTAAAGTAGATCTCAGTTCTGCATTGGGAGTAAAGATTTCTTTCCAGGATGATGACGGAGATTAAACTGAAAAATTTTATATACGGCAACGTGCACATTGCCCCGCTGGCTTTCTTCAGGATAGCCCTGGGGGCAGTGTTGTTTATCAGCAGTATCCGTTTTATTGCCCATGGCTGGGTAAAAGATTTTTATATTACGCCGCGTTTTCATTTTCCCTTTTATGGTTTTGAATGGATCAGGGCATTGCCGCCAGTGGCCATGTATGCATTGTACGGATGCATGGTGCTGGGTGCTTTTATGATTGCTGCCGGCCTGTATTACCGCACCGGTGTTATTCTGTTCCTGCTCAGTTTTGTGTATGCCGAAATGATCGATAAGACATATTATCTCAACCATTACTACCTGGTAAGCGTGCTGGTGTTGCTGCTGGCATTTGTTCCTGCCAACCGTTATTTTTCAATAGATGTGTTGCGCAAACCAGGACTTAAACGAACGCATGTTCCTGCCTGGACAATTAACATCTTTAAATGGCAGCTTGCTATCATTTATATATATGCCGGTCTTTCAAAAATAAATGCTGACTGGTTAATCCATGCCATGCCATTGAAAATCTGGCTGCCGGCCAATCAATTTATACCGGTCATTGGCAGGTGGCTGGCTTTGCCGGTAACAGCCGTATTGTTTAGCTGGTGCGGCATGTTGTTCGATCTTTCCATTGTATTTTTCCTGTTAAACCGCCGGACAAGGTTTTTGGGATATATACTTGTAATTATTTTTCACCTGCTTACCGCGGTGATTTTCCAGATCGGCATGTTTCCATATATCATGCTGGCGGCCACCACTATATTTTTTTCCGAGCATTTTCACCAGCGCATGCTGGGTAGTCTTTCCGCTCTCAGGCCTTCTTTGCGGCGCGGCGATATTCCGCGGGTATATGTTTCACCTGCAGGATATAAGCAAGCAGGCATTTTTTTTTTCAGTATGTATTTCTTTTTACAATTGCTGGCGCCCATCCGTTTCTTATTATACCCGGGTAAGTTATTATGGACCGAAGAAGGATACCGTTTTTCCTGGCGTGTAATGCTGATGGAAAAAGGCGGAACAACTTTTTTTCATATTGTTGATCCTGCCACGGGCAAACGAATTGAAGTAAACAACAGGGATTTTCTGACGGGTTACCAGGAACGGATGATGGAAACGCAGCCCGATATGATGCTTCAGTATGCAAAACTGCTGAAGAAGGAGTTCGAACAAATGGGCATACAGCATGCGGGGGTACAGGTCGAAAGTTATGTTACGCTGAATGGCTCGGGCAGCCGTTTATTTATTGATAGTTCTGTTAACCTGGCTGCACAAAAGGAGACCTTGTTCGGCCACAAAAAATGGATTTTGCCTTATCAACCATAAGGGCTGATTCAGCTTTATTATTTATGTACAGGTATTTTATTTTATATAGTTTTCTTTTCTTTTGTAACGGGCTGCTGTATGCGCAGCAAATGACTATTTCCGGTACGGTAAAAAATCGTCGGGGCCCGGTAGTGGGCGCCACACTGGCATTGAATGATCATGCGGCTGTTTCCAGTACAAACAGCGAGGGTCATTTTATATTCAGCAACCTGCGTGCTGGTAAATACAATATTGTTATTTCATCAGTAGGAAACCGCACAGACACCATATATGTGCTGTTAAAGGATGCCGATCAGTCATTCACCATCCTGCTGCACGAAACCAATAACCAGTTAGATACGGTTATTGTAAATGCGGTGCAGGGAAAAACGGCATTTACCCGGCTGAAAGATGTGGAAGGCACCGCTATCTATGCAGGAAAGAAAACAGAAGTGATACTGCTGAAAGATCTTATTGGAAACAAAGCCACCAACAATACCCGGCAGGTATACGCTAAAGTGGCCGGCTTAAATATTTGGGAGAATGATGTCTCTGGCCTGCAGCTGGCCATTGGTGGCCGTGGCTTAAGCCCGAACCGGGTGGCCAATTTCAATACGCGACAGAACGGTTATGATATCAGTGCAGATGCACTGGGTTACCCTGAAAGTTATTATACGCCGCCTGTTGAAGCGGTTGAACGCATCGAAATTGTAAGAGGCGCGGCTTCATTGCAATACGGAACCCAGTTCGGCGGTATGATCAATTTTAAAATGTTGCACGGATCGGATACCGAAAAGATCACTTTAACCACACGGCTTAGCGGTGGTTCTTTTGGATTTTTTAATACCTCAACGGGGGTTGGCGGTACAATAGGCCAGCTTAACTATTATGCTTTCTACCAGCATAAATCAGGAAATGGCTGGCGGCCCAACAGTAATTTTAATGCCAATACCGGTTATGTGGCCGCTACTTACAATTTACGGCAAAACATGTCTGTTAGCCTGCAGTATACACATATGGATTACCTGCAACAGCAGCCTGGCGGGTTAACTGATGCAGATTTTACAGCAGATCCCCACCAATCAATCCGGGCCCGCAACTGGTTTAAGGTTAACTGGAACCTGGGTGCGCTGGTTTTTGATTACCAGCTCACCAACAAGCTGCGTTTCAATAACCGTTTATTTGGGCTTGCTGCAGAACGTGATGCATTGGGAATACTTACGTTTATAAACTACGCGGATAATGGTACGGCAGATCGTAATTTGTATGTTGATCATTACAGGAACTGGGGAAACGAATCAAGGCTGTTGTACCAGTACAATTTGGGCGCGATTACTTCAACTGCACTTATTGGTTTTCGGTATTACCAGGGACATACAGACCGCCAGCAGGGTTTTGGTAATAATGGTAGCAGTGGCAGAAAGGATGATTTTACTTTTAACCCTACGTTGAAAACAGATACACTGAAATATTCTGATTATACTTTTCCTGAGCACAACCTGGCATTGTTTGCAGAAAATATTTTCCGGGTGAATGATCGCTTCAATATTATCCCTGGGGTGCGTTATGAACAGATTACAACAAAAGCAGCGGGTAATTATACCAATGCGCTTTTTGACGGCGCCGGCAATATTATTCTGCAGCAAAAAGTAACGGATAATAAATTGAATACACGCAGTTTCGTGATAGCGGGTATTGGCGCCACCTACAGCCTGCAGCCTAACGTGCAGCTGTATGCTAATTTCTCCCAGAATTATAAAGCGATCAATTTTAATGACCTAAGAACACAAAACCCTAATCTTCGTGTAGATAGTGCCTTAAAAGATGAAAAAGGTTTTTCCGCAGACCTGGGCATCAGGAAAACCAACGGTATTTTTAATTATGATATCAGTTTTTTCCTGATAAATTATGACAATAAGATTGGTAGTATTCTTTCAGTAGATACAAGTAACAATATCATTTATAACATGCGCACCAATGTGGCCCGGTCTGTACATGTGGGACTGGAATCTTATATAGAAGCGGATATCTGGAAATTATGTAAAGGTGCTGCCAGCAAAACCAGCCTGGCCGTGTTTTCAAATTTTTCATTGCTAAGTGCAAAGTATACACGCAGCAAAGATCCTTCTATCAATAAGCGCAAAGTAGAATTTGTACCAGACCTGATTTTTAAAACCGGTCTTTCTTTCCGGAGAAAAAAATTCGCTGCCGGTTACCAGTTCAGTTATACCGGCAGTCAGTATACAGATGCCACCAATGCAAGTTTTACCGCCAATGCTATTGATGGCCTGGTGCCATCTTATATTATTATGGATTTGTCGGCCGAATATGTATTCAATAAACAATGGACATTATCCGGCAGTATTAATAATCTGGCAAACAAGTCTTATTTCACCCGGCGTGCAGACAGTTATCCCGGTCCGGGCATTGTTCCTGCAGACGCCAGGAGTTTTTACCTGACATTGCAGTTTCACCTTTAACCAGGCACTGTAAATATTCCCCGGAATTTTCTTCAAAGAACCGGCTGGGGATAGTGCCTGTTTGTGGCACAAAGAAATGCCCGCCATGTGTTATCTATTTTACGGCACAATAACAGGTATGCAGGTATTGCTGATTTGGGATTTCTTTTGACTTCCTCAGAGGTGACAACTTTCTGAAGACCGCGCCAGGAGAAAGCTGTCACCTCTGCGAATGCTAATTCCAAAATCACAATTTCCTTCCGCGTTTCCTGATTTTTTTTACTTGTTTGGGTAATACCGGCAAGGAAGTCCTGGAATGACAAAAAATCGAATTAAAAAAATGCGTGCAGTTGAAATAGTTTATAAGGATAAATGCATTTTATAAAACAGGAGATTCCCTCCAATTCGCATGATTCGTATTCCATTTTCAAAAATATTTATCCACATACCGGGATAGCCCTGAACAAAAAATAATCATTTTTCTAAGCCTGATTGTTGATGTCTTTCCTCAAAAAATGAAGTAAGAAGGAAAATTTTACTCAGTTAAAAAAGAAATGCACATTTATTATGGCACAATCATTGAATTGTTGTACGTGGCTGAGAAATTGAATCATATCATAATGATTCAATTAATTAAGCACACGTTCTTCTTTCTATTTACAATAAAATTTTAAACAAATGAAAACAACAACAATTCGAACCATAGGGGTAATATTTTCTGCGGGTGTATTACTTACTAGTTGTGTATCGTCTAAAAAGTATCATGCTTCGCAGGCCGCTGTTGCAAAATTGCAGACCGACAGCGCAGCCCTCGCGCAACAGGCCAGTACACTTCAACAGAACCTGACAGCAACAGAACAAAAGAATAGCGAGTTGCAAAAATCTGTTGAGGCCGCAGGAACCACCAATGCCGGTTTACAAAAAAATGTAGCCTATTATACAGACTACGCCGGTAAACAACAGGCTTCCACAACAGCAATCAATGATGAATTAAAAACAAGCCTTGCTCCTGCAGGTCTTACAGACCAGGATATCATGTTAACAGACGGGAAAATTTATGTTAACATTGGTGAAAAAAGTTTGTTTAAGGGCAAAACCGCTGTGTTAACGCCAAAAGGAAAAGAACTGGTTGACAATCTTGGACAGTTTGTAAAAAGTCATGAAGCAGTAGATGTAACTGTTGCTGACCTGCAAATGGCCACCTCACCTGAAGTTGGTACAACAGCAACAACTACCACTATGGATGCAACTGGTTCAACAACAAAAGATGCCACATCTGTTTCTGGAAACAATACAGCAACAAATAACAATGCTGATTATTCCAATACAGCAACTGCAAAGAAGGCAAAAAAGCACAGTGTAGCTGTTCATCATGCAAAAAAATCAACCACTGCAGCTGGAGAAAGCAAGGCAGTAGCTTATTCTTCCGGTCATAAAAAATATACAAGCGAAAGAAACAGCCGGAGCATGGCACGTGCAATAGCATGGAAACGCCAGACTATAATAGGCGATGCTTTATTGAAAAACGGCCTTCCAAAAGTTAAACTGGTATCACAATTACCAAACGGTGAATTATCCAGTACACAAAAAGGCGTACAGGTTGTGTTAGTAAATAATATGGATGATTTTTACAAGCACATGAGTGAAACACCATCTGCCCAGCCAGTGAGCAGAAATCCATAAAAAATAAATCAATAAATCATTATCATAAAAGGCAGTGTTACCCCGGTAGCGCTGCTTTTTATTTTTAGGCTGATACACATTCCCTTGCAGGTGGTATCCTAGTAAGGACTATCTCCCTGCCAGCATGCCATTCACCAATCCTTTCATTTTCTGTAAACCGGTGCTGGCAACTAACATGGCATCCTGTCCCCAGTAGGTTTTATTGAAGAGTTCAAGCGAAAGTGTTTTGGTGCCACCCATTGCCTGCAGGGTGTGTAATATTTGTTTAAAGGGTGCGGCTCCATCGCCGGGGTAAACGCGATCAGCATCTGTTTGTTCATTAACCGGTTTATTAGCG
>Ga0193753_10001931_pt1 | contig 17094 bp, 21 predicted proteins | sample H1c2metaG_FD_144925 | JGI IMG/M metagenome (GOLD analysis project Ga0193753, IMG submission 144925) | Soil microbial communities from a riparian zone of the East river system, Colorado, United States - H1c2 | ecosystem: Environmental > Terrestrial > Soil > Riparian zone | place: USA: East... | reverse complement strand
TAAATGCCAAAGGCTTCAAGGTAGCAACCACAGGTACAGGATCACCTGGTAAAGAGTCTACCTACTTTGGACCAGCTACTAAGGCTGCGCTTGTGAGATATCAGGTGGCCAACAATATCACACCGACCTCTGGGGTGTTTGGGCCGATTACGAGGGGGAGGGTGAATGCAAGGTGAGGTAGGGGGAGGAAGAACTATTGTGAAGAGAAAGGTGAGGTGTTAAAATTTACCCATGTCCATAATTTCTCGTATCGAACATCTACGGGGTAAGCCTGAACATGTTCGTAAAAGGATCGCTTTCTGGTCATCTTTTGGTATCACTGCCATCATATTTACTTTTTGGCTGGCTTCTTTTACCTCCATGGGCGCGGCGAGTAGAAGCAATCTTGCAGCGGTTGCAAGTAAAGTAGAGTCACCAGCACAGTCATTGGTTGCTTCAGTAGGTAGTTTCTTTGAAGATTTGAGTAATATGTTTTTTACACCAAAAAAGGTTATATATACGGAAGTTGAGGTGAGTGGGGGAAGTCGGTAATAGTAAAAACACATCAGTTTAGAGCGTGTTGAGACTACGTTATAAACACGCTGTTTGTTAACTAAAAAGTAGTCGACTTTATGGCCTATTTCTGCTATACTTTATCTATTAAAGAGCCTCATATCTCTTTTTAATTTTTGCCCATACGAGCCCTAAACTACTGAACTTAATTCATCCTACCCATGGCCAAGAAGTCCCTAAAATCTGACGCAAATCCACAACCAGAACGAGCTCCTGGGGCAGGGGTAGTAGCACGCAATATTTCGACCGAGATGCGCGAGTCATTTCTCGATTATGCTATGTCGGTCATCACTGACCGTGCACTTCCCGATGTGCGCGATGGTTTGAAACCTGTGCACCGCCGCATACTCTATGCCATGCATGAGAAGGGGCTCACATTTTCTGCAAAGTTCCGCAAATCTGCCGTGGTGGTGGGAGATGTACTTGGTAACTATCACCCACACGGAGACGCTGCGGTGTATGAATCCATGGTCAAGATGGCTCAGGACTTCACTATGCGCTACAGGCTCGTGCAGGGTCAGGGTAACTTTGGAACAGTTGACGGAGACCCTGCTGCTGCTATGCGTTACACCGAAGCCAAGATGTCCCGTATCACGAACGAGCTCCTTCGTGATATCGACAAGGAGACGGTTGATTTTCGTCCCAACTACGATGGCACACGTCAGGAACCTTCGGTCTTGCCTACGGCAGTCCCAAATCTTCTTTTAAATGGAACGCTTGGTATTGCTGTCGGTATGGCTACGAACATCCCTCCACACAATTTGCGTGAAGTTATCGACGCTACTACGCATCTTGTAGATAACCCCCACGCGACGGGCGATGATCTCTATCAGTACATCAAAGGTCCAGATTTTCCAACTGGTGCAGTTATGTATGGAGAAAAAGATATCCAGCACGCACTCGCCACAGGTCGTGGAGGCATCACTGTCCGCGGTGAAGCCGAGATCATAGAAGATAAGAAGGGTCAGTATCAGATCATTATCACTTCTATCCCATATCGTGTAAATAAGGCCGAGCTTATCATCAAGATCGCTGACCTTGTCCGTGAAAAGGTCATCGAGGGTGTCAGGGGTCTGCGCGATGAGTCAGATAGGGACATGCGCATCGTGGTCGAACTCAAGCAAGGCTCGTATCCAGAGAAGGTGTTGAATCTTCTCTACAAGCACACCCAACTCGAAGAAGCATTCCATGTAAACATAGTGGCACTCGTAGACGGTGTGCCCCATACTCTTTCACTCAAGACTATTCTCGAGGAGTTCGTCAAACACCGCATCCAGGTTATCCGTCGTCGCACTCAGTTCGATCTGACCAAGGCCGAAGACCGTGAACATATTTTGCTTGGCTTGAAGAAGGCCCTTGATCATATCGACGAGATCATCACTCTCATTCGTGCATCCAAGGATGTGGCCGAAGCGCATGCGTCTCTCATGAAGAAATTCAAATTTAGTGAAAAGCAGGCTACGGCCATCCTCGAGATGCGTCTTCAGAAACTTGCCGGTCTCGAACGCAAGAAGATCCTCGATGAGCTTAAGGAGGTGCAGGACCTTATCGCATTCCTCAAAGAGATCTTGGGTAGTGAAAAGAAAGTCCGTACCATTATCAAAGATGAGATGAAAGAGATTCGTGAAAAGTATGGTGACGATCGTCGTACGCGCATCGTGAAGCATGGTGTCAAAGAATTCAACCCAGAAGATCTCATCGCTGACGAAGAGTCCGTGCTCGTTCTCACTAAGGGGGGTTACATCAAACGTACCAATCCAGATGAATATCGCAAACAGAAACGTGGCGGAGTGGGCGTAGTGGATCTCGATACAAAAGAGGAAGACTTCATCACTCACCTCATATTTGCAACTACTCATAACGACCTTCTTTTCTTTACTGACACAGGCAAAGCCTACCAGATCAAGATGTATGACATACCCGAAGGCAAGCGTGCTACTCGTGGCAAGTCAGCCATGAACTTTTTGTCTCTGGCGGAAGGTGAGCGTATCACCTCTATCTTACCTATGCCGAAGAATAAAAAAGATGCAGATGGCTTGAGTATTATGATGGTCACGAAAAATGGTACTGGTAAAAAGTCTTCGGCTACTCATTACAAGGACGTGCGCCGTTCAGGTCTTATCGCTATCACGCTTGACGATGGAGATGAACTTATCTCAGTATCATTTGTATCTAAGGGTGATCAGGTAGTTATCGCAACAAAAGAGGGTCAGTCTATCCGTTTCAAAGAAGATGATGTTCGTGAGATGGGTCGCAATGCCGCAGGGGTACGTGTGATCAAGCTCGAAAAGGCCGACAGTGTCATATCTGCCGACCTTGTGTCTAAGGACGCCAAGAATCCGGCGCTCTTCGTTATGGGAGCAAACGGTTATGGAAAGAAAACAGATCTCTCAGAGTATAAAACTCAGAACCGCGCAGGCTCAGGTATCCTGACTATGAATGTCACAGCAAAAACAGGACCACTAATGGCTGCAAAGGTTGTAACCGACGATGATGAAGAGATCGTGGCTATGTCCAAGAAGTCACAGGTTATTCGTGTAGATATAAAGGAGATACCAAAGCTTGGTCGTTCTACTCAAGGTGTTCGAGTCATGAAACTCCGTGAAGGGGATACGCTTGCTAGTCTTATTTGTTTGTAGGAAAAGAGGCGATATTGAATTGTTTCTGATACGAAAATTTCAAGTAAAATATATTTTTTGGAAGCGCGTATGCCACTCAGCACTATTTTCTTAGTGGAATTTGAGGATAGTTGCGGGTAGGAGCATCGTCATCGCTAAATTGGAAGGTGTTACGAAGAATATTGACCAATCCCCAGATAGAGAGTATGACGAAGAGGCCGATAACACCGTAGAGGATGGCGTCACGAGCTTGCTTACGCTTATCTTCACTGTCGGCACCAACGATAAGGAATCGAACAACATTGAAGATGATCCAGATAACCGCAAAAGCGATGAGGATCTGGATAAAGGTGTTGCCGATATCGGTAAATTTTGCGACAACGTCATTTACATTCTTCATTCCACTTGTGGGCCCCACGAATGGGCTTGCAAGTTGAGCGTGCAAAGAAACTATAGGAAATGCAAGCAGGCTCATGGATACGGCGAATATTTTTTTCATAATAAAAGACAGATTAGTTTGTGACTATAGTATACCATTTGCTCCATGACGGGTTTGTCCCCATATAGGACCTCAGAGAGCATCCCTACCTGCTATAATATCACTATGTTTTCTGATCCTGCAGCAAATTTAGCCAAACTTGGCCTCAATCACGGTATGAAAGTTGTAGATATAGGTGCGGGTTCAGGTTTTTATAGTATTGTGGCTGCTCGAGCTGTAGGCAATACAGGTCGCGTGTATGCAGTAGATGTACAAAAAGATTTACTTGAGCGCGTACGATCTACCTCAGCGGCTCAGGGAGTACGAAATATAGAAGTAGTATGGGGAAATGCAGAGAAGATCGGTGGAACCAAACTTCGTGAAGCTCTCGCAGATCGAGTTATCGCTTCAAATGTTCTTTTTCAAATTGAAAAACCCGATGACTTCTGTCTTGAAATAAAACGGATACTCAAACCCCAGGGTAAGGTTTTGGTTGTGGATTGGAGTGAAGTAGGACCTCTTACACCCAAAACATATATCTCGGCCATAAAAGCGCAGACACTTTTTGAAAAGTCTGGTTTCAAACTCGATCAACAGTTTGGAGCTGGAGACCATCATTACGGTCTTGTTTTTACGCGACCTTAATACTATGACTAAATTTCAGATCATTATCCTTTCTATATTCGCTGTCTTCCTTGTAGGGGGGGTTGTTGCTTTCGCCACATTCAAAGGTAAAGACTCCACCTCTTCTTACTCACCCATAGTTATCTGGGGCACCTTCCCGGCTGAACAATTTGATACGTATACTTCCAAAGTAAATAATACTTTGGCTCAAAGAATACAGGTGACCTATGTGCAAAAGAAGGTGGATGAATTTTCCCGCGATTTTATCGCAGCCTTGGCACGTGGCATGGGTCCAGATGTCATACTTGTACCTGCAGACACTCTTTTGGCTCATCAGGATAAATTGGCCCTCATTCCATACACCGCACTTCCTCAGAGAGATTTCCTCAATACGTACATAGGCGAGGCAAATATCTATCTTTCTTCTGGAGGATCACTCGGCATACCATTTACCGTTGACCCCCTCATGATGTATTGGAATCGTGACACTTTCGATGCTGCCGGCATAGCCACGTATCCTCGTTATTGGGATGAGTTCGCTGCGCTCAATAAGAAACTGACGATAAAGGATCAAAACGGCAATGTTCGTAAGTCAGCTTTAGCCTTGGGAGAATTTAGCAATGTCACCAATGCTCGTGAGATCTTTGCGACCCTTTTATTACAAACAGACAACCCTATAACAGCAATAGATAGTCAGGGTATGATCTATAGTACCCTAAAAAATACAGCCGACGTAAGTCCGGCCGATGCTCTTTCATTTTTCACTCAGTTCGTAGATCCGGCAGACCCTATGTATTCTTGGAATAAGAGTCTTCCTGAGTCTAAAACAGCCTTTTTGTCGGGAACCCTTGCGACCTATTTTGGTTTTGCCTCAGAACTTTCTGACCTTCGCACTAAGAATCCCAACATCAACTTCGATGCTGCACTTTTGCCCCAACGAGAAAAGAGTACGGTAGCACCGGTAACTTATGGCAAGATGTACGGTTTTTCTATAGTACGAACAGCGCCGGATCTCGATTCGGCTTACCAGATCATCTCCATCCTCACCTCCCCTTCCTATCTTGCAGACTTTTCGAACTCCCTCTATCTTCCATCGGTTCGACGTGACGTTATAGCTCAAGGTTCAGTTGACCCTTACATAACGATCTTCAATCAAGCCGCCCTGATCTCCAAGACATGGCTTGATGTTGATCCGGTGCAGTCTCGGAGCATATTCCGCAGCATGGTGGAGTCTTACACGAGTGGGCAAAAGAGATTGGATGAGGCCCTACGCGATGCAGGGGATCAGTATGATATCGTTTTAGAGCAAGCACTCAAATAAAATGAAATTATTTAGATCATTTAGAATAATCAAAAAAGAGACATCCTTATCTCATCAAAGTAATAGCACTTCGGCGAAGGCGCACTTTGTGATACGTTTTTTTTCCTGTGTGGTTCTCCTTGTAACTCTCGTTGGTCCACTTTCGGCTTCGGCTCAACTTACACCAGAGACAAATCCAAGTAATGAGGGATTTAAGCTCGTTGTGTGCGATGGGCCAACACTTCCTGAAGATGTAAAAAAGACTCTACCTACAGGCACAGAATTTAAGAAAAGATACGGGCATGATCTTCCGTATGTGCCGTGTAACTTTCAAACAGCTATGGCACAGATACAACATCTTATAAACATCATGTTGGTGGTTGGGGTTCTTGCAGCCGTAGCTGGGTTTACTTATGCCGGAGCACTCTACATCTCCGGATCGCAAGAGAAGATAAAAAAAGCGCGAAGCATCTTTCCTAAGGTCTTTGGTGGATTTGTGCTTATGTTGTCTGCGTGGTTCATCGTCTTTGAGATCATGAGACTTTTGGGCAACGGCGCAGGTACAGCTTTGTTAAAATAATATGAATACCATGAGAAAAATAGTTTTATATGCAGTTACGCTGGCTATCTTTATGTTTATTATCTTGGTGCCAGCAGGAGTGAAGGCCGATACTGCCACAGGAGGACGTCCAGATACGGGAGGAGCAACGGGAGGCAATGGAACCCCAGTTTCTTACGGAATTACAAGTCCTCTCAATCCAAACATCAAGTCTGTGGGTGCCTTAGTAAATAAGTTTGTAGAGATATTTAGCTACATAGCCATTATCTTTGCAGTACTCGCGATAGTATGGACTGGCTTTCAGCTTATCTTGGCTCGAGGGAAGCCTGATAAGCTTACAGAAAATGGAAAACGTCTCGGAGCTATCCTCATAGGTGTGGCTATCGTTATCGGTGCACGTGTTATGATTAATATCATCATAAGTACGCTCGAGGCCACGGGTACAGTCAGTCCAAGTACTATAAATACGATCAAAGGAGCCAATCAACAATAACCATCAAGATTATTTTATGAAGAAATCATATACGTATCTCATAGCAGCTTTCCTACTTCTCCCTGGTGTGACATTCGCCGAAACTCAAACTCTCCGAACCCTTATCATAACCATAACGGGGTACATGAATGATCTGCTCTTCCTTATGATGGGTCTCGCCATCGTTATGTTTACGTGGTATGTCATCCAATACTTCATCAAGCCTGATGCAGAAAGAACAGAGGGGGCAAAGTATGTTATGTACGCTCTCATCGGTTTCTTTGTGCTCCTTTCTTTCTGGGGTATTGTAAATATTCTCCAAAATACCTTTGGTCTCAAAAACGAAGACAACAGACCTTCTTCTTGGCAATCATTTACAAATCTATTTCCAGGAGGTGGTGGGCAGGGATATCAGCAACCCATAGGCCCAACTCAAGGTGGCGGCTTTCTGGACGGAACTGACGCACCGCCCGGAGCCTTTTAATCCACAGGTCGTGCTTTTGTTATTGTAGACGAAAGGCTATACTTATTACGTATTATCAACATCCTGCTATTAAATAGAATTTTCTGAGTATGAAAAAAATTATTACCATTATCGCACTTTCGATCCCTACGTTTGTCGGAGCTCAAACTATTAACAACATTAACGATGTAACTCGAAAGGCTACCGATATCGGCAACACCTTTATCCAGATCCTCATCGCTTTTGCGGTTATATGGATCATCTTCAATGTTGTTCGATTCCTTATCGTTGGTGCCGACAGTGAAGATAAGCGTAAGCAAGCTCGTGACGCCATCCTCTACGGTGTTATCGGACTATTCGTCATACTCTCTATCTGGGGGCTGGTAAAGATTCTCACAAATACATTTGTCACAGATACCACTCCGCCAGTAGTCACCCCACGCATCACACCTCCTGCTATCATCCGATAAGTGATCTATGGATCTACTTGCAACACAAGCTTTTGCCCAAACTGACGCAAGTAAACTTGGTCAGTTTTTGGATCCCATCATGACCCATATAGTCAATCCGCTTGTGATGCTTTTGTTCGCTATAGGACTCCTCGTCTTTGCGTATGGTATTTTCGAGATGATCTGGCAAGGCGGAGAGGCTGCTGCGCACGAAAAGGGAAGAAATCACATGCTTGGGGGTCTTATAGGGATGTTCGTGATGCTTTCCGCCTGGGGACTTATCTATCTGGTATCCAATACAATAAAGGGCTTATAACATGGGGATAGTGTGATATGAAAAAATAGGCTTCGAAAAATCGAAGCCTATTGTGTTGATTGTTGTGTTTAACTGCGCGATCGAAGTGGTACCTCACGATAGAAGAGTTTGGCCTCGGTCACTTTTTGACCAGGCTTCACTCGCCATTCGTAGTAGAACACGTTTGTTCCCAAATCAACGACTTTGCCATTTTTTGCGTTGATGGGTGACAAATTGTGTATCGTTTTTTGATTCACACGAATTTGCCACTCCACATCCTCAGTGATTGGCCAGGAGTCGATGTCTTTTCCTGGGGGGACGCCTCTACCTATCCAGGTGGAGGCGTTGATATCGAGCAAGCCCTCGCTCGCCGACGTTGACCGAGTCTGCACTGGCTGAAAGCCAGCCGGCAGATGGGAGAGTTCTCTCTCTCGTTCATCCTGTTTTCTTACCCAGGCACCTCGGCCCCAGATCATGAGGCCTACGATGAGAGCAATCACAGTGGTTGCCCCATAGATAATGAATGTTTTTTTGTTCATGGCGTCTGTGTCGGTTGCGGTGCGTTGATGAAGTTGACGCCGCCCCGGTTATCGATGCGGACATAGTTACCGTCTCGTGCAAGACGTTCTTCAAGAATCCAGTTTCTCACAGTCTCGTATGAAGGACGGGGTTCATGACCTTTGATGTGAGTCTTTTCCCAGTGCCCGAGACGTTCTTCTATTTGCTTGTCCAGGGTTTGGGTATCGGTGAGCTCAGCGATCTGTTGCATGAGTTCGACTTGGTGTTCGTTGCTTGCGTCAATGACCTTTTGGGGTTGACGGAGTACTGGAGCGAACTTGGTGAACGTTATACCGATTCCTCGAGTGTCATCTTGTTCGTTTGTGTCAGTTCCGTGACCATTTTGACGTCGAGAATCTCTCATAGCTTGAAGAGATTCTAAGCCCTGTGCACTTGTGATCAGACTCCGTCTAACGGGACGACCTTGAATGCGAGATTCGAGATCCGCAGCAATATCTGCCGCATGAGTCTCCATCCACTGAGCTGTCCTTTCCGGTTCGTTTGCGATGAGCTCGAGATACATAGTGAATAGATCATCCGCGATCGATATGGCTCCATCCATGCGACCCGCATTGTCGAAGTCGCTGAGTTTTCGACCAGCACTACGACTATACGGGTTCATTGGATAATCAGGATCGTCGCTATCGTCTGGAACCAGAGATGTAGAGATGAATGACTTACCCTCCTCTAGGTAGGTTCCATCTGCGCATCGGATAGGTTTCTTGGTATTGAAGTTATGATCCTTCTTTTCAAGACTGATCTCTACCCTGTCAATCAAAGGCGGTAAAGTCATGGCCATACGCCTTTCGATGATCTCGGTTTTCTGACCGAAGGCCGTGATGATCCATACCCGAGAAGGGGAAGGGTTCATCAGGCGAAATCCGCTTGCTACGAGCGCCCCAGCTATAAGAGTTGGCAGCCCCACTTTAAGAGACCCGACAAATCGAAGAGCTATGAAGCCGGTTAGCAGCAGGACAGCCATGAGTATGAGCAAGGCTATACTATACTTATTTTTCACAATTCCTTATTTTTTGACCATTCGTCTTTCGAAAAACAGTCGTTTTGTTGTTGGTTGAGTTAAATTGACAATGTACACACGTACAAAGTGTATCTTAGCATAGAAATGGCTTAAAGTCAAGAAATTCGGCAGCAAAAAATGGGGTTCTAGCTAGGTCTCGCCTAGCTACAGAAATAAAAAAGCCCGCTCCATATGGGGCGAGCGTGGGGCTAGAACAATTAACTATGCCGAGACTGATTCGCTATGAACACTGACTCGAATCGAATTCTGCATAGGGGTTGTCTGTGCAGGAGATCCATTTTGGACCGAAGCCTGAGCCTGCTTTCGTAAGCGCGCGTCCTCGTCAAGTGTAGTGATGCTTTGATAGGTCGTGTGCTTACGATCACGACAACGATGTAACCAGGCACTTCGTACTCCTTCACGCACGTTCACAAACTTAATGATGGAATCCATCTTGCTTGCCATACGTTCGGCCTTTTTGAGGCGGAGGACCGCTCGTTTAGGATCTCCCGATTCAAACAAACTTACACCTGGAATGGTGTAAGTCTCGTAATCTTGATAGCGATCTCGGAACACTTCGGGGCTGTCGCCATCGAGACGGTCTTCTTTTCCAAACCGGGCGTTCCGACCATCTTCTGCTTCAGAAAGAGAAGCGTGAATATGTACCAGTCCAATATCCTTGAATCGAGCTTTGACAAGACCTGCTTGCTCTTCATCGCGCACACCACCCATAACAAAGAAGTGGTAAACCGGAATCAGTTTGTTGTGATGAGAAAGATACTGGATCGTACTTTCGACGATGAGCCGAGCTGGTAGGAGCTTACCGCCCTCTTGCCGGTGTGCCAAACGATCGAATTCTCGACCGAACTCGGTCTGCCGCTCTCGATGCCAGCCAATGATCCGGCTGGTGTCAGCGATGAGGAAGTGAGGATCACTTTCCGTGATCAGTGTGAGAAGTTTGAGGATGGTGGTTTTTCCGACCCCTGGAGGTCCCGTGAGAACAGTAGTTGGAACTTGCATAGAAACAAGCTGTACGTTTGTGTTGATCTTTGTCTTTCCAGTCATATCTGGAAAGAACTCCGCAAAAAACAATATCATAATAAAGAATGAAAGACAAACAAGTAATTAACAGGTTCTTTTATGAGCCAGGCCTCGCCTGGCCGAGTCTCAATAGGAACATTTCTTGAGCAGTTCTTGATTATTTCTTGAACAAAAATTGATTTTTTCTTTATAAAGAATTGATTTTGGAAGCGTAAGATATGGGAATGAATACAGAAATACCTACACTGATTTCACATGACTATTTTTCTACTGACAACCTGACGGCTGCTGAAAGTATAAATAGTATTCTCGTGGCAGCAGTGCGTATGAAGGCATCTGATATTCATTGTGATCCCCGGAATGAATATATCCTTGTCCGTTTTAGAATAGACGGAGTGATGGAAAGTGCAGGGAGATTGGAGAAAAGGATCCTAGATGAATTTATCGCCCGATTGAAGATACTCTCAGGTACTCGTACCGATATCCACGCCATCCCTCAAGACGGAAGATGGCAGGCTGACATAGAGGGGTGCTCGTATCATATACGCATCTCATTTATGCCAACATATCATGGAGAAAATGCCGTACTTCGTCTTTTGCCGGTTCGGATAGTTGAAGATATCTCTTTTGCTAAACTGGGATTTATTCCTGATCACGTACGGATGCTCGACAGTGTTCTTCAGAAGACCCACGGTCTAGTGCTTGTTGTAGGACCAACTGGGTCCGGGAAGACCACGACTCTACATACCTGTCTTACACAAAAAGCTCGTGAACCAGTTTCTATTATTACTTTAGAGGACCCTGTGGAATACGAGATCACAGGGGTGCGTCAGATACACGTGCGGCACACTCATGGAGTTACATTTGCATCGGGGTTACGGGCCTCACTTAGACAGGATCCGGACATTATCATGGTTGGAGAGATCCGCGATAGTGAGACGGCTCGCGTGGCCATACACACAGCACTCACAGGTCACCTGGTATTTTCTACACTACATACAAATTCTGCGCTGGAAGCTATTCCTCGTCTTATGGACATGGGAGTGGATCATTACTTGTTGGCATCTACGCTCAAACTCATCATAGGTCAGAGACTTATCAGGACTATGTGCAAGGATTGTCAGTCAGAGGGCTGCGCAGAATGTAGATATTCAGGATACAGAGGAAGGGCCGTTATCGCTGAAGTGTGTGAAGTGGATGCAGGGCTCGCCGATTGTATCTCTCGCAAAGATCCTCCGGAAAAGTTGCAGGAGTTCGCAAGATCTCGAGGGTTTCGGTCCATCCTCGATGATGGGTTAGAAAAAGTTGAATGGGGAGTAACTACCCAAGGGGAGGTGTATCGAGCTTTATTTGAATAAAATAATGACTATGAAAAACATTCATTTTAGATTTAAACGAAAGTGGAAACGCAGTGAGCTTATGTTATTTTTGGAGCAATTGAGTTTGTATGTTTCATCAGGTTTACCGATAGATAGAGCGCTTAAAGTGATCGAAGAGGGAAGTACAGAAAAACGACGCCCGGAACTTGTTTCTATGAGACTCCTTGTAGAGTCGGGTAGTCGTCCTTCAGTTGTTTTTGCTCGCCACCTTACATCGTCGCAAACGATCATTACCATCATTGAACAGGGAGAACTCTCTGGTGAGTTTGGCAAAGCCCTTGCATCTGCACACATGCTTCTCGAAAAAGGAGATGAACTCTCCAAAAGATGCTTATCGGCCCTCGCATATCCGGTAGTCATTGGTATTTTCGCAGGCCTCCTTACTCTCGGTTTGGTACGAGGTGTTATGCCTCAGATTATCCCGCTTCTCATTGGTCTACATGTGCCACTTCCGCTCCTTACACGAGTAGTTATAGCTCTCTCACAAGGTCTTATGACATACGGCGTTCTCATAGTAGGAGTTGGAAGTTTCTTCATTATAGTCGTGCACATATGTTACAAAAGATATGGGTCCGTACGAAAATGGTTTCAGTATGGTTTTCTGCGTACTCCTCTGTGCGGCCATGTACTCTACTCTTATTGGCTGGCTATCTTCCTCCGATCATGTGGCACACTTATAGATGCTGGCACCCCTGCTTCTTCGGCATATACGAGTGCCGTAGCAGGCATATCGTTTATTCCACTTCAGAGTTCACTTCAGAAAAAAGTACCCACAGTATTTGAAGGAGCATCACTTTCTCTTGTTCTTTCAAAAACAGGATCACGTCTTCCTCGCTATGTTCCAGCACTGATCTCGGCAGGTGAGGCTTCTGGAACCTTGGGCGTAGCGTTTATACGAGCGGCAGATATCGTGGACAAGGAACTGAGTCACGCTTTAAAGAAATTAACTTCACTTATAGAGCCTCTCATGATGGCAGGCATGGGCTGTGCTGTAGGAGCTATTGCTCTCTCTATCATGCTACCTATCTATGATATTTCGCGCGTATTACAAAAATAAATATTCTTACCAAAATAAAACTTTATGTGTACCAGCAGAGGGATCATTCTTATAGATATTCTTCTCGCCATGTCGCTGGCTACGCTTTTTGTGGTTATTATTTCAGAATCTACCATGAATGCGCGAGATTTATTTGAGCGAAGCAAAGAGAGAAATCGACTTCTCGATATATTTGAAAAAACAGATAGGAAAGATATTGAGACAGTAGATGTGTTGTATGGCAATGATAGGATCGAAACTCTCTTTCGAGTAAGCTCGCCCGAAGATAAGTCTGAGTACCCCTATGCACAGAATATTTTTTTTCAAGAAGTCACAAAACTGCCGGATGTAGATACGAGAACTTTTGCAGGCACTCCATTGTGCGCCGTAGATTTCTCTTCGAACCAAGTTCCAATGCCACATATCGTTTCCATTGCTTTGCCAATTGCAGCCTCATTACCACTTACTGATCTGGTTGTACGGCATGGCACAGCATATATATCGACTGATTCATCTACATCGGCCGATCCAGACGTATTTACCATCGACATTCGCAACAAGGATGAACCGCGTATTCTCGATTCTCTTGATACTGGACCTGGTATTTCTTCGCTTACTCTCGTTCGTACAAAGCTCTACGCGGCAGCGGCAAGCACCGCAGCACAACTACATGTTGTTCGAATAGAAAAACCAGACAATCTCGTTCTTGAAGATAAATATCAAATACCTTTACCAACCGCCACCACTACGCCACCTTTTGCTTCAAGTATTTTCTATGCAGATGGTCGTGTGTATCTCGGGACAGAAAAATGGAATGGTGAGGAATTTACCATTATAGACGTTTCAGATGATGGAGCACTTATAGAACGTGGTGGGTTTGAAACGGGAAGTAAAGTGAGCGACATATATGTAAAAGGAAGCGGAGTCTTTGTTGCGACTGCGGGAGAAAAACAAGTGCTTCTTCTGGATGTAAGTGACATAGATACTCCTATACTTAGGAGTTTCCTTTCTCCCTCCGGCTGGCAACGCCAGGAGGGTAAGAAGCTCGCCTACTTTGAGGAAGAGCTTGTCTTAGGGAGGACATCGGGAGGATTCAATATCGCGCATGATCACGAACTCTTCGCGTGGGCTTCAAGTTCCGTGCACACAAATGATTTAGTATCACCACGTGCCACACGAGACAGTGCCGGCGGGATTTATGGCATCGCAGTCGATAGGGATCTTATATATGTCGTGACCCATGAGCTTGGCAAAGAGTTACAAATTTTTGACTCCCCATTCTCGACATCGACGGTACGCACTTTCTCTTTACCCGTCTCTCCGAGAACTCTTACCTGTGATGAAAATAAACTATACGTGCTGGGTCAAACTGCACCAGTTATATATGAAATCAGCTTTTAACTATATGAAACATATGATACAAAATAATTTTAATAGAGAGACCGGGCGGGGAATAAGTCTTATAGAAACAGTACTCTACGCTTCTTTGTTATCTCTCCTACTATCTTCATTTGTATACTATACCTACAGTATCCATTTACAAGATATTCGTCTTATTCACGATATAGAAGATGCTTATACCGCCTGATTATCCCACATCACGAGGATTTACCGCTATGGTTGCGGTTATTTTATGTTCCCTGGGAACCCTTATTGTTTCGCTTGCATCCCTTGGGGCGGCGGTTCTATACGCTGACGGTGTCTATGCTCGAGAGCTTCGTATACAGGTTCGTTTTTATGAGCGGGCGTGTATGGATACTATGGAGGTTATGGCATATAAGGATTATTTTCTTGAAGGCGAGGTTTTATTACCCGAATTTTATTGTAGAGGTGAGGTGGTGAATACGTTTTCAGGAAATGTGAAGATTCGATCATTTATCGATCTACATAAGGTAACTTCTCAAGGAGAAAAGGAAATTTTCATTAATCCTTGAATATTTTTTGATCAAAAATTGATTTTTTCTTTATGAATACTTGAGGAGTCTTTTAATAGAATAAACTGATTATTCATAATATAAACATATATGTATACATGCACAGGAAAAATTGTTTGCAAAAAAGAAGCGAAGAATCGTGGATTTACACTTATCGAAGTTCTGGTGGTCATAGGTATCATTGCTGTTCTTGCGACTGTGGTGCTGGTGGCTGTGAATCCATCACGACAGTTCAAACTTGCGCGTGATTCTCAACGTTCGAGCAATGTAAACGCCATACTCAATGCAATTCATCAAAACATGGCTGAACACAGAGGAGTCTTTACGTGTGAGGGTACTCCACGAGATATACCCTCGGTCTCAACGGTTGTTAAGAGTGATACGACACCCAATACTCCTGGCGATATTGCTTCTTGTATTGTGTCCGATTACATATCTTCGTTACCCTATGACCCATCTCAAAGTGGTGCACATTTCACATCGCCGGCTGATTACGATACGGGTTACGAATTTTCTCGCGATACAAATGGTCGCATAACAGCGAGTTCTACAGGAGAGCTCACTCCTAGTATTTCCGTCACGCGATGATATGTTAGTATGAATAGATGCCAACATCGAGGCGAAATCTGATCATCATCGTCTGCATAATGGTAGCCATGATCTATATTGGGGCATCGGTAAGACTTTACCAAAACACCAGTCGTACGGGAGCAGCAAAGACCCCCTGGTTTTTTGCTCTTACTGGTCCTATGACTGTATTCAAAAAAGGTCCAACAACACCCGATTCTTCTTTCTATGAGAGCAATCCTCCTGTGACTGCCGCGAAAGCCTCAACTACTGCTCCTGTCAAAAAAACACCACCCCCATCTGTACATGCCATTCCCGTTACCGCTCGTGCATATGTTGTAGGTAACGTAGCTACAGGTAAGATCTATTTTGAAAGCAATGCATCTACAGCTCTTTCAGTTGCCTCTATTTCTAAGCTTATCACTGCTTTCGTTGCTATCGACACTATCCCACTTGAAACTGTTATAACCATCACGCCCGAACAGGCTGCTCTTTCACCAGACAAGAGCAATCTTCTAGCCGGTGAACAGTTTACGGCAGAGACACTTCTTTTGCCACTTCTTCTGAGTTCGTCAAATGTGGCAGCCGAAGCATTGGCATCAAGCATCGACCGAACGAAGTTTCTGGACCTTATGAGTAGTTATGCATGGGAAGTGGGCATGCCATCGACGTTCTTTGCTGATGCTTCAGGACTTAGTCCACAAAATGTTGCCAGTGCTCGTGACATCTTTGCTTTGGCAAAGTATCTCTACACCTACCGTCAAAATGTACTTGCCATCACTCGAACACTTCATACAGAACTTGCTACCACTACTTTACACGGCTTCCACGTCATAGATAGTACGCATCCTCTTGCTATTGAACCGGGTTTTATTGGAGGTAAAACAGGTCGTACCACGGAAGCGGGGGAGACCATGATTACCATCATTAAGGTGAACGATGAACCGATTGCCCTTATTGTTTTGGGCTCACGCTATGGTGAACGTGAACGTGATACTCGGATACTCTTGGAGAAGGTGGAGAAAATCTTGAGGTAGGGAGAGGAAAGTTATACTGGCACAAGGACGCTCAGGAGATATGTTTACTCCTGAGCGTTGTGGCGGGGTCCTGGTCCGCCTTACGGTGCGTCGATGACAATATCATGGAATAACTTACGAATGCGGTTAAGGATCACGTAGATGACTTCTATCTGCACAGGCTCTAAAGGCCAGGGCAGATTGATACTGTGGTAACCAGAGGACAGATTGTCCGAACTGGTTACCTGGATACTTCCTTGAGCAAATGCCCTATCCAGATCCTTGCCTTGCTCTGGGGTACATTTAATCTTGATTCGCGGTGTTGCTCTATGGATTATCAATTGACCGGTGTCTGTGACATGCATGTCATATTCACCTCCTTTCTTTTCTTGTTTAGAGGTATTGTATCACGGTTTATATTTGTCTCTAATGCACCCAGCTCGCTATAAGGTGCGCCGTTTCCGTCGGATCTTTTACTTGAATACAGTCGACCCCAGTGGCTTTGGCAGGGAAGTCGTTACCACCTTGAAAAAGAGCATCTCCTACGAAAAGCATCTCATCTATGTGCACATGCAGATGATTTTCGAGTTTGCGGATACCGAAAGATTTGTTCACACCGCGTGAAGTGATATCTATCGACGTGGTCCCCCCGATACGACAATCGTATGTGGGTAGATTTTTCTCTAGGTACTCAACTATCTTTTTTCTTTTGCTGTGATCCGGGTCCCATATCAG
>Ga0193753_10001930_pt1 | contig 17095 bp, 10 predicted proteins | sample H1c2metaG_FD_144925 | JGI IMG/M metagenome (GOLD analysis project Ga0193753, IMG submission 144925) | Soil microbial communities from a riparian zone of the East river system, Colorado, United States - H1c2 | ecosystem: Environmental > Terrestrial > Soil > Riparian zone | place: USA: East... | reverse complement strand
GGGGCAACAAGGTCAACAAGGTCAACAAGGTCAACAAGGTCAACAAGGTCAACAGGGGCAACAGGGTCAACAGGGGCAACAAGGTCAACAGGGGCGTGGGCAAGGACGGGGCCAAGGTCAGCCGAACCAGCAACAAGCCGATCCACAGAATCCTGGTCAAGCACAACAGCCTACTGAACAACCGAACGACAGTCCGCGGCGCGGCCAACGAGGTCAGCGAGCCAATCAGTTAGCAGAAAGATTGACCCAAGTCGGTGTCGGTACGGCGCGCGGCGATAGCGCGGATTCAGAAGGCAGCCCATTGACCGGTGATGAATTCACGTCCTGGTCGCAGCGGCTGAGCAACGTCGAGGAACTCGTGGACAGGCCGGAGTTGCGCAACCAGATCGCGCAGGCCCGCGATCGCGCGCGCGCGACACGCGGCGAGTTCAAACGCGGCGCCAAACCTCCGCAATGGGATCTCGTCCAGAAAGATATTCTCAAGCCGCTCCTCGAAGTGCGTGAACGCGTTGCCGATGAGTTAAGCCGGCGCGAATCGAATGATTCGCTGGCGCCGATTGACCGCGACCCGGTGCCGAACAGATATTCGGACCTCGTGAAGCGCTACTACGAGAAGCTCGGCAACGGACAGTGATGCTCGTCGCCGAAATTCACCTCTCCGCCCCGCAATCCGTGTGGCCGCTGGCCGCGGCGTTCGCCGTCATCGTCGGCTTTGTGGCGTGGGCTTATGGCCGCTCTTCCGGCTCAACGGGTGTGCGCTTCATTTGCACGCTATTGAAAATCATTGGTATCGCCGCGCTCGTCTTGTGTCTGCTCGAACCACTATGGAGCAAACAGCGCGCGAAGCCCGGCTCGAACTATTTCGCCGTGCTGGCGGACAACAGTCAGGGCCTGCAAATCCATGACCGCGGCCAGGCGCAATCGCGCGGACAGCAAATGAAGAAGTTGCTCGCGGACGACGCGGCGAAGTGGCAGCCGACTCTGGCCGAGGCTTTTCAAATGCGCCGCTACTTGTTCGACGCGCGCCTTCAGCCCGTCACGGACTTTGGCGAATTGGATTTCAACGGCAGTGCCTCGGCCTTGCACACCGCGCTGGGCAACATCGCCGAACGTTACCGCGGCCAGCCACTCGCCGGTGTGCTGATGTTCACGGACGGCAACGCCACGGATTCCGGCGTCACTCTCGATACCGCCGGGCTTCCGCCCATTTATCCGATCATCGCCGGCAGCGACGATGCGCCTCGCGATGTTTCCGTCCAAAAGGTCGCGGTCAGCCAAACGTCCTTCGAAGACGCGCCGGTCACGATTCAAATGGACGTGAGCGTCACCGGTTACGAGAATGAGGAGATCGTTGTCGAGTTGATCGATGGTACGGGGAAGAAAGTCGAAGAACAAAAGCAGCGTCCCGAGAAAGGTGAACAGACGCTGGCGTTTCGTTTTCGCCTGAAGCCAACCGAGCGCGGGCTGAATTTCTATCAGGTGCGCGCGCTGCCGCGTTCGAGCCAGGGAGTCCAGACCAACACGGCGCAGGTGGCGGAAGCCACGCTCGCGAACAACAGTCGTGCGGCTGTCGTGGATCGCGGCCGCGGACCGTATCGAATCCTTTACGTCTCGGGCCGGCCAAATTGGGAGTTCAAATTCCTGAATCGCGCGCTGGCGGATGACGATCAGGTGCAACTGGTGGCGCTCATTCGCATCGCGCGGCGCGAGAAAAAGTTTGAGTTCATGGGCCGCCAAGGCGAAACGAGCAATCCCCTCTTCCGCGGCTTCGGCCAAACCAACGAAGATCAGGAGCGTTACGATCAGCCTGTGCTGGTGCGGCTGAACGCCAAAGATGAGTTCGAGTTGAAAGGAGGCTTCCCAAAAACGGCGGAAGAACTCTACCAGTATCACGCCGTCGTGCTCGATGACCTTGAAGCGGATTTCTTCACGCGCGACCAGATGACGCTGGTGCAGAAATTCGTCTCCGAACGCGGCGGCGGCCTGCTGATGCTCGGCGGCGCGGAATCATTTCGCGAAGGCAAATACGCGCGCACGCCCATCGGCGACATGCTGCCGGTGTATTTGGATCGAAATGAACCGATCAAGCCCAGCGGTCCATTGAAGCTCTCTTTCACTCGCGAGGGCTGGCTGCAGCCGTGGATTCGTCTGCGCGACAACGAGAATGAAGAACGCCGGCGGATGAACGTGATGCCGGGCTTTGAGGTTTTGAACCAGGCCACGAGCATTAAGCCGGGTGCGAGTGTGCTTGCTTCAGTCGCAGATTCGCAGGCGCATACTTTTCCCGCGCTGGTGTCGCAACGCTTCGGTGGCGGACGCGCGGCGGCGCTGCTCATCGGCGATTTATGGCGCTGGGGTTTGCGCGATGAGGCGATGCACAAGGACATGGACAAGGCCTGGCGGCAAATGATGCGCTGGCTCGTGGCCGACGTGCCGAATCGTTTCGTGGTTCACGTGGAGCCAAAGGAATCTTCCGACACCGTGTCGCTGCAAGTGCGCGCGAAAGAGAAAACATTTCAACCACTCGATAATGCTTCCGTGCAACTGATCGTGACTGCGATCGAATCGGGCGTGAAGAGCACAAACACGGTAAAGTTAAAGGCGGACGCAGCGACGGAGCCGGGGCTTTATGAAGCGGCGTATGTCACGCGCCGCGCTGGAGCGTATCGAGTGGATGCGATCATCTCAGATGCAAACGGTGCCGAGGTTGGTCGCGCGGAAGCCGGATGGACGAGCGACCCGGCGGCGGAAGAATTTCGCTCGCTCAAACCCAATCGAGCGTTCCTTGAGACTCTCGCGAAGCAAACGGGCGGCGAAGTGGTGTCAACCAAAAATCTCGTACGGTTCGCCAAAAGTTTACCGAACCGAAAGGCCCCCGTGATGGAGAGCATGTCCATTCCGCTTTGGCACACGCCGGCGATGTTTCTGTTCGCGCTGGCTTGCTTCGTCGCCGAATGGGGCGTTCGGCGATGGAAAGGATTGCCGTGAGCAGGCGCTTCGTTAGAGCCGAGCTCGCAGGCGTTCTGATCGTGGCCTGCTCGACTTTGCTAACGCAAGCCGATGAGACGAATACCACCCGGCCCACCGTCATCGTCCTGCGCGGCGCGGCGGGTGAAGAGGAATTCGGAAAAACCTTCACTGAAGCTGCCGCGGCCTGGCAACGCGCGGCAGAGAAGGCCAATGTCAACCTGGTGCAGATCGGTGTGACGAATGCCGCCGCGACCAACGATCTCCAGTTGCTTCAAACGGCGCTCGACCGTGAACCGAAAGAAACCAGCGCCGAACTCTGGATCGTCCTGCTCGGCCATGGAACGTTCGATGGCCGCGAAGCGAAGTTCAATCTGCATGGGCCGGATTTGTCGGCGACGACGCTCTCGAATGCGTTGCTGTCCTTTCACCGTCCGGTGGCGGTGATTAACGCCGCGTCTTCCAGTTCGCCCTTCATGAAAGCGCTTTCCGGCAAGAACCGGGTCGTGGTCACCGCCACTCGCAGTGGCGTGGAGGAGAATTACACTCGGCTGAACAAATTCATTTCGGAAGCCATCGCCGATCCCGAGGCCGACCTGGACAAGGATGGACAGACGTCGCTGCTGGAAGCTTTTCTCATGGCCTCGCGGCGCGTGAACGAATTCTACAAGAGCGAAGGCCGCCTCGCGTCCGAACATGCGCTGCTCGACGACAATGGCGATGCCCTCGGCACGCCGGCGGATTGGTTTCGCGGAATCCATGCGGTGAAAAAAGCTGCGAACAATGCACCACTCGATGGCATGCGTGCGCACCAGTGGCACCTCGTCCGCAGCAAAGACGACCAGAAACTTTCGCCGGAACAGCGGCAGAAACGCGACGATTTGGAACTCGAGATCGGCAGGCTGCGCGAGCACAAGGCGTCGATGAACGAGGATGAGTATTACCAGAAGCTTGAATCGCTGCTGACAGAACTCTCGAACTTGGTCATCCCCAAGTAACGTGATGGAAATGGCGGCACAGCAACGCGTCACTCCGGGCCGGCGTTGGTATCTCGTAGTGGCGCTGCTCATCGCACTCGCGATCTTCGGCGTCCCGGGCTGTGCGATCTGGTTCGTCTTCAATCAACCGAAACCGACGCCTTTCCTCTCGCCGGGTCCGCTCGACTTTACCGCGAGACAAGCCGGCAAGCACACGCTCTGGCACGAATATGACACGATTTTCAATGGCGTGATGTACTCCAGCAACGTGCTGCTATCGGGATTTCAGATTCATTGTCGGGATGGGAGGTCTGGCGCCGAGATCCCGGTCGTCTCAGATCGCGGTGCGGTCATGAGCACCAGCAACGTCCGCCGTGAATCGGTGGCGGCAGTGAAAATTCCGGCGCCGGGGCGATATCTCGTCAGCGTCGAAGGTTCGCCGCAGCCGATGCTCTTTTCTTTCGGCCCGGCGATTCTTGGTAAAGTGATGGGTTCGATTTTCGGGGCGCTGCCAGTCGCATTCGTATTTCTCGCCGGCGGAGTGGCGTTCGCCGCTAACATCTTCGTTCGTCGCAACCGCGCGCTCCGGGCCGTACGTCCCGAAACTTCAGTAAAGTCGAATTAACACTTGGGGTGACGGAGCGCCGCTACGAAAGCCGGTAAAACTTCACAGCGTTTCCACCGAGGAACTTTTCCTGCGCGGCAACCGAGAACTGTTTGAAGTAGTCAGCCACCAGGACATGCACTTGTTCGTAGCTCCCGTTCAACAGACACACCGGCCAGTCAGAGCCAAACATCACGCGGTCTTCACCGAACGCTTCGAGTACCACGTCGAGATACGGACGGAAATCTTCCTTCTTCCAATCTTTCAACTTTGCTTCCGTGATCATGCCGGAAATTTTGCAGGAGACGTTCTGATGCTTCGCGATCTGGCGAATGTCATCCTTCCACGGCTGCAGCATGCCCGCGCGAATCATCGGCTTGGCGATGTGATCAAGTACAAAGCACTGATGCGAAAGTTTCTCCACGACTTTGATAGCCGACGGCAGATGTTTGGGAAAGAGCAGCAAGTCGTAGGTGAAATCGAAGGCGTGCAATCCGCCGAGGCCGCGCAGGAATTGTGGTTTCAACAGGAAGTCCGCTGGCTCGTTCTGAACGACATGCCGCACGCCGACAAACTTCTTGTGTTTCGAGAGCGCGGCGAGATGGTCTTCGACTTTCTCCGATTGCAAATCCACCCAGCCCACGACGCCCTTGATGAAAGGCGACTTGTCCGCCAATTCCAGCAGCCAACGCGACTCTTCGAAGGTCTGGCGCGCCTGGACAGCGACTGAACCATCGACGCGCACCTTCGCCGCCTCGCGTTCGAGATCCGCCGGCAGCCAGTCCCGCTGGAGTGGCGTGCCTTGGCCAATCCACGGATACTCAGCTTCCGAGTACTTCCAAAAATGCTGATGCGAATCGATGTGCATATCGTGCAGCCAGTTTGCAACTGGCAGTTCGAGCGAAACAATCTCGCGGGTGAATGGAATTGAATCCGAACGCTGCGCGGCCACCTGCCGTTTGCAAACCGGCAGGACGTTAAAGCGTGACCATCGCTTTGATCACACCCGTCTCCGGTTGAGTCCACGCCGGGAATGCGTCGATCATTTCATCGAAGGCCGCGTGGTGCGTGATCCACGGCTTGGTATCGATCTCGCCGCGTTCGATCAAACCGATGATGCGCGTGAAATCTCCGGGCAACGCATTTCGGCTGGCACGAATGTCCAGTTCGCGACGGTGCAGCGCCGGCGCCTGCGGAAAACTGATTTCACTCTGTGTAATTCCCACGTAAACCAACCGTCCCTTGAAGGCGCAGTAGTTCAGCGCCTGCCCCATAGATTTATTGCTCCCCGTGGCATCCACAACCACGTCCGCCAGTTGGCCGTTCGTGGATTCAGCCAGGCGCCGGAGTTCCTCGCCATCGCCTCGGGTGAGAATCGTGTCCGGCACGCGCATCGTATCGCGGACGAATGCAAGGCGTTGCTCGTTCACGTCCATCACGATTGTTTTCGCTCTGGAGAGCCGCGCGAACTCGATCGCAGACAATCCAATCGGACCCGCACCGATGACGAGCACATGCTCACTCGCTTTGGGTTCGCCGCGATTCATCGCGTGACAACCAATCGCCAGCGTCTCCACCAGCGCGAGTTGTTCGTAGTTCAGCTTGCTCGATGGGTGCAGCTTACGCGCGGGCAGAATCATCCGCTCGCACATCCCGCCATCGCACATCACGCCCAGCGTCTTGTTCGTCTCGCAACAGTTGGTGAAGCCGCGCCGGCACGAATAGCAGTGACCGCAGTTGATGTAAGGCTCCACGGAACAATGATCGCCCGGCTTCACATTCGTCACGCCTGCTCCAATTGCCAGAACTTCCACGCCCAGTTCATGCCCGGGAATCCGCGGGTAACTGAAAAAGGGCATCTTGCCGAGATAGCCGCTGATGTCGGTGCCGCAAATGCCGATGCGATGAATGTGCAGCAGCGCCTCACCTGCTGCGGGTTGTGGAGCATCCGCGATTTCAATGCTACGAAACTGCTTCGGTTGTTCGAGTTGGATGGCTTTCATTGCGGTTGGTTACTGGACATCCCCATGTTGCGCCGCATACGCGTAGTTTCGCAACGGGTCGCGAATCTTGCGGTTATTCCAGATGAAACCCTGAATGACTTGTTCAACCAGCTTAGGATAGTAGTCATGCCAATGGCCTAGCCCATGCAAAGCCGATTCTCGGCAAGCATCGCTTGGTAGCTCCAAGGTTTGTTGCATGACGGTAAGGCAGAGCGCGTCGAAATCTTTCCTCTCAGCCTTCTCAGGTTCTCCACAAATAGGAATGACGTCCCACCACATGTAGCAAACGCCATTAAGAACGTTCACCCCAGATTCACTAAGATGGCTTAAATGATTTGAACATCTCGCCGCAAAACATCGGGTGAAAAGGTCCAAGAAGGATTGCACACAACTCATCCTCATCGCTTGCGGCACTTCCTGACCGAAAAGGGCCGGCATGATGTCCGAGCACGAATTGCTATAAATGTAGCTGAGCCCTTGAGCCACTTGAGCATCAGTAAAACGTTTCAGAATCGTGCCCGATTCTGCAAAAGTTTGAGTTACGTACTCGACTGTAATTACATCGGAAGCAGTCCAAGCGGGAAGTGAAGAATCCCAATACCACTCCGGCTGCGTCGCTTCATGATCGAAACAGTGCGTAATCCATTCTTCAAAGGAAGGAGCCATATTGGGGTCAGTCAGTTGTTCTTCGCTAGTCCTTCTAAGTGACCGAGATTCTTCACCGGCCGAAAAATCTCCAGCACCTCGCTCAATAATTGTTTGTCGATGGGCTCCGCAATCCACTTCGCCCAGTTGCGGATATTCTCGGGATTCGCGGAGCCAGCGATGGTGGTGGCGATGTCCGCGTTTGCGCAGGAAAACTGGAGCGCGAGTTTGGCGATGTCCGTCCCACGTTGGGCACACAACTCCGCGGCGCGCCGGGCGGCGGCTTTCACTTCCTCCGGTTCCTTGAGCCACTTGGGTAATGGCGCGTTGGTGAGAAGGCGCGCACTAAACGGACCTGCATTCATCGCGCCCACGCCGCGTTGCTTGAGCATCGGCACAATCTCGTCAGCGAAGCGCGTGTTTTGCAGCGTGTATTGGTTGTAGCTCAGTGCGACATCAACGTCAGTCTGATCGAGGATGAAGCGGAAAATTTTCATCGGGTAACCGCTGACGCCAGTGAAACGCACCTTGCCCTGTTGCTGAATTTTTCGCAGCGCCGGAATCGTTTCATCCACGATCTGCTGCATCTCCACGAACTCGATGTCGTGGCACAGCATGATGTCAATGTGATCGGTGCCGAGGCGGTGCAGGCTCACATCGACGCTTTCGGCCACGCGCTTCGCGGAAAAGTCGAAGTGCTGCAAGTCGTAGCGCCCGAGCTTGGAGCAAAGCGTGTAGCTGTCGCGCGGCACGCCTTTGAGTGCCACGCCGAGCAACACCTCGCTCATGCCGCGACCGTAAAACGGCGACGTGTCGATGAAGTTCAATCCGCAATCGAGCGCCACGCGCACTGACTTCAACGCTTCATCCAGCGTCACGCTCCGAAACTCCTGTCCGAGTGACGAGGCACCAAACCCCAGGCTGGGGACGTTCAATCCAGTTCTGCCCAGAGGTCGAGTTTTCATCCGCGAAGTCTCAAGCCGTGCGGCAACCAACGGTGAGCAGCACGTTCGCCCAGAGCGTCTGATCGCCTGTTTGCACCGTGAGCACATGATCGGCGGACTCCACGGCCTGATAAAAATCCCATTTTAAAATCGGTTGCAATTCGAGGTTCAGTCCGGCGTCCTTCATGACTTGCCGAAATTCCACCCACGCTTGTGGCTCGCCGTGCCGGGCGTAAGGATCGTCCGCCGGAATCCCCATCGTGTTCACGTGATCAATCGGGACGGCGCTGAGAATGGCGCGCAACACTTGCGCGACTGTGACCACGCCCGGCGAAAGATTCAAGCAAACCAATTCGGCGTTTGGCCCCTTTTTCGTTGATGCCGGATAATTTCCATCCGCGATCAAAATCTTCGCGTGGTGGCCGGCGCGACCGAGCACTTCGTTGATCCTCGGATGGATGAGTTGGTGTTTGAGCATGTCCTGGATCGAATGCGGTTGAAGACCTTAACCCGGACGAAACCACTGGCGAAAACTCGCGAGCGTTTGCTTGGCCGCCGTCTCCGCGTCGGGGAGAGGCAGCACTTCGGCGGAGATGAATCCATCATATCCCACATCGCGCAACGCCTGCGCAATCGGCGCGACATCGAGATGACCAAACCCAACGGCGCGGCGATTCGTGTCTGCGAAATGAACGTGCCCGAGTTTGTGGCCGACCAGGCGCAACGCACCCGCGATGTCGCGCTCCTCGATGTTCATGTGAAACAAATCGCAGAGCAGCTTGACGTTTTGCGTGTGGAACATGCGCAGAAACGCCATCGCATCCTCCGCGGTGTTGAAGAGGTTCGTCTCGTAGCGATTCAGAAATTCGTAGAGCAACGGCACGTTATGCTTGGCGGCCGTTTCGCCGAGTTCATTCAACGCATCGGCGAGCCACGAAAGCACCTGCTGACGCGACACGCCGCCATCCCAGCGCCCTTGCATGGAGCCGACGATGACCGGCGCTTTGAATTGCGCGGCCAGTTCCACGAACCGCGCGATGTATTCGATGGCACGACGCCGCACACGGGCATCGGGATCGGTGAGCCGCAACTTATGTTTCACCCACCCTGCTCCGCTGCCGAACGCCGCCACGGAAAGTTTGTGCGTGTCGAGGGCTGCCTGGACTTCGGCCGCGTTGACGCTGCGCGCCTCCTGAAAAAAAAGTTCCACGGCATCGAAACCGAGCGCCGCGGCGCGCGCGCAACTCGCGTCCAGATCGTCCCAGAAAACGAAAGGGCCGCCGCGCAATTCCGGCACGAGCGAAATGGTGATAGCTGAACGAATCATCGCGTGGGCGAAAGGCTACGGGGATGACTTGCGCAGTTCAAGACACAGCGCATGAAGGGAAACGCTGAGATTTGGTTGCCGCGATAAGGCGATGCTCCGCAGAGCCGTCGCTTCATGGCCTGAGCAATCGGTCGCGCGCATTCATGACTCGTTCAACCGCTTCTCTGGTCGTAGCTCCGCTCGCAGTCAGATGGCCCATCTTGCGGCCGACGCGTGCTTCGGCCTTGCCGTAGAGATGAAGTTTCACGAGCGGATCTTCCAGTGCGGCGGGCCAGTTCGGTTCGCCATTGGACCAGAGATGTCCGAGCAGATTCGCCATGGCGGCGGGCGCGCGCAACTCCGTCGAGCCGAGAGGCAAACCACACACAGCGCGCACTTGTTGCTCGAACTGGCTCGTGACACAGGCGTCGATGGTGAGATGTCCGGAGTTGTGCGTGCGCGGCGCGAGTTCGTTCACCAGCAGGCGGCCGTCATGAGCGACGAACATCTCGACGGTGAGCAGGCCAACCACTTCGAGCTTTTCGAGAATGCCGCGCGCCAAGTCCTCAGCTTCGCGCGCGAGCTTTTCGGAAATGGCGGCGGGCGCGAACGCAACATCGAGAATGTGATCAGCGTGGGAGTTTTCAAAGACAGGAAAGGCCTTGAACTCTCCGCTCAAGGTGCGTGCCGCGACAACGGAAACCTCTTTCTCGAAATCAACGAAGGCTTCGTAGATGCCTTCGGCGCCGTTCAGCGAATGGAAAGCCGACGCTGTATCAGCAAAATTCCAAACTTTGATTTGGCCCTTGCCGTCATAGCCGAAACTGGCGGTCTTTAACACGCCCGGCGTGCCGAGATCTTTCACGGCGGCCAGCATTTCATCGAACGAAGTAATGCGGCGAAACGGCGTGACCGGAAATCCATGCTCGTGCAGAAAAGCTTTCTCACGCAGCCGCTGTTGTGTGACGTGCAGCACGCGCCCGGACGGACGAACGGGAACAATTTCAGCGACAGCATCGGTCGTGATCGAAAGCACGTTCTCGAATTCAAACGTGACGACATCCACGCCTCGGGCGAACTCACGCACCTTCTCCAGATCGTCGTAGCGCGCCGTCCATTCGGTGTCGGCGATATGGCCGGCGGGCGTGTCGTTCTCCGGCGAATAGATTTGGATGCGATAGCCAAGTTCGCGCGCGGCAATGGCAAACATACGGCCAAGCTGTCCGCTGCCGAGCACGCCGATGGTGGCGCCGGGAAGAATGGGCGATGGGCGATGGGCGATGGGCGACTGATTCATGAGCACGTCAAAGCGTGGCGAGAAAACCGGAAACACCCGCGAGTGTCAACGTGCCGCCAGCAACGTGCTGCCAGTTTGCAACTGGCAGCACGTTCTCAGGGCACAGTCACTCGGTAGAATCGCGTGCTGGCGCCAGGCACGTTCGTGATAATGAGCGTCCGATTGCTCGGCACCGACGAAATGCTCTGCAAGTTCAGCCATGCGCCTGCGCCGACAGACACACGATGTTGAAGCGTGTAACTCACGTTCGAGCTGGCCGCGAATTGCAGCCGCGCTGAATTCGCCGGCGTGAGCGAAATGGCCACGGTCAATCTGCTGGCCACGCTCTGCGGATCGGTCCCTGCCAGATACTCTTGCAAATTCGTCATGCCGTCGCCGTCCGCGTCGCTGCCCGCATCATTCACGCCTACGATCAGACCGTGCATTTGCTCCCACGAATCCGGCATGCCATCGCCGTCGGTGTCTCCGCCGCCCGCGATCGGCGGTGTGGGATTCGGCAAAGCGCCGATCCAATTCGTCGGGTCGTTGCCGTAGCCGGCGTTACTCACGCGCTGCAACGATCGTCCCGCTCCATCCGCATTCGTCGGCCACGGCAGCGTGTCCAAATAGCGAATCGCTTCCACCACGATATAAGGTACAAGTCCCGCATCGGAACTCGGTGGCAACTGCGGCACGTCCGGCTTTTGCAACTCAATCTTCTCGCCGCCGTTGTCCAACTTGCCGGTCCACGGGCCGTAAAGAAGCGCGTTGTCCGAGAGACCATACGCCGCTCGAAACGCGGCTGCGTCCGCCGGGTTCGCCAACGGATCGAAACTCACCACCACGAGGCTGGCCCCAGACGGGATGCTCATGAACGCCGGAAAATCGAAATCCACGCCGCCGCGAATGCGCCAATGGTTCGTGGGATAATCCACATCGTAGAGCGGCACGGCGGAGCCGGTAACGTTCCTCAGTTCCAGAAACTCGTCCCGCGTGTTGTCGTTCGTGCCGAGGTCGGGCGGATGATACATGACTTCGCTGAACACGAGCGGACCAACTTTCGGATAAGGATTGGCTAGCCCCGCACCGGTGCGAAAATTTTCCACGGTCGCAGGATTGTCCACGCCAAATGTTCGCGCGCTCATGGCGGTGAAATCCGCGGAGCCAACGCTGTTCACATAGCGGCCAAACGAGACGCCGTTCTCCGCCGCGTCAAATTCCACCAGAGCGCGGTAGCCCGTGAGCGCGCCGCTGCCGTCCACGGCCGACAGAAAGATCTGATCGCCCTTGGCCGAACTGAGCGAGAACGGCGTCAGCGCCGTGTCCGCGTTGTTGAACTGGTTTTCGTAGAATACGCCAAAACCGTTGGCGGCCAGTGTCGTGCCCGCTGGAATTCTATATTTGCGTGGTTCACCACGAGCGTCGCTGAGCCACCAACCGCCGAGGTTCGTCGATGCGCCCGCGAGATTGCGCAACTCGATCGCGTCTTCGAACGGCGGGTCGCTGTGCGTGAGCGCTTCGTTGATGACGATGTTCGTCAGCAGGAGAAAATTCGCGCTACCGGGCGACGCCGTATTGGGAAAGCTGGTCACGAGGCCTGCGCCATCCGGCAATCGGCCAATCGACACGCCTTCGGCCTGGTTCGTAAATGAAATGCCGTCGATCAGCGTCAAATTCGCGAGCGAGATGCCGACGGCCTCACCCTGCGCCCGCAACGAAAAGCTCACGTGGTCCGCGCCCGAAGCGGTGTTGCCGTCCGCCTTGAATTCCACCCACGCATTCGTCGGCGCGCCGATGAAGGAGAGCGCCGCGATCTGGTGCTTGTTGCGCACGGTCAGATCATCGGTCAGCCACAAGCCGCCGAGTGCGATGGGCTGCGCGCCGGGATTGTAGATTTCGAAGTAGTCGTCCTCACCGGGCAGCGGGTTCGCCATCCACTCGTTCACTTTCAGTGAGACGGGATCGCCCAGCGTGGCGGCAAGGTTGGCGCTCCCGATCGTCGGCAGGCTCAGGTTCCACGTGCCGCTGCCATCGGGCAATCGGCTCACGGCAAAATCAGGTATCTGCAAACCGAACGTGATGGCATCGCGCAGTCCACCGCCATCGGCCAGCGTGTTGAAAAGAAACAGCGGATCACCTGTGTTGTTGAGACCCCATCCCGTGTTGGTGGCGGAAGCCGGCAAATCACTGTCGAAGCGAACGCGGCGATATCCCAGCCCGGGAATGATCGATCCCACCGAGAACACCCAGCGCCGTGGATTGGCGAGCGTGTCGCTCAAACTCATGTCCGCCAGGTCCACCGTGTTTGAAGAGGGATTGTAGATTTCAATCCAGTCCGGCGTGGAACCATCCGGCTCCTGGGCGCTCGCGTTGTCGGCCAGCGCTTCGTTGATCAAAATGCCTGCCTGGCCGGCCGAGTTCGTGATGATAATTGCGCCGATGGCCAAACCCATGTTGTGGTCGGGATTGGTGCTGAACTGGTGTAGTTCCACGGCCACCATATTGTCGCCCGGCACCAAGTTGCTAGTTATTGGCACCATCACCTCCATGAAACTGGTGGACTCCGCGTTTTGCGACGCCTGTGTCGAAGCACTGACCGGTCCCTGCGGCATGTTCAGGCGATAAACCTCTTCTCCGTTGAGATAAACGATGACGCCGTCGTCCATCAAGTTGGTGAAGACCAAGCTGCTTGGTGTCACGCCGCTCGGGTAGTTGAAATGCGTCCGAAAGTAAAAAGTGTTGATAAACGTTCCCCCTCCAGTCGTGAGCGGGAGAACCGTATTGGTCAGACTCGCGACTAACGGATTGTTGCCGTTATCGTAGCCGAGCACGCCGCGACCTAGCGGCCAGGCAGAATCGACATAATTCGTGGCGCGCCAGGCGACGCCTGGATCGCCACCCGACGCGTCGTAGCGCCAAAACTCATTTATCGCGAGCAGAGTGATAATCGCTGGTGGTGGCGGCGCGACCGGGCACGAATTCATGAAGGCGGGAGTCGGCAGCGTCAGAAAACGATTCGTGAATCCGCCGTCGGGGCAACGGCCCATCGACACGCCGGTTTGTTGCGGTCCGTAAATGACGCAATCGATCGGCTGAAGAATGGCCGAGAACAGTCCAATTTCTCCCACTTCACTCGGAAGCTGGAAGCCCACGTGCGACGGCTCGTTATCATCGCCGTCGGCCGTGAACGCGGCAAAACCATTGGCGGAAATGAAGCTCAACTCCGCCACGCGATGCAGAGTTGGAGCGCCAATCGGTTCGTCGGTGAGGAACAATCCGCCCAGCGCCACGGGTTGTGCGCTTGGATTGTAAATCTCGATGAAATCCGATTGCGCGCCGCCGGACGCGAGCCACTCGTTGATTCTCAAGTTGGCGTCGTTGCCGAGCGCTTGCGCCCCATTCGCGGAGCCAAAACTCGGCAAGGCCAAAACCCAGGTGCTGCCCGCGCCCGTGCGGCCGATCGAGAGGTCGGTGATCTGCATCCCAAACTTCACGGAGTCGAGGACCGCATTTCCGTTCGCGACGCGGTCGAAGAGGTAAAGCTGGTCGCCATCGGGATCGAGCGAGAAGCCGGTGTGCAATCCCGGCGTGCCATCAACATTATTCGCGTAAACCGTGAGGTAAGCGCCTGCGGCCAGCGTCGTGCCGGGCGGAAACGCAAATTTGTCCGGAGCGTCCTTGTCATCCGTCAGCCGCAGTCCCGCGAGATCCACGCTGGCCGCGCCGTCGTTGAAAAGCTCGAGCACGTCCGGCGTCGTGCCGTCGTGCAGTACCGCTCCGTTGTTCGAGGCCAGCACTTCATTCAAGCGCACCGTGGGGGTGCTCGTGTTCACCACCCACGTTTTCGACACGGTGGGCGCGCTCGCGCTTTGCCACGTTCCATTCGTGCTCTTGCCGATCACATAGACAATGTTCGTGCTCCCTTGCGGCAAATTCGACAGCGCAATCGCCGTCGCTACGGGCGTCTCCGCGCCGAAGCTGCCGTTATTCAACTTGAACATATAATGACTGATGCCGGCGCCGCCGACCGTGAGCGAGGCGTTGGGTGAGGGTGATGGATTACGCGGCTCGCCGCTGATCGTCGCGACGGGCGGAATGACTTTGGGCGGCACGAACCCGTTGATGACCGACTGCACGTAAGAACGCCGCGCATCCATCCAAGTCCGGATCGCGTTGATGGCGTTGGGAGTGACGTAGCTCCCCAGGGTTTGATCGATCAACGCGTCGAATTGCGGTTTGGAAAACGTGGTGTCGAGCAGGCGCTGCAAAGTCGCGTAGTAAAGCGGCTCGAACTCCGGCGAGTGCATGAAGCGATACATCATGTGGCCGCTGCCATCATTGTCTCCAGTGCTGCGCTGATACGTGTTTGTCGGGCTCCCCTGGATGTACGCAGCGCCCCAAATCGTGTCGCTCGTCCCCAACGCCTGGCCGGCGCGGTCGAACAGCTGATCGAGATCGTGAAACACCAGGATGAAACGCGGATCGTTCACGCCGCGGTACATGAAGTAGTCGTCGTTGTGGCCGCTGTTCAGGCCCGACTCGCTGTTGGCCATGAGCGACATGACGGCGAGATGCGTGAACCACTGCTCCACGTTGACGACCTGCCGCACGTTTCCTTCGACAAACGGCACCACACCATTCAAGCCCATCACGTTGTGCATCACGATCAGATCGCGCCAATCGTCTTCGCTCACGTTGGACTCTTTGAAATAGGTGTTGCGGTAGGAGCTTGGATTTTCGCCGCGGTAATCGAACTCAGACGGATCGATGTTGCGCTGCGCGCGATAGCCATTGCCGCCGCCATCGAGCGGAAAATGGTTCTCCGCCCAGTCCGTATTGTAGGCTTCGTTCGCCGCATAAGAGCCGAACATCGGCGACCCGCTGGTCGCCAGGTTCGCGTTGTTCACACGTACTTTGACCGCACGCGAATACGCTCCCACCGCGCCCGACTTCACCGCGAGCGTGCTGCCGAAATGCTGCAAATAAACCTGCACCGAATTCAGGTTCAGGCCACCGATGTCACGCCAGAGACGGTCCGAGGGAAAATTGATGCGGTAATTCGGAGGATTGGCGCAGCGGCTGGAGTTGCCGCGATTGCGCACGCCGTTCTGGTAGCGCACGTCGGTCCCCTGCCCGTCCAGGCTGACGAACGTCGCATTCATTTCCGCGTCGGTTCCCGTGACGCAAGGAATGCCGGCCAATTCCGCGCGCTCGGCCTCCGTGAAGATAAACTTAAAAATTGGCTGGCCCGACGCGACGAAATCGTTCTGCGCACTGTCATCCACTTGGAAGAGCGCATTGGCCGCGTTCGTAGGAGAGCCGCCCGGATCGTCGGCCGCAGGCAGCGCGGGCGCGGGCCATGAACGAGTGTTGCCCTGGCCGTCCGTCGCGTGAACGTAAAACTCAACCACCGCGTTGTTCGCTTGCGCCGGAATGCTGACGGCATAAAGGCCGTCGTTCGCCAAGCCATCGCCGTGCGCGCCGTCGTCGAACATCGCGGTGAAGCTGAAAGCCGGAGGCGCCGCGACATCGACGCGCCAGTACAGCCGCACCGTCAAGCCGCTGGGCGATTCGTTGAGGAGGCGCGCGGTGACACTCACGGAATTCGTCGAGCGCGGGACCGTGGGGAAATGCGCCACGTCCAAAATCAGCGGCGCGACGTTCGCGCTCGCCGCGGGATTGGCCGCGCCCGGCGAACCACCGAACGCTGAACTGTAAGTCCAATTCTGCCCGTACTCGTTCGGCAGCGCCGCGTTGATCAATTCCAGCGAACTACCGAGTCCATCGTGGGGCGCGTACCATTTCCAACCACGGCGCCCCTGATCGTTGGGGCCGCGCTGGCGTTGCGCCCAATCGCCCTCGTCCGCGTACTCCACACGGTCGATGCTGTTCCCGTTCGCGTCATCGAGTTCGATCGCATTGCGCGTGTTGCTCAGCGTGTTCTGCCAATTGGTAATGGCATAGCCGACGACATTGGTGATTCGCAGCACGGCAAAATCGCCGACCACATTCGCGACGGCAGGATACAACGCCTGAAAGCTAGCCTTCTGTCCGGCCACGATGAGGTAGCCGCCCGCGTTAATGATTGTGTTGTCCGGGAAAACAAAATCCACGCCGCCGCCGAGTGTCCAACCGGAGACGTTGACGTTCGTCGCGTCCAGGTTGTGAAATTCAATCCACTCATCGCGCGGACTTTGCGACGCGGGATGGTACATGATCTCGTTGATGACGATGTTCTGCGCGCGTGCTGGAAGAGCGAGTGACCCAAAGATGCAAAGCAGAATCGCGAGCAGCGCCTTGCTGATCAGGCGGGAACTAGAGTGGCTGGCTCGAAAAGCGGCGCTGAAGCGACCGTACTCCAAACGCTGGCGCG
>Ga0193753_10001929_pt1 | contig 17097 bp, 13 predicted proteins | sample H1c2metaG_FD_144925 | JGI IMG/M metagenome (GOLD analysis project Ga0193753, IMG submission 144925) | Soil microbial communities from a riparian zone of the East river system, Colorado, United States - H1c2 | ecosystem: Environmental > Terrestrial > Soil > Riparian zone | place: USA: East... | reverse complement strand
AGCCGGGGTCGTCAGTTCCTTTTGCGCGCTCCCGGCCAGCAGGCCCCGGCACATCCACCGCTACTGCGTGACTCACCCGAACAGCCCACGCGGAGCACATGGGAAGAGGAAGCAGTAGGCAGGGCGCGCCCTGCTGTGCCCGCGCCTCGTTCCCGCGATGTCGACGACTAGTCCGCATTTCTCATGTTGGTGCAGAACGGTACGCAGCAATCGTAGGAACGATGAAGCACTTCGCCCACTACATCAGGCGCTCGGTGGTTGATCCAAGTGACCAGTTTGGTCAAACGGAACCTCCCTACGCAGAGCTCCAGCCACCGGATCAGGGTTTTCAGGTGCCCGCGTACCACTCCGTCGCTGCGAACTCTGGTGTCGCCTCAAGAGTTTCGGTAGGCGACATGGTTTGGCTGTTTTCGCAGCTTTCCAGCCCCTGGGGTAAGTTGATGCCGTCATTGGACGCCACGATCAGAGTGGCAACGATCGAAAAAGAAGAACACGCTGGCGGTAGATACAGGTTTGGTGCAGCCAGTGACTCCAAATGGCATCCGCTGTTCGATGCAATTGAGCTAACCCGTGAATTGGCAACTGTCGACGCCAAGTCTGATGTGCACCCACTGCTGAATACGCCTCGAACTGCGATCGGGCAGGCACTGCAATTCCTGAGAGAAATTGCAGATCCGGCTCCGCTATTGCGTCATGCTGAAGAATTATCTGAAACTCCGATTGACTTCATCAGCTACAGAATCGTTGACGGCACACGCTCTGCTTTTGGGCTCGCAAAGCTCCTTCTGGAACAGAAGCGTGCCGTGTTTTGGGATCGATGGTCCCTTCCGCGCAGGCTTGCAGAGCGCGCATTGGTGGTCAGCGGCGGGGCACTGGACTCTCACGTTGCTTCCACAATCGAGGCATCACGTATCGTCTGGGGCGTTACATCCGCATCGTACGCGACAGAGGGTTCCTATTCGAAATTGGAAAAAGAACTGGCGTCCAAGCTCGGGAAGTTCGAGTCGTTCTCTCCCTGCGTCAATCCCCAAGACACGCACATCATTCCTGGTGTATCGCATCCCTCCCATTCGTCGCAACGGATGGGAAAGCTGCGACCTTGATGTCCGGTGTTTCAGAAGCCCCAACCTGCGTGGCTTGAAGGGTGCAACCTATGCGACGTTGCCGGGCCTGCTGGCTCTGCAGTTGCGCAAAACGGCTGTCCTGCCGTTTTGTCCTTCAACCCGTAGTGATTGCCATGGGCCATCTCTATCGTTGTGGGTCCAGAGCGGCGCGAGACAAGCTTGAAAGCACTCATCGCTCGCCGATCCCCATATGTCATGGTTGGCCACGCGCTCTCAACCCGGGACGCGCTCCCCCTGCGATAGTGCTGCGAGTCGTTCCAACAGGGCCGGATCGGCGGCGACTTCGATCCGCTCGGGAGCGGTGAGCCAGTTCAGTGCTTCATGCAGTGATTCGGCATCCTGGAGTTTCTTGCTGGCGGTGAGGCGATGCGAGCTCGGATGGCCGCGGGTTTCGGCAGGCCGCGGCATGTTGACTTCACTGTGAGCCAGCCGTGCGCTGCGATGTTGTGCCAGATGGCGCAGCCCGTCGTGGTGCATGGGCTTGCCGGCGCGAATCAGCTCATCACGCCGTTGCATGACGGCGGGCGGCTGTAGTTCTTCCGGAGTGCGCAACAACCCCAGTCGGGCGAACAGTCTGCCGGTGCGCACGCTGCCGCTGGCTTTGGAAAGCGGGATCGCCAAGACCAGGCCGGCGATGGCTGGGGAGAGCCAGGCCAACAACGTCGGCGACAGAAAAAAAGCGAGGGTGGCAATCAGAATGCCCACGGCTGAATGGCGCCAGTGGAAGTGCCATGCATCGCGCCAGCGAATGACTTCGGCCTGACGGCGCTGCGTGACCCAATCCGAATCGCTCCCGGTCAAGATGTGAATCACGTGATGTGTCTGGATCAGCATCATCACGGGTGCATAGAGTGCTGAGAGCACCAACTCGACCAGCGCGCCGCCGATGATGCTCAGCAGGCCGCCGCAGGCACGGCGAGTGCGGGTCAGCAACGATCCTATGAGGCCGAGTGCTTTCGGAATCAGCAGTACCGACATGCTGAAGAAGAACAGCGAGATCATGCGTCCGGCATCGAATACCGGCCAGTCGGGAAACAGTTGAAAAGCGGCGCTGAAGTATTCAGGACGGATCAGCGTGGCCTGCAGGGTCAGCGCAAAGCCCACCAAGATCAGGATCAGCCACAGCGGTGAGGACAGGTAGCCCATGATGCCGACCGCAAAGTGCAGCCGGCTGACAAATGACAGGCCGCGCGCACCGATGATCTTCAGATGTTGCAGATTGCCTTGCGCCCAGCGCCGATCGCGGACTGCTACATCGACCAGCGACGGTGGCCCGTCTTCCCAGGAGCCGTCCAGGTCTGCGGCCATGCGGACCTTCCAGCCGGCGCGGCGCAACAACGCCGCTTCCACGAAGTCGTGCGACATGACGTGGCCGCCGAATGGCTTGCGGCCTCGCAGTTGCGGCAGACCGCAAGCCTGGGCGAAAGCGCTGACGCGGATGATGGCGTTGTGGCCCCAGTAGTTGCCGTCATCGCCCGACCACGCCGCCACGCCGCGGGCCACCACACCGCCATAGATGCGGCTGGAGAACTGTTGCAGCCGGCCAAACAGCGTGTCCTGGCCGCACAAGCGCGGCACCGTCTGCAACAGGCCCAGGCGCGGGTCGGCTTGCATGCGGCGCACCAGTTCGGTGAGAGTCTCGGCACTCATCAGGCTGTCGGCGTCCAGCACGATCATGTAGTCGTACAGTCCGCCCCAGCGCTTCACGAAATCTTCCACGTTGCCGACCTTGCGCCCGGTGTTGTGCCAGCGCCTGCGATAGCGCACCGGCATCACGTTGCTGAGCGTCTCGCGCAAGTGCTCCACTGCCAGCGATTCGGCGATCCAGGCATCGCACTGGGTCGAGTCGGAAATGATCACGACTTCGAAATAGGCTGCAGCCTGTGCTGCTGCCAGTGCCTCGGCCATGGCCTGCAGCGCTGCAGTCGTGCGAATCGGATCCTCGTTGTAGATCGGCATCAGCAAGGCGGCGCGGCAGGGTTGCAGCGGGCTCGGCGGCTGGCGGCGCAATTGCAGGATCTGCAGCAGGCTGGCGGCGCTCGAGGACGCAGCGAATGCGATCCACAGGAGGGTCATTGCAAAGAAGAAAATCATCACGCCTTGCAGTGCGGTCATATTGCTGAAGCGCACCACGTTCAGCATCTCGACCACGCCATAGGTCGCAATAGCCAGCGCGCCGCCGAACGCGATCAGCCGAGCGGGCCAGGTGGTCCAGCGGGTTTGCGGCAATCTCCGAGCAGCGGCGCCGCGGCGCAGGTCCTGGACCGGCATGTCCAACGGGCTCTCGGCAGGCATGGAGCCGCTCGGTGCAATGTGCGGCATTGGCTTCGACCAAGCCGAGCTCGCAACCGGATCGACGGGTAGGGCACTCAAGCACTGCACCTATGGGCCAAGGGTGGCCAGTGACGCGAAAGTTCGCGCCGGTTCTTCAACTCGCGGTCCAACGGTACAGCCAGGTTTCGGTGATTGGCTGCTCACCCTTGAGAATACGCAAGCGCAACTCCGCGACACTGGTATCACTCGGGTCCAGCTCGAAGCTGGCGCGCATCCTTTGGTCAGGGGATTGGGCTGCAGCACCAGGTTGGTGAGCCGTCCGCCGGAGCTGCCGGCTTCGACGCGCAGATCCTCGATGTTGGTCTCGGTGGCATCGAAGTCGATCACGAACAAGCGCCGCCGGCCATCGAGGCTCGGCCCCGAGCGCGTCATCATTGCGCGTCCCAGAGTGGGCGAGAGCTTGGGGTAGGAATTCCAACGCATCCGGTACGAGGCCTGCCATGGCTTGTCAGCCTGCAACGGCTGCTTGGGGCGCCAGAACGTCACTATGTTGTCGTTGGTCTCACGATCGCTCGGTATTTCCACCAACTCGACCGAGCCAGGCCCCCAATCGCTGGTGGGCTCGATCCAGGCGCTGGGCCGCTGCTCGTAGCGAGCCTCCAGATCCTGGTAGTCCGCGGCTCGGCGCGAGCGCTGCACCAACCCGAAGGCGCGTGGCGCGCTGTCGGTAAAACTCGATACCTGCAATTGCGTCGGATTGGCGAGCGGCCGCCAGATCTGCTCGCCCGAGGCCATGACGATCTGCAAGCCATCCGAGTCGTGCACCTCATCACGGAAGTCGTCGATGCGGGCGCGATTCGATTCATCGAACAGGAACATGGAAGTGAGCGGCGCGATGCCGACCCCGTCCAGGTCCACGCGCGGATACAGCGTCACGTCCACGTCCATCACGGTTTCATTGCCGGGAGTGACCGAGAAGCGATACGCCCCGGTGGCGGAATCGCTTTCCAACAGGGCATGCACTACCACGCTGGTGGCGTTGGGCGCAGGGCGCTCGATCCAGAAATGCGTGAAGGCGGGAAATTCCTCACCCGTAGGATGGGCCGTGCGCAGCGCCAAGCCGCGGGCGGACAGGCCATAGTGACCGCCCTTGCCGACTGCTCTGAAGTAGGAGGCACCTTGGAACACCAGGAACTCGTCCCAGATGGACCGCGAGTTGATGTGCGTCCGTAGCCGGAATCCGGAGATGGGTATGGACTGACCGGCCAGCTTGAGCACCGATGGGCCCAGCAGAAACGTGTCTGGAAGCAGCGACAGATCGCGCGAAATCCCGTGGTCGACGATGGAAATCGCCACCGGACTGGTGAACAGGAACCCACCGGGCAGGGGCTCCATGCGAAAGGGCACTTGCTCGGTACGCCAGATTGCCGCCTCGGGGTTGACGCGGATGTCCCTGAATTGATCGTAGGAAATCTGCATCAGCGCCGAATCCTTGTCGATCTGGCGCAGCGGCCGGGGCTCCGCAGCCACGCGACGCGCAAACTCGCGCACCGTATCGTCGTTGAATTCGTAGCGGTCGACGGGCTTGGCTTGCGGTTCCTGTCGCGTCGCGGCGACGCCCATGAAGCTGCTCGCGACCGTGGCGAACAGCGCAAACCAGAAGCGGTGCCTTCCGAAGCGATGCATTGGTGATCTCATGCCATCCCGCCCATCGAATCGGTGCCGCAACACCCGCTTTGGCTGCGACCCGCCGGTGCCCTCGGCGCAGCGGCGTTGGACACGAAAGTGCTGCCCCAGCGCCGTCGATGGTCACCTGGACAGCCCGCATTCAATCTTGGAAGTGTGCGCCAGACGCGATGCGCATGCCTCCGAGCGCGCGTGTTGCGCTGGGACCATACGCATATCGGGGAGAGGCGGTTCCGCATTGGTGAGAGAGCTTGAAACATAGGCCCGAAACATGGGGTGGATCGGGCTCGGGCAAGCCGCGCGCCCCGCACTAAATAGCTGCAAACCCGCCGCCAAGGTGTGAACGGCACCGCAAAACCTGCATTCGCTGCACCAATGCATTGCGTTGGCGGGCAGTACCGTAGTGCATTGACGACGAACTGTCGTCTGGCAGCGTCAGGTAGTTGCCACCGCACCCACCGAGCCGATCTGACTGCCTGTCACGGTAGCGGATGCGAGCCTGCATTTCTCAACCAAATAATGAGAAGCCCTGACATGTCTCTATTCCGTTCGAGCGCGCGAGGTTCCCATACCGCAAGCGTGTCCGCTGCGAATGGCTCGCGTAGCTGCAACGCTTGCGTGCCTGCGAGTACCAGAACATGGTGGGAATGGCGCGCTGGTGCCGGTGCATTAGCTGGCACCGTAGGTGGCAGGCAAGGGAGTCAGCGAGCGACAAGCCAAGCGAACGCGAGCAACTCCGAGTCATTCGATCTGGAGGCTGTCGACTTCTTGGACGTGCCCGGACATCGAGACGCAATCATTCGGAGAGAGGACCACAGGTGCTCCAGTTGGTCCGGTTGCGCGCGGGCGAACTTCGGCCGGTTGTGCATGCAAGCTCTCCAAGGCATGTACGCGACCTGCGAGACGCAGGTGCGTGATGGGCGTCGTCAGATGGCTCATGCCGCTAGCAGTTGTGCGCCCCAGATGCGTGGCCGGTTGCAGTTCACGATTCGGCGTGATCGCCGACTGGCGCGGCGTGTGCTGATGCAAGAACGTGGCTCGCGACCGTGGCCAGAGTGGGCACTTCGGTGCCGTTGCGCAGGCGCTACCCGCATCAGCTCCGTTGTAATTATTTTTTAATGAAAATACCAATTTTTAATCGTTCTGGGCTTAGAGTAATCGTTCCTGTCTGCCGTGGAGGGTGGATCTGTGCCGGACTGGATCGGCTATCGTTGGCTCACTGACCGCTTTGGCTTGAGTGTCACCCAGGCGCGACGCATCGAAACGGCTATCGGTCCCACCCGCGCCAGCGTCAGCGACGGTACCACCGAGCAGCGCACTGTGCAGGAGTTGCTGCGCCCTGAACCCACTCTGGCCGGAAACCTGGGGTTTGCACTCAAGCATGAGGGTGTGCATCTGGAAACGCTCTCGCGCCTGTTTGCGGCGGCGTCGGCAGCGGAACTGGAAGCCTGGGTCCGCGACGAACCCACCGGTCAATATTCGCGGCGCGCCGGCTTCTTCTATGAGTTGCTGACAGACCGACGGCTCGATGTGCCAGATACGACTCGCGGCAACTATGTCGATGCACTGGACTCAGAAAGAGAACTTACCGCGGCTGCTCCACCAAACAATACCCGCTGGCGCGTGCGCGACAACTTACTCGGGAACGCCGCCTTCAGCCCACAGGTGTATCGCACGCCGGACACGGAGCGCGCCTTCGCATTCGATGTACGCGAGCGCATCGCCCGCCTCGAAGGACAGTTCAGTGCCGAACTGGTGATGCGCAGCGCCGTGTGGCTGACGATCAAGGAGAGCCGTTCGAGTTTTGCAATCGAGCACGAGGCAGACAAACGCGATCGCGTGCAGCGATTTGCCGCGGTCATAGAACAGCGAACGGGACAATCTTCAGATCCATTGGGCGTCGCGGAACTGGAGTCGCTACAACGCGAGATCCTCGGGCCGGATGCGTTGCACTACGGTTTAAGGCGCTCGCCGGTGTTCATCGGCGAGTCCGATCGCTTCGGTCAGGAGCGTGTGCACTATATCGGGCCGCATTGGAATGACATTCCGTCACTGCTCCACGGGCTGCGTGAGACGTTAGGGCGCACGGCTGGATTGTCTGCAGTCGCGCGTGCCGCGCTGGTGTCGTTCGGCTTCGTCTATCTGCATCCGATGGTCGATGGCAACGGTCGCATCAGCCGCTTTCTGATCAACGATATCTTGCGCCGGGATGGCGCCGTTCCAGTGCCCTACATCGTGCCGATCTCGGCTTGTTTGCAAAGGTCTGACTTGCGGCCGTTGAGTTACGACGCGGCACTGGAAATATTTTCCAGGGCGTTGCTGCAACACTATCAAAGCAATTGGTCCTTCGCTTCCGCTCAGCAAGGCGAAGATGGCGTGACTTACAACCTGGCGTTCGATCGCTACGACGATGCCATTCACGCCTGGCGGCATCCCGACCTGACGCGTCACGTCGTGTTTCTCGCCGATGCGCTGGATACGACGATTGAGCAGGAGATGCGCGCCGAAGCTCAGTACCTGCAGCAGCATGGCGCGGCTCGGTCGCGACTCAAGACCATCATCGAGGGACCGGACCCTGCGCTGGATCGGATCATCCGTTCGGTGCGGGAGTCGCGCGGGACGATCAGCGGCAGGCTGCGAGCGGAATATCCCATTCTGGAACGGCAGGAAATCAGCGCGGCTGTGGTACGCGCGATTCGCGAGGAGTTCCCTTGGACCGTCTAGCAAATACGACCGGCGACCGCGTTGGGCGCGGCAGTGGATTTGAGGCAGGAGGACGACTATTCTCGGACGCACTGTCTCGAAGGGCGCGGGGTACATCGGTCATGCGGCGGCTGTGTCTGACATGGTTGGCGCTGCTGGGTGCGTATCCGGCGTGGGCGGGAGTGGCGGAGATAAATCCCCCGCCGGAGCCCCAAAGCCCGACGCCGGCGGAGACCACGGTGATCGTCGAGGCCCCCGAGCCGCTCTATGTCGCGCCGACACTGCGTGACCGCATCGGGCGCATCTGGGCCCCCGTGCTGATCAACGGCAAAGGCCCCTACCGGCTGGTGCTGGACACCGGCGCCACCACCTCCGCCATCATTCCTTCGGTCGCCGACAAGCTCGGCATTCCCATTCAAGAGTCCAGCAAGCTCAAGCTCAACGGCGTCACGGGCACCGCCATGGTTTCGTTCGTCACCGCCGAGCAATTGGAGATCGGGGACCTGCTGATCCAGAACGTGCGGCTGCCGGTGGTGGCCGATGTGTTCGGGGGTGCCGAAGGCGTACTGGGTGCCAATGGCTTGCGTGACATGCGCGTCCTGATCGACTTCGGCAAGGATCTGATTCGCATCTCACGCTCACACGGTGAACGCGCGCCAGCGGGCTTCACCCGCGTGCGGTTCATGGACAACCAATTGCAATTGGCGATGTTCGATATTCGCATCGGCTCGGTGCGCACCAAGGCCATTCTCGACACCGGCGCGCAGCAAACCATAGGCAACGAGCGGCTGCGCGAGTTGCTGCTGCGCCAGGCGCGCGAAGCGCGCGATCAGGACATCGTGGGGGTCACGCTCGATGTCGCCCAGGGCAAGAGCATGTCCGTCCCGCCCATCGCGCTCGGCCAGATTGAAGTTCGCAACATGCGCGCCAATTTCGGCAGCATGTACATCTTCGAGTATTGGAAGCTCACCAAGGAGCCGGTGCTAGTCATCGGCATGGACGTGATCGGCACGCTCGGGGTATTGGTGATCGATTACAAGCTGCGCGAGTTGCAGATGCGGACGCGCGGGCGCCAGATCGAATAGCGGATCCACTAAAGTGCATCGCGTTCTTGCGGTCGGTCTGCAGCCGCTGGTTGGCTCCGTGAACGAAAAAATCTGAACACGACGACGCTTGCCCCGATTGCAAGTCCAACGGGACAGAGCGCAATGAACAATCCCACCAAAGACGCCGAAAGACGTTCATACGGCCATGAGCGCTGCTGCAGGGAAATCCAAAATCCCCAACACCAGCTAATGAGAACCATCGCCGACAGCAGATACACAAGATACTGCGACCAACGTTGCCGCGCCCAGAGCCCGATTGCTGCTGTGAAAGCGACGATGGACCAGAGGATCGAGATGTAGGGTCGGGTACCCAGGCCTGCATACAGGATATACAACCCTTCAGCGGCAATCACGATCGCAATCACTTTGACGATGTATCTCGGAAACGGCCGAGGCTCACATCCGTTGCCGACCTCGGAGAGAGGTGGTGAGTAGCGGTTATTCGACTGGGTCATGTCTGAGAGCTAGCCAATCACTCGAGCGGCACTGCGAGAGGGCCAGTTGGTATAGCAGAAAGCCGAGATCGTAAAGCGGCTCTGCAATGAAAGAGGGCAACACAGCCACCAGCACCCCCCAAGAATGCAGTGCAGCCAGAACACGACGGCCAGTCGTTCCGTCCTCGAAGTGATTGCCACATTCTCATCGGGTCTTATGCGTATCGCTCGCGTGAGTGCGGTAGTTCGGTACCGCTGGCTGAACGCAGGCTCGCCGAAATAGAGAGTGTCACCTTTTCCGGTCGTCACGATGATATGCCGCGGCCAGCATTTCCAAGTCATTGCAAAAAGGCGCCGGCAGCATCGAGCTCTACATCGACGCCTGGGCCCTGGTCAACGCGCAGCCCATCTCGCATCGCTTCAAATACGGGCGTCACGGTGCGGGCTAATGCCGGAGCGTGGATGAATACCCCGGCAGCCCGAATTGGGATCAGCTGTTCGTGCGCGGTCCCTATACCTGCGGCAACAGCGTGGGCGCACGCACCAACGACTACCTGCCCGCCGAGGCGGCCAGGGACATTTTTCGCTGCAGCGTGAAGCTCGACGGTGTGCATTCGTGTTCCGGCTCGGGCCTGTCCGAATTGGGCGCGCTGCAGGGCGCCATCGGGACCTTGTGCGAAGTGCCGGGTGCCGACCAGAGCTACCTGTTCTGTCCGCAGAAGAAAGCCGAGGCGAAGCCGCCCGCGCCGGTCAATGCCATCGATGACGCCTTTTCGGCGCTGGACAAGAAAGTACAGCCGGCGTCCGGCGCCAAGAGCGCGGGCGTTGAGGTCGGTTTTGCGCAGATGGAGGTAGAACGGATAGAACTGGAACGCCATCGGGTGGCGGTCGCCAAGGCCCGCCAGCAACGCGAGGAACGCCAGCGCGAGCAGCAGGCATGCCATGACGAGGCCGAGGCGTTCTGCAAAACGGCCCTGAAGTCGACGAAAAGCTGCATTGAGGATGCATGCAAGAGTGAACCGTCGAAGGGCATCTGCCTGGAGATGCGCCAGGACGCCGACGACTCGCCATGCAATTGCAGTCCTGAGCCGTGCGGCTGCCTGCGCATCCCACCTACTCCTGCGTGTCGAGCGGTCCCAATCCGGCCTTTGCCGAGTGGGGCTTGTGCAGCGCCCGCATGGCGGCGCGACGCCACCAAATGCCGCAGCGACAGGGGCGAAAAATGCGCGCCCGGCAAGAACACCGGCACCGGGGTGCGCGGAGAGGCGAGCGCGGGACCGGTGGCACTCTTCAAGCCAAGGCTCTTTGCCTTGGGGGATCCACGATTCGTTGAGAAGTGCATGCGGACGATGAGTGCTTCGCTCTTCTCAGCGACCCAAGTAAACGACATGTCGGCGCAAGCCGCATCGAACTCGGGCACAGGAAACCATTTGTTCGCGCGTTCCATGAGGGCGAATTGCCACACCTTGCCGCGAACCAGGCGTGCTTCGCATCCTGTTGCTGTCCCTCAGCCTGTGTGGCATTGGTCCAAGGGCCAATATCCACGCCCGGACCGTCAACTTTAGATTAGAATGCGCGTCTTCCTCGCCGCTCCCTCCATTCGCAGTCATGAAAGACCTGACTCAAGGCTCGCTGGTCCGTCACATTCTGGTCATGGCCGGCCCGATCGCGCTCGGCATGATCTTCCAGACGCTTTATTTCCTGGTCGATCTCTATTTCGTCGCACAGCTGGGCGATACCGCGATTGCAGGGGTCAGCACCGCTGGCAATGCGACCTTCATCATCATGGCGCTCACCCAAGTGCTCGGCGTCGGCACCGTGGCACTGATTTCACAGGCGGTGGGGCGCAAGGACCAGCCGGAAGCCAATCTCATCTTCAATCAATCGCTGCTGCTGTCCGCGCTGTTTGGCGCCATTACCTTGCTGGCTGGTTATACCTTGACCGGTGTCTACATGCGGGGGGTGGCAGCCGATGCAGCGACTGCGATGGCCGGCAAGACCTATCTCTATTGGTTCGCGCCTGGCCTGGCGTTGCAGTTTGCGTTGGTGGCCATGAGCTCCGCACTGCGTGGTACCGGCATCGTGCGGCCCACCATGCTGGTGCAGATGCTCAGCGTTCTCGTGAATGCCGTGCTGGCTCCGGTGCTGATCGCCGGTTGGGGTACGGGTCGGCCCATGGGAGTGGCCGGCGCCGGGCTTGCCAGCACGCTGGCGGTCATCGTCGCTGTCGGGATGTTGTCGATCTATTTCGCGAAGCTCGAGAAGTACGTGGCCTTCCATCGCGACCAGTGGCGGCCGCGTCTGCACGCTTGGCGGCGCATGCTCGCGGTCGGCCTGCCGGCGGGCGGTGAGTTCCTGCTGCTGTTCGTGTTCGTCGGCATCATCTATTGGTGCATACGCGATTTTGGCGCCGTTGCGCAGGCTGGTTTCGGCATTGGCTCGCGGGTCATGCAATCGATTTTTCTGCCGGCCATGGCCATCGCATTCGCTGCGGGGCCCATTGCCGGACAGAACTTTGGTGCCCGCAAAGCGCAGCGAGTGCGTGAGACTTTCAGTCGCGCGGTTCTTCTGATCACTTGCGTCATGGCCGTGCTGACGCTGCTGGTGCAGGTGCGTCCCGCGTTGCTGGTCGCCGGGTTCACTGACGAGCCCGAAGTATTGGCGGTGGCGGCGACGTTTCTGAAAATCTCCTCGCTCAATTTCATTGCGCAAGGCCTTATTTTCACTTGTTCCAGCATGTTCCAGGGGTTGGGGAACACGCGACCGGCATTGATCAGCACTGCCACGCGATTGGTGACTTTTGCGGGGCCCGCCGCCTGGTTGTCCTCGCAGAGCTTCTTCCAAATCCACCATCTGTGGTACCTGTCGGTGGCCACCGTGACCTTGCAGGCCGCGGTCAGCTTGCTGCTGTTGCGGTTGCAATTCCGTGTGCGGTTGCCGATGGCAGCAGTTGCCGGCGCACCTGCCTGATTTGCTGGCCCGCCCAGCTACCCTGACTTACGATACATGTTTGGCTCGTAGGCACAGGAAGCTGTACATGATTGACTTGTTCTCTCTGCAGAACCGTGTGGCTCTGGTCACGGGGGGGTCGCGTGGCATCGGTCGGATGATTGCCAAGGGTTTCATTGCGCAAGGGGCGCGCGTCTATATTTCGGCGCGCAAAGCCGAAGCGTGTCGGGAAACGGCCAAGGAGCTTTCGAAGCAAGGCGGCTCTTGCATCGCGCTGCCGGGTGATGTCTCGACCCGCGAGCCCAAGCTCGACATCCTGGTGAACAACGCCGGCACCGCGTGGTTGGCTGAGTTCGATGAGTTTCCCGAGAAGGGCTGGGACAAGGTGGTCGATCTCAATCTCAAGACGCCGTTTTTCCTGACCCAGATACTGACCCCGGCGTTGCGGGCTGCAGCCTCGAGCGTCCGGCCGGCCAAGGTGATCAACATCGCCTCCATCGACGGTATCGCAGTCAACCCGCAGGAAACGTATTCGTATGCCGCGAGCAAGGCTGGGCTGATTCACCTGACGCGTCGCATGGCGATGCGTCTGATCGAAGATCACATCGTGATGGCAGCGATCGCACCGGGCGCGTTTGCATCCGACATGAATATCGGGGCGCGCGATCACGCAGACGAGATTGCCCAACGCATTCCCGCCAAGCGCATCGGTTCCGAAGAGGACATGGCAGGTGCCGCGATTTTTCTCGCCTCGCGGGCCGGCGACTACGTCGTGGGCAGCACACTCATCGTCGATGGCGGCGTCAGCTGCACACGCGCACGGTGAGAAAAGCCGCAGGCTCTGGTTGAGCCTGTCGAAGGATTTTTTGCGACATCAACGTAAGGCACGACTACCGGACACTGCACCATGACCGATACCCCAGCAGCAGGCGAACGCGATCCATCCAGCATCTGGACACCGCCGGAGTCGCAGGGTCGAGCGCCGCCGCGAAATCGTCTCACCGGCCGGCGCATTCTGGTAATCGGCGCCGGTTCGCAGCCCTGCGATGAACCCGATCCACCGATCGGCAATGGGCGCGCAATCGCGGTGTTGTGCGCCCGCGAGGGTGCCCGGGTGGTGTGTGCCGATCGTGATCAGCCAGCAGCTGAGCAGACGGCTGCCCGCATCACGCAGGAAGGTGGCACCGCTGCGGTGGTGACCGCCGATGTTTCCCAGGAGGCAGATTGTGAGCGGGTGGTGGCCGAAGCCATGGCGGCTGCCGGCGGGCTCGATGGCATCGTGCTGAATGTCGGCATCGGTTTGGGCCGCGGCTTGGCAAACACCGACGCCGCTCAGTGGGATCGAGTGTTCTCAATCAATCTGCGAGCCCACTTTCTGATCGCCAAGGCGGCACTACCGAAATTGCCAGCCGGCGCCGGGCTGCTGTTCATCAGCTCGACGGCCAGCCTGCGGCCTGGAACCAACGTGCCAGCGTACGACGCTTCCAAGGCCGGGCTCGCCGGGCTGTGCCGGCACGTCGCGTTCGAAGGTTCGCCGCGCGGTGTACGGGCCAACGTCATTGCGCCCGGCCTGATGGATACGCCGCTCGGTCGCGCCGCCTCGCGCGGCCGGGCCTCACGTGCCCGGACCCAGATTCCGTTGGGCCGGCAGGGCACGGGCTGGGAGGTCGCGTATGCCTCGGTATTCCTGCTGTCCGATGAGGCGAGCTACATCACCGGACAGGTGATGGTGGTCGACGGAGGACTGTCAGCGCTGCGCTGACTTTTCTTTGGCAGCCTTGTCGATGATGCGATCGGTCACTGCAAACAAGTCCTCGTAGCTCTTGGCATCCTCCGCCACGACCTTGTAGCGCTGGGCAACGACGATCTTGGGCACGCTGTCAATGACCAGATCGCGCGTCAGCGTTTCGGCTTTCGTCACGGCGTCGTTGACCCGTGGGGAGTTGAACTCGCTGCTGAACTTGTTGGCATCGATCCCCTGCTTGACCGCCCAGGCAGTGATGTTCGCCTCGTCGAACAGAGGCAGCCGCTGCTGATGAATGGCTTCGAACACGGCACCATCCAGCCGTTTCAATTCACCCAGGTTCTGCAGCGTGTAGTAGGTGCGTGACAACATGCCCCACTCACGCCGATTGAACGCGACCGGTATGCGGACGAACTCGACGTTGCCTGGCAAAGCTTCCGACCACTTGCTGATATGCGGGTGCATGGCGGCGCAATGGGGGCAGCCATAGGAAAAGAACTCGACCACTTCGACTTTCTTGCCGCTCTTCTGCGGCGTGCCCTTCTGCGGCACCAGCGCGTAGTCGCGCCCTTCGGTGAGATCGGCGCGGGCAATCGGGTCGATCAGCAGCAAGCCGGCCAGCAGCACAACTGCAGCGACGGTGATCGCGAGCATTGACCGGTACGGCAAGGTGCCACGCACTGAAAGTTTCACTTCGAAGTCTCCTCTCCAGCCAATCCTGCGCAACCTGGCCTTCGCAACTGGGGGCCTTGGGGCGGGAGTATGTGTGTTGGCGATCAAGTTGCAAGCAGACACACTGCCCTTCAAGGATTTTTCATGGAGCATCCGTGCTCGCGGTTGCTATTGCGCCGCAACGTGAGCCCTGCGGCGGACACCGCAGGGCCCAAAACCTGAACGCAGACTTTATATCCGCAGAAATTATGACTTCTTGAGGATTTCCAGCAGCTCGATCTCGAAGACCAGGGTGGCGCCCGGCCCGATCTTCGGCGGTGAGCCGCGCTCACCATAGGCAATGGCGGAAGGGCAGACCAGCTTGCTCTTGCCACCCACCTTCATCAGTTGCACGCCCTCGGTCCAGCAGGCAATCACGCCGTTGAGCGGAAACTCGGCCGGCTGCTTGCGTTCGACCGAGCTGTCGAACACTTCACCGTTTGGCAGCGTGCCGGTGTAGTGCACCTTCACGGTATCGGTCGCCTTGGGGCTGGGCCCGGTGCCGGCCTTCACCACCGAATACAACAGGCCGGAGGCCGTCTTGGTGACACCCTTGCCGGCGGCCGATTTGGTCAGGAATGCCTGCTCGACTGAGGCGGTACGCGTCTTTTGCAGGTCCTGCAACTTGGGCATGTAGTTGTTGACGTCGACCTGCGGTTTCTTGTTGGCCGCAACGTCTGCCAAGCCAGCCTTCACCAGTTCGAGCTCCGCCGGTGTCAGATTGAAAGAGACAATGCTCCGGCCTATGGCTGCACCCAAGGCGTACATGGTCTTGTCCTCCTCGCTCTTCAGGTCAGCCGCCGCGACGACGGTACTGGTGGCGAGAGTCAGTAGTGCCAGGGAGCGGATCAGTCCGGTACGCATGAGTATCCTCGGCGGGACATCGTTAAGGGGGCGCAAGAATAACGCATTGCTGCGCCGCTGCTCGTCCGCACTTGCTACGGATCGCGTGCAAGGAATCGAACCGACGTCGGCAACGGGCGACAGCGAATCGAGAGGTCGGATGCCAGATCAACGCGCGTCGTTGGCCGGTTCGCAGCACACCTCGAGGCCGGCATCATCTTTGGCTTGGCGTGCGCACCCAATGCCACGCCGGTCGGCTGCCAGATCTCGCCACTCAGCTCGGCCGGGGCCGAACAGGTCGCCGACCTCCTTGGCAATGCTGGCCAGCCAAGCTTCCGAGACGCTGCAATAGCGGGCGATCAATCCGGCGGCCAGGCAGTGGGCCTGCGTGTCGGATCGCGGCAGCGAGTGCTGCATGCGCAATGCGCCACGCATGCATCCCAGACTCGAGCGGGCCGGTCTTGTCTCGTACCGTGGTAGCGGCGCACACGCGCATAGCAGGCTGCCCATCACGAGTGCGAGCAGCGCCTGCGCGCGCATCATGCAGGCTATTGGCCGCCGCCGACCACGAGGCCCCGCGATTCGAGCAGCGGTTCGATGTCGGGCGGCTTGCCGTAGAAGTCCTGGAACATGGTCAGGGCATCGACGCTGAAGCCTCGCGACAGGACCTTCTGGCGCAGCAGATCGCCGTTCTGGCGCTTCAGGCCGCCATTGCTCTTGAACCAGTACTCGGTATCGCGCGCCAGCACTTCGCTCCAGATGTACGCGTAGTAGCCGGAGGAGTAGCCCACCGGGCTGGCAAAGACGTGCGAAAAGTAGGTCGAGCGATAACGCGGCGGCACGGGATGAAAGTCCACCCCCGCCTGCTTCAGAGCACTGGCCTCGAATCTGGCGACGTCGGCCGGTCCCGGTGTCTTGCCCATCGGCAGCTGATGCCAAGCCTGGTCGAGCAGTGCTGCTGCCAGGTATTCGGTCGTGGCGAATCCCTGGTTGAACTTGCTCGCCGCCAGCACCTTGGCCATCAGTTCCTGCGGCATGGCTGCGCCGGTTTCATGGTGCTTGGCGTAGTTCGCCAGGACGCGCGGATCGGTGGCCCACATTTCGTTGTACTGCGAGGGGAATTCGACGAAGTCGCGCGGCACGCTGGTGCCGGAGAATTGTGGGTACTGCACATTGGAGAACAGCCCGTGCAGCGCGTGACCGAACTCGTGGAACGCGGTGGTCACTTCATCGAAGGTCAGCAGTGTCGGCTGTCCCTGCGGTGGTTTGGAGATGTTGAGGTTGTTGATCACCACGGCGCGGTTGCGCAGCAGCCGTGACTGCTCCACGAAGCTGTTCATCCAAGCGCCGCCGCGCTTGTTGTCCCTCGCATACCAGTCCACCAGGAACAGGCCCAGCTGCGAGTTGTCGGAGTTGAACACCTCGAACACCCGGACGTCGGGGTGGTACACCGGCAGGTCGGTGCGCTCGGTGAAAGTCAGCCCGTACAGTTCCTGTGCGGACTGACTTTCACCGAGCGCACC
>Ga0193753_10001928_pt1 | contig 17102 bp, 14 predicted proteins | sample H1c2metaG_FD_144925 | JGI IMG/M metagenome (GOLD analysis project Ga0193753, IMG submission 144925) | Soil microbial communities from a riparian zone of the East river system, Colorado, United States - H1c2 | ecosystem: Environmental > Terrestrial > Soil > Riparian zone | place: USA: East... | reverse complement strand
GTGATGCTGGCTACCCTCACGGGTTGCGGTGATATCGGCTATCAAACGAACGCGGCGCCAGATTCGGCTTCGCCACCGACACAAATTCCCGCGCCAGCTCCACCTCCAGCGCCTGCTCCCGCTCCTGCACCAGCGCCTGCTCCTGCACCGCCACCGCCTCCGCCGCCGCCTCCGGCCGCACCACCGGTGTCCACCACGATCCAGGACCTCAGTGATGGCCACTCGGTTGGCAGCAATCGCTGGCCCAGCCCGCAAACCGATGGGGCTCCGATTGGACGCTTCAACTGCGTCATCAATCCCCCGCAGTCACTCGTCTTTTACGCGCACCTCTCAATTCTCGTGAACAACGAGCCGCAGAAGATTCCGACGTATCTCGGCGCCTCCCCTCAACCCCCGACGCATTGCTTCTACGCGATACACACGCACGATTCATCGGGCAAGATTCATGTGACGCCAGCGTCGCCGGGCATCTTTACTTTGGGCGAGTTGTTCGAGATCTGGGGGCAGCCGTTGACCAACACGAATGTCGCGGGTGTCACCGGCCTGCCAGTTGAAATCTACGTCACCGACAATGGGACGACGACGAAAGTCGAAGACGTCGACTGGAGCAACATCGAACTTCGGGCTCATCGCGAGATCACGATCGAGCTTGGCACGCCCCTCGCAGAGATTCCGAACTTCACCTGGACGGATTGACTCCCGGTTGCGGGCGAGCAGTCAGTCCTTTTTCCTTTGCATCCTGCCGATCTCGGTGAGCAGCGCCTGCGGCGATACGGGGCGACCGAGGAAGCCGCGCAGCAGGTCCGCCGTCTCGTGCGTCTGGCCCGAGCTCAAGAGATTCTGCGACAGCCACGAGAACCAGCGCTCGTTACCGGTATCGAATGGGCCGAGCTGCGACGCAATGCGCTGTCGAATATCCGCAGTCACGACTGCACCGAGACCGTAGTTCACCATGTAGCCCGGCGAGTCCACGAGCTGCACGCGCACCAGCCACCACGAGAGCTCCGGATGCGGAATCACGTTCAGATAGCGACTCGTGATCTCGGTCCACACGGCGTTCGGATCCTGGGTCGGCGCGCGCAACATGCGCAGCTCGAACAGCGCCCATGCGACGTCGAGCATGACGCTCGAGTACAACGCACGCAGTGAAGAATCTTCAGCCGAACTGCGGCCGAGATATTTCTGCTGCCAGGCAGGCTCGTATGTGCTCCACGACGGCACGTCCGCGAACGCTTCGTAGAACAGCGGATCGCCGAGATCCATGAATGCAGGTCGGGTACGCAACGCCATCATGTGCACGACGTGCCCGTTCTCGTGCACGAGCTCATTGATGAGGCCGAGACCCCCTTGCGCGTAGTTGCCCGAAACTCGCACGAGTGTCGGATCCCACTTGCCGTTACGCGTGCGGCCGCGCTTCACATAGTCCGTATAGGCGAGCGGCGCTTTACCCGGCCGCGGATCGAGATCGTAGATCACGTTCCACGCGCCTGACTGCACGCCGAGATCGCGATAGAACCGTTCGTTGATCGGCTGCAACGCCTCGCGCGCAATCGTTTCGCCGAGCTCGCGCTCGGTCGCGCCGCCTCGATAGCGATAGTCCCACGGCTCCATCGGCTTGCCGTGGTTCGCTTTGCGCCACGCATCCAGGATCTGCACAAGCCACTTTTCTACTTCCTCCGCCGACGCGCCGACCGTCTTCGCTGCCGCGTCGATCGCGGTTCCTTCGGTGCGGCCGCGCTCCGCGGCCATCGCGATGACGCGCCGGTACGGACTGTCGCTCTCGTTCTTGCCGTTGATCGACTGCCATAGCGGCACGAACTGCTGGAACAGCCTCTTGCGACGCTCGGGCTCGTTCATGCGAGTGAGCAGATCGAAGGCGCCGACGCGGGTTACCTGTCGACCCTCAAAAACGAGTGAGTTCGACAGCGCGCCGAAGCAGTAAGGGCATCGAATACGCAGCGCTGCGTATTCGATGCCCTTACGCTGTGCGTCTTCGCACTTGCCGCCGGGCGCAAGCGAGCCGCTTTCATCGGCGTCGGCCATGCTCTTGCGCATGATGTCGATGGCTCGCCGGTCGGCCGGCGAGAGGTCCCGTCCGACAAGGTCCTTCAGCCCCCGCTGCACTTCCTCGCGTGCCTGCTGTTGCAGGTGGACCCATCCGCTGCGGGTCCTGCCCTGGTACCTGTCCCGCAAGTCGGACTCGATCAGGCTGATGGCCCCCGAGGCGTCGTTGAAGTCGGCATAGGCGCTCTCGATCCCGTTCAGGGATGCCGGCTGGGCGACGGACCGCGTGCTGGCCGCGCCCCCCAGGGCCAGGGCGGCAGAAATTAAGGTAACCAGCTTGCGCATTTTCATGTTCACGGGCGGAGAGTTTAGCTTTCCGTGCCAGACCATCCATTGAGGTTTTCGCCGGCCATCGCGTCGTAATACCTGAGGCCACCCGCGCGAACCGCATGAGAGCGCTGCCGGGTGCTGTTTCGGCGCCAACGTGACCTTCTGATCTATCCTCCACACCAGCAATGAACACGCGTAGTCCCGCGCCAGACCCCGCCACGAAGCGAGAGCAATTGCTCGGCGAGCTCGCGCAACGCTATCGGCACCCGCTGACCGCGTTTTTCGCGCGGCGCGTTCGTTCCAGCAGCGAAGCCGAAGACCTCACCCAGGAAGTGTTCCTGCGCATGGTGCGCCGGCTCGGGGCGGGCAGCATCGAGAACATCGAGGCGTTCGTGTTCCGCACGGCGGTAAACCTGTTGCGCGACCGGTCGCGACGCGGCAAGACGTTGGCCAGTCGGGAAGTCGACTTTGCACTGCGCCACGGCGACATCGACGATCTGTCGCCGGAGCGTGTGTTCGACAGCCGCCAGTCACTGAGCCTCGTCATCGCGGTGCTCGAGGAGCTCGATGAACGTACGCGCGACGCCTTCATCCTGCACCGTCTGGAAGGCATGAAACACGCGCAAGTCGCGGAAGTACTCGGGGTCTCGGCGAGCTCGGTCGAGAAATATATCGTCAAGGCGCTGACACTGCTCGCGAAGCGCGCTGCGGAGCGCCCGTGAGTCCGCTCGAGCAGCTGGAATCCATCGAAGAAAAGGCGGCGGCGTGGGTAGTGAGGCTGCACGGTGAGCCTTCATCGGCCGATCTCGCGCGCCTCGCGCAATGGCGCGAACAGTCCGAACATCACGAGCGCGCATTTGAAGCGGCGCTTGCCGCCTGGGTGTCGATCGACGACCACGCGGCGGCCGCACCCATCCTCACCATGCGTCGAGACGCGCTGGAGCGTGCGCATCGGCGTCGCCGCCGCTGGCCGCGCGTCGCCGCGGTGGTGCTTGGCGTCTGCCTCGCGCCGCTCCTCGTGTGGTTCGTGATGCGCTCGCCGCCTCCGGAAAGTTATCGCACCGCGCTCGGAGAACAGCGGGTCATCGTGCTGCCCGACGGCACGCGCATGTCGCTCGACGCCAGGAGCCAGGTGGCGGTGAGCTACGGCAAGGACCTTCGGGCGATTGAACTGATCGCGGGGCGCGCCAACTTCGAGGTCACCAAGGACGTGACGCGGCCTTTGAAAGTCAAGGTGGGAGAGCGCTCGGTGACTGCGATAGGAACGGTCTTCACCGTCGAGCGTGAACCGCGGGATCTCGTGGTGACGCTGCTCGAAGGCAGGGTCGCCGTGAGCGCGGGGATCGCGAATGAACTACCGATCGAATTGCTGGCCGGACAGGAATTGACGCTCACGGACTCCGGGAAGGCGGCCGTGCGTGCGGGTGTCGATCCGGAGCTGGCGCTTGCCTGGCGGGAAGGCAAACTGGTCTTCGACAACGAGCCTCTCGAGCGCGTCGTCGCGCGCATGAACAACTACGTGAGCACGCCCATCACGGTGCAGGCCGACATCGCGAACTTGCCGATCAGTGGTGTGTTCAAGGCCGGTGATACCGAGGCGTTCATCGACGCCGTGAAGGTGTACTTCGCCATCGAGGAAACGAGGACGGCGCACGGCATCCAGTTGAAGAAGAGGCCGTCGCAACCGCATTGAGGACTCAGCAGGTAGTCAGGTCCCGGGGGGGAGCCGATGAAGATGAAAACTTTGCTCGCGGCTCTCTGCGCCGCGGCGATTTGCGGGGCCTGGGCGCATGCCGAAGACGCGCCCACCTACGAATTCAACATGCCGGCGCGGGATCTCGACGACGCGTTGCGAATGCTCGGCGCGACCTCCGATATCCAGATCCTGTTTTCGCCGGATGTCGTGCGCGCACAGCGCAGCGCCCCGCTGCACGGGCGACTGTCGGTCACCCAGGCGCTCGAACTGCTGCTCTCCCACACGCGTCTCACGTTCACGCGCACTTCCGCCAACGTCTATCTGGTGACCCAGCCGGGGCCTGCCGCAATGCCGCTGATGGCCATTTCCGCCAGCATGAGATCGATTTCGGACACCTCCGATGCAATGCGCGAACCCGATGAGATCGCGGAGATCATCGTCACCGCCGGCAAGCGCGAGGAGAACCTGCAGGACATTGCCGGCTCGGTGCTGGTCGTAACCGGGGCGGTGCTGGACCGCGCGAACGTGCGCGATTTCGACGACATCGTGAAGGTGGCGCCGTCGGTCACGATCACCAAGACCAGCCAGCCCGGCAACAACAGTATCAACATCCGCGGTATCGGCACTTACGCCTACAGCATCGCCACCGAGCCGAGCGTCGCCGTGGTCATCGACGACGTCCCGCAAGCGTTCCAGGCCGCGGCATTCGGCGCGCTCGTCGACGTGCAACAGGTGGAAGTGCTGCGCGGTCCGCAGAGCACGTTGTTCGGCAAGTCGGCGTCGGCCGGCGTCATCAGCATCACGACTCAACAGCCCACCGACACGTTCTCGGCCCGTCTCGATGCGATGGCCACCGATGATGGTGAACATCGCTTCTCCGGCACCATCTCGGGTCCGCTGACGGAAACACTGAAGGTGCGCCTGGCGGCGAATTCCAGCGAGTACCGCGGCAATGTGCGCAATCTGACCACCGGTCACTGGCTCAATGGCACCGCGGACACGACGTTGCGCGGCAAGCTCGTGTGGACGCCGCGCGAAGACTGGACCGTGGCGTTCTCGCCTTACTACCTTGAAACCGATGCCTCCTGTTGCGCGGGCGCCGAGTACTTCGTGAGTCCGGGCTCGACCACCGGCGCCGCCGCCACGGGTCCGGGGCGCATCCCGATGTCCCAATTCCTCGCCGGCATCACGCCGGGGGCAGACAACCGACTCGCGCGCTACGACGTCGACGCGCGCGGCGATGCACTCGACTATGGAGGTGGCCTCAAGGTGCAGAAAGACATCGGCGGCTATTCACTGGCGTCGATCACCTCCTGGGACCGCTACGTGCTCGACGACCGGCAGGACACCGACTCGACCGATATCGATTTTTCCGCGTACCAGCCGGTCTCGCCGGAAGGGGGTTCGGCGAACGGCGGCTATTTCCGGATCTATTCACGCACCCAGGAGTTCCGGCTCACGTCGCCCGTGGAAGACCGGCTGCGCTACGTTGCCGGCCTGTTCGTGAGCGACACGCGTTCACGCCGCTACTTCGTGCGCGGTTCGAATCTGCTCGACGATTACAACGACTCGGAGGTTCCTTCCGCTACGCCGGCCAGCCTGCCGACAACCAACAGCACGGCCTATTCGCGCTACCTCACCACCGCCCGCGCCACTAACTACGCGATCTTCGCCCAGGGCAACTACCGCCTCACCGATCAACTCGATCTGCTGGCGGGCCTGCGCGTGAACCGCGAAGACATCGAGTACACGTTCTACGACCAGGGTAATGGCGTGACGTACGGCAATCCCCGCTGCTCGACCGCGTCGCCGTCGGGTGTCGACATCGAAACCTGCAACCACGACACGTCGGTCACCGGCCGGACCGGTTTGCAGTATCGATTCACACCTGACCTCATGAGCTTCGCGACGTATTCGCGCGGCTACAAGGGCCTGGCCTACGACCTGACGAGCACGCTCACCACGCGCACGCCGAGCGCGGGCGGACCGAATGCCGGTTTGCCGCTGGCCGACGCCATCGCGGCCAATCAGCCCGTGCCGCCCGAGACCGTCGACAGCTACGAGCTCGGATTCAAAGGCACGTTCCTCGACGGCCGGCTCGTCTGGAACGCCACGGCGTTCTACATGGTCTTCGAAGGTTTCCAGGCGCAGAGCCGCGACCAGCTCCTGAACCAGAATCTCCTGAACAGCATCGGCCAGGTGACCTCGCAAGGACTCGAAACCGAGCTGGCGGCGAAGTTAGGCCGCCTGACTTTGAATGGTGGTGCCGCCTACAACCGCGCCGTCATGGACGACTTTCCGAACGCCGGATGCTTTCCGCGGCAGTCCGCGGCGGAAGGCTGCGTGGCCAATGTCCAGGATCTCTCGGGCAAACCGCTGTTCAACGTGCCGAAGTGGAATGCGAACCTGAGTGGTTCATACGAGCTGCCGCTCGGTGAAAGCCGGTACGCGGCCACGTTCGTCGCGGGATACCGATGGCAATCCGACGTCATCTTCAATCTGCTGCAGGATCCGGATTCCGTGCAGGACGCGTACGGAATCGCGAATTTCGCGGTGGGCCTGCGCAACGACGACTGGAAGGTCACGGCCTTCGTGAACAACGCCTTCGATCAGAAGTTTGCGCTCACGCGTGGCAGGGATTCGCACTTCAACCTGCCGGCCGGTGGCAACGCCATCAACTGGAAGCCGGCGCGTGACAGCGCAAGGTACCTGGGCCTCAAGGCTTCATTCACGTTCTGAGGGATTCATCGATCATGCGGCTAGTCGTGTTCGTGTTAGTCATGACATCGCTCACATCCACGTCTGAGGGCGGCAGCGCTGCCGCGGATTCATTCAACCAGATCGTCGAGACGCGCATCCGCGCGCAGCTGGCGGAACTGCTGCAGCAGCTGGTCAGGGACGAGCGCGCGATGAAGATCGATGGGCAGCCCGTGTTCTCCGGCAACGACAAGTTCCTGCCGGGCAAGATCGCGCTGGCCTTTGCGGACACACTCGTGAGCCTGCCGGCGAGCGATACGCGGCGCGAGAAGCTACTCGCGGGTTTCCGGAGAATCGCCGATCTCACCGTTGACGACGCCAACGACAGCTGGGGCATCTATTACTACCTGTCGGCGCTGAACAAGCTCGAGGGTCACGGAATGCTGGACGGTGCCATCGCGCCGCTGACGCTCGCCAAGCTCAAGGTGCGGCTCGACTGGCGCAGCTTCGTCGATACCTCAAACTACTCGCTCATCGACCATCCCAACAACTACTACTGCGTTGCTTTCGCGATCGCGCGGCTGCGTCATCGGCTTGGCTGGGAGCAGGACCGGGGCGTCGACGAGCTGTACACGGCCATGATCGCGCACTACGAAAAGTACTCCGGCGCGTATGGCTTCGCCGATGAGACGCAAGGCGAGGGACGGTTCGATCGATACAGCGTGCTGTTGGCCGCAGAAATCGCCCAGCGGTTCCTGGAGACCGACGCGATGCCGCCCCGCCAGGTCGCCGAGTGGGTGCGCAAGTCCGCCGACGTGATGCTGATACGGCTCAATGCGGCGGGCGAGGGGTTCGAGTACGGCCGAAGTCTGGGCCCCTACGGTGAAACGGCGATCATCGAGGTGCTCACCGCCGCCGCCAAACTGGGTGTGCTCAGCGCCGACGAGAAGTCGATGGCTTATGCCTATGCATCGCGCGCCGCGCGCCGATACGTCGATTTCTGGACAGACCCGCGCACCGGGTCGGTGAATCTCTGGGATGGAGGCCGGCGAACGGACGCCTATCGCGGCAAATTCCGCATCCTGGGCGAGAACCTCTCACTGGGACATCAGTATCTCTATACGAATGAAGCCTGGAACGAGCTCGGTTTCAAGGACGTGTCGCCGCGCGCGGATTTTGCGCGTGCGCTTCGAACCCTCCCGACGCGCGCGGTGACTTGGTTCGCGCGCGGCGACTACGACCGCCTGCTCGTGACCTTGCGTGATCGCGGCCAGATCATCAGCCTGCCGCTGATCGACGGCGGTACCGGACAACACGCGAACAATCCGTATTTTCCGATCCCGTTTTCCAATGGACTCCTGAGCGGCGTGGCCGATGCCACCGAGCCGCTGCTGGTGCCGCGCTTCGAGCTCGCGGATGGCACGGTGCTCATGCCGCTGGCCTTTTTCCGCGACGTGAAAGTGGAGCAATCCGGTTCGCGCACCACGGTCAGCTGGCGGCAGACGGAAATGGACCGCATGGGCACTCGCGATTCGGTGGCCGATGGGCGGCTGCAGGTCGAGACGCGATATGTGTTCCAACCGGGCGTCATCACGCGAACCGATATCTACCGTGCCAAGCAGCCACTCGACATCAGGCGCATCCAGCTCGAGATGGCGTCCTTCTCCTCGCAACCCCAGACCAGGAAGCTGGTCACCAAGTTCGGCGCCGGGGCACTGCGCGAATTCGGAGTCAGCGGATTCCAGGCCTGCGAATCCCGCGGCGACCTCGACGACGCGCGTTACCGCAGCAACACCGGACCGATGTCGAGCCATGTCGCCTGTTCGATCGGCGAATTCCGGCTGGAAAAGCCGCTGACGCTCACCTGGCAGCTGCGCTACGAGGTGCCTGCCGAATCGCATTGAGGTTTTTCCGGACCGTCGCGTCGTAACTACCGACGCCCACCGCGTGCGAAGCACGTGAGAAGCAGGGCGCAGTTGTTGGGACCGTTACCAGACAGGCGAGGGGAAAAATCATGATTCGAATTGCCGTGCGCAAAGGGCCTGCCTGCTGCGCGATTCTCGTTTTCGCACCGCTCTTTTCCACACCACTCTGGGCACAGAGCTCGCCAGAACCAGAAGAGCAGCCCGAAGAAATCGTCGTCACGGGCTTTCGCCAGTCGTACACCGACGCGCTGAACACCAAGCGCGCCTCGGCACAGATCACCGACTCGATTTCATCGGACGGTCTCGGTCGATTCCCGGATCTCAACGTCGGCGAAGCCGTGCAGCGCATCCCGGGAATCCAGATCAACCGCGAGGCCGACGCGCGCAATGCGACGATCAGTCTGCGAGGACTGCCCGGCACCTTCGCGCGGACGACTTTGAACGGCATGGGATTCGCGAATCCGGTGCTCAACGGTTCGACGCCGCTCGGCGCATTCAACTCGGACATCTTCACGTCGATCACGGTGGTGAAGTCGCCGACGGCGGCTGATCTCGCGGGCGGACTGTCGGGCAACATCGATCTGCGCATCTCGCCGGCGCTGTCGCGGCGCGACGGCGGCTTCGCCAAGGTGTCGTACGAGCAGAACTCACTGGCCGATCTCGGCAGTCCGCAGGCCTCGCTCGGCTACAACATGCACCTCTCGGACAAGCTGGCGATGTTCGGCGTGATCACCTACAAGGACGAAAAATTCCGCCGCGACTCGATTACCGTCAATAGCTGGGGCAACCGTCTCGGCGCCATCCAGGTTGGCAACCAGGCGGCGGCAGGTTCGAACCCGGTCTATGACTCCTTGCTCGCGCAGTATCCGGGCGGCGTTTATTACCCGAGCCAGACCCGCCAGCTCGTGCGCAACAATCTCGGCAGTCTCTGGACGGGAGCCGCTGGCCTCGAGTGGCAGGCGTCGGACTCGCTCAAGTTAGGCGCCAGCGGTTTTTACACCGAGCGCGAACTCGACAAGTCCCTGAACCACCTGCTGTACATCGACGCAGGTCCGGGAACGGGCACCAACACTGCGCTCAATGCCACGTCGGCGGTTGCGCACATCACCAGCCTCGGCACGCCCTACGTGGTCGACACGCCGACCGGTGCGCGTGCCTACATCAACGAGTTCTCGGCGGAGAACATCAACACCTTCGACTCGTTGCGATCGGAGCCCGGCACGCAGGGCACCTGGGCGATCACGCCGCGCGCCGACTTCGAAAACGAGACGTGGCGTTCGAGCCTTGCGGCCACGGTGTCGCGCGCCAAGGTCGTCTCCAACCAGATCGAGCTCGACATTGTCCAGAACCCGTATCGAAACCTGGGCGCAACCGGACTCAACGGCATCGCCGCATCGGTGTTCACCGGCGGCGACGACCTGGCGCGATACCGGGCGCTGCTCAACACGCCGCGGACGGAACACGTTCCGGTCGGAGGCTATCCAATCCCGGCGGCCGCGAACGCCGCCACGCAGGCCGGTGCGCAAATGCCCGGCGCTCCCGCCGGTACGGCCGGTGATCGCTTCGGCGCCACCGGCACCAATGGCGAGAGCCGCAATATCCTCGACGCGGGCCAGTTCGAAATCGAGCGGCTGTTCGACGAGGGTTCGTTCCTGTCAGGACTTGAGGCCGGCGTCGGCTACGAGCATCAGAAATATACTTCGTCGGGCACGCGTAACACGGCGCTGGGCGCCGACACCGGCGCGATCACACCGGACTTGTCGGTCCAGAATCCGTACGCCTCCGAGTTTTTCGACGGCAACGCGCCCGGCTTCACGACCAACTGGCGCAATCTCGACATTGCGCGGACGCTCGCGTTGATCACTCCGGTCAACACCAATATCCGCGACGTCACCAACCCCAACGGCCTGCCGGCGCAGTTCACGGGCGGACCCGAAACCGGAGTGTTCCTCACGCCGTATGGCCTGGTGAACAACTACTGGGACGCCAACTACTACAACAACAATTTCAGCAACCAGAACGACGTCATCTCTGGCTACGTGATGGCCAAGGCGGACTTCGAGCTCGCCGGAATCCGCATTCGCGGCAACGGTGGCGTTCGCTACGAGCATACGAAGAATGAAATCGAGGCACTGGACTGCGAAAACTGTGTCGCGGCACTCTCGACGCGGCCGTTGCCGATAAATCATTCGATGGTCACGCGCAGCTACGACCAGACGTACGACTACTGGCTCCCGTCGGCGATGTTCTCGGCCGACCTGACCGAGCAACTCGTACTGCGCCTCGCCTATTACAAGACGTATGTGCGTCCGCAGCCGCGTGATGCTGCGCCCACGAGCTCCATCCAGGAGCCGCAAGCGCTCGTTCCGCCAGCCGATCCGGTTTACACGATCACTCTCGGCGCCACCGATCTCAAGCCCTACACCGCCGATTCATACGACCTGTCACTCGAGTGGTACAACCGCCCCGGTGGCCTGTTCGCCATCGCTGCCTATGAAAAAGACGTGGACGACTACATCGGCCCGATCACCGATCAAGGCGTGCTCTGTCCCGCGAACGGCATCGTCAATGGCGTCGACTATGGCTTGGGCACGCTGTCGATCGTCGGCACCAATTGCTTCAGTTCGAATACCTTCATCGGCGCGGGCGGCGCCCCGGTCAACGCCCGCGTGCTGGTCTCGGGGCAGACCAACCAGAGCCCCATCAAAGTCCGTGGCCTGGAATTGTCGGTTCAGCAGAACTTCGATTTCCTGCCGGGTTTCCTCAGCCACCTCGGCGGTGCCGCTAACTACTCGCGCACCGACATCGATGGTGAGGACGCGGCCGGCAATCCGATCACGCTGCCGAGCGTGTCGAAGCACAACCTGAACCTCATCGGCTACTACGAGACGAAGCGGTTCGGTGTTCGGGTCGTCTACAACCGCCGCGGCAAGTACGACCTCGCCGCCGGCAACAGCTTCGTCGGCGATGCGCGGCAGGTCATGGAGCGCAGCCAGGTCGACGCCTCCGCGTCCATCAACATCACCGACAACATCTCGTTCTCGGTCGATGCCTTCAACCTGACCGACGCGATGCGCGCCGAGTTCGAGAACGACCCGATGCTGCCGCGTCGTCTCGATTACGACGGGCGAACCTATCAGGCCACGTTGCGAGCCAGTTTCTAAAAGTAGTTCGAAGGCGGGGTGGCCGGCATCGGCCACTCCGCGGTTCCAAAACCCAGGTGGAGACCAGCTTGAGCGGTCAACTACTCCTTGCGCGTCTGGCCAGCGAGTTCCCCCAGAGCAACCCTCGCCTGGTCAAATTCACTTCAGGCTCTTACCTGATCGACCTGAAGGTGCGCGGCAAGGCTTACCTCATCGAATACGTGGTCGGACACGGCTACGGCCTTTCGAAGCAAAGTAGGTCCGGCTATGGAACGCAAGGCGCGGATGAGGCCTTTGAAAATCTCTCGGAACTGGAACGCGGCGTGCGGAAGCTGATGACGGCGCCTTCTTGAGTGCCTTCGTGCCGCGTGCTCTCCAGGAGCGGGGCAGTGCCGGAAGATTCTTCGGCGCATGGCTCCGGTGCACGTTCTGACTCACCAGTCGGCTGCAGATTGTGCTCCGGTTGGAGCAGGGGTCCGGCCGCACTGCGCTACACACGCCGCATCCCGCTAGCGAGTCATCGATGACCGTATTGCGTGAACACGTAGTCGCGCGACTTCGCGACCGTATGACACGCAAAACCGCACTTGGCGTCGTTGCCTTGCGGCGGTGATCCGGCCAGCGTGCCGGGCGTGAAAGCGTCGGTGGCGGCGTTGTAGTCGAAGACGGCGTATCCCCATCCGCCGCTGTCGGCGAACCGCTTGCTGTCTTTCACCATGAAGTCCACGTTCTGTTGCGTCCCGGGAACCGTGGCGTTCGGAAAGAACTGGTTCTTTGCGGGAGCCCAGTGGATTTTCGCCATCCTGGCGCCATCGGGAGCCGGTTTGCCATTCGCGGGAAATCCGGATTTGAAAGCCGCGATCATCGCGGGATTCCCCACGATGACCGCCACCGCCTTCTCGTTCGTACTGACCGAGATGGCTTCCCAGCTTTCGAACCCCCTGAACTCGGCGAACGAAAGTCCGCCCGGCACCTTCAGGCTGTACTTGTCCTTGGGTGAAGGCGTGGGTGAATCGGCGGCGAAAGCGAGTGAGCCGGCGAGGGCGGCGATGCCGGCGAACGCGCCAAGATATTTCAGAGTGACGTACATGTTGACCTCGAATGAGTGACTGAATGTGCGCTAGCGCAGCGTCATGAATGCCGCGCGAAGTTCTGCCGCGAAGTGGCCGGCCCGGGACGGAGGATGAGAATCATGAGCAACTCCAGCGATCGTGTAGCTAGCAAAGCCGACTCGCAATTGAACAGAGTCGAGGCGCTCAATCGATTGCGCGAAGGTATCGAGCGATACGTTGGTATCAATGCAAGGGCTGGAGACGGCCGAGTATGGGCAGGTCTGGTGCGGCTCATGCCAAGTAATGAAGCGTTGAGGTCGATTGCAGGGCGAGAGAAGCACATCTCGTCTGCCCCAGCTCGCGCCACTCCGTCCTCACACAGCACGCAGGGGCAAATACCGCCGGAGATTTGTAGACCTATGTGAGGTGGGTGGCGCATATTTGGATGGCAGTGGGGGCCCATCCGGCACGGGACCTGGGCTCATCACAGGTCCTAGCAAGTGGCGCTTCGCTCGAGAGTCCAAGAACCTCAGCTGACACTTCAAAGAGGTCGTTGTGAATTCATTTCCTCCAGAACTCGCAATTCCGGCCGACGTTCTTCTGAAATGGCAGCGAATCGTCGATCTTTTGGCAAACATCATGCGCGTTCCTTCGGCGGTGGTTACCAAAATGGAACCGCCGCATTGCACCCGCTATGAAGTCATCGTCTCCAGCAGCTCGCAGGGAAACCCTTTTCCAATCGATGAGTTCTTCGCCATGGACATCGGGACCTTTTGCGAAACCGTGATCAAGAACCGGGAACCGCTGCTCGTCGCCAACGCTCTCGAAGACGATCAGTGGAAGCAGGCTCCCGAAATCCAGGTGGGCATGGTCTCGTATCTGGGATATCCCGTTCTTTGGCCTGATGGCCGAATGTTCGGAACCATCTGCGTCCTCGACGATAAGGCGAACGTCTATAGCGACCTCTACCAGGAGGTCCTCTCGCATTGCCGCGATGTCCTGCAAGCGGATCTGCAGACGCTGGATCGCCTGGGTAGTGAACTCGCGGAGCAAGGAGCACGACTCAGCGAACTGTTCGCACGGGTCCCGGAGGCGGTCGTCATGATCGATTCCGACTTCCGGATTACGCGCATCAATCCGGAATTCACGAAGATCTTCGGGTACACGACAGAAGAAGCGGTCGGTCGGCGAATCAGAGATCTCATTACGCCAGACGATCTTCAGGAGGAGGCCGAAAGTCTCATGTATCGGATGGTTCGGACTGAAGACGTGTTCGCACTCGAGACAATCCGCAGTCACAAAAACGGCACACGTGTCCCAGTCTCACTTATCTGCGTTCCGGTGCCATCAAGAGGGTGCGGGAATATCGGGTACGTGATCTACCGCGACATCACAGAGTCGAAGCGGCTTCAAGAGGAACAGCGGAGATACCACGAGATTCAGCTGGAACTCGCGCATGTAAACCGCATTGCAACGTTAGGTCAGCTGTCCGCGTCGATCGCTCATGAGCTGAACCAGCCGCTGACGGGCATCACTACCAACTGCGCCACCTGTTCGCGAATGCTGACCGCTGATCCCCCGGATCTCGAAGGCGCGAGGGAAGCCGTACGGCGCACAATGCGCGACGGTTTGCGTGCTGCCAACGTAGTCGAGCGATTGCGTGCGCTCTTCAACAAGCAAAAGCCCGCTTCGGAATCGGTGGACCTCAATGAAGCGACACGAGAGGTGATAGGGCTGTCGCTTGATGAGGTCCAGAGTAGCCGGGTGACAGTGCGAACCGACCTTGCCGACGACCTGCCGCTTGTCAGGGCTGATCGTGTGCAGCTGCAGCAGGTCGTCCTGAATCTGCTCCGAAATGCTCTGGACGCGATGAGCACCGTTGATGATCGTCCGCGAGACCTGCTGATCAGGACCGAACGGCAAGAGGGCGACTGCGTGCAGTTGAGCGTGAAAGACTCGGGAGTCGGGTTCGACCCTCGATCCATGGCCAAACTATTCGAGCCTTTCTACAGCACGAAGAATGATGGGATGGGAGTTGGGCTGTCTGTGAGCCGCTCCATTATTGAGAACCATCAGGGACGCCTCTGGGCGGTTCAAAACATGGGGCCAGGAGCTACTTTCCTGTTTTCTGTTCCGTCTCGGACCCGCACCGATACCTTGGTGTCAGAGCGGTGACGCGAGTAGCGGCGCATCATGCATCCATGGCAACGCCCGCGAACTGGCCTGACAAATCCGAAACAGGGAAGACGCAGGCACTCGTGGCAATCGTCGATGACGACGAGTCCGTGCGCGAGTCTCTTCCCGATCTGTTGCGCGGACTCGGATTTGCTGCGAAGGCATTCGACTCGGCCGATGCATTTCTGGCTTTCAAAGATATATCCCGGACGCAGTGCCTGTTGCTGGACGTTTGCATGCCCGGCATGTCGGGTCCGGAGCTGCAGCAGAAACTTTCTTCGCGAGGCATTCCGGTGCCAATTGTCTTCATCACGGCCCGGGCTGATGAGTCGGTTCGCGAGAAGCTCATGCAAAGCGGCGCAGCGGCGTGCCTGTTCAAGCCGTTCAGCGAGCTTCAGCTTCGGGCCGCGGTCGATGCCGCCCTGCGGCAAATTGGAGATTCGCGTTGAAACACTTGCTGACGCCTCGCTGAGAGGGTAGGACACATGAACACGATGGTTTCCGTTGTCCAATCTCCGAGGATGGCCTTGATGTCCGGCGTCAAGCAGACCGCAATATCCGAAATCACGCCTACCGTGTTCGTGGTTGACGATGATGTTTCAGTGCGCGAATCGCTCGAGGCGCTGATTGTCGATGCGGGTTACCGGACTAAAGTGTTCGACTCTGCAGAAGCCTTTCTAGCGCATCCACGCCACCCCATGACCGGTTGCCTGGTGCTTGATGTGAGTCTGCCCGACCTGAGCGGTCTGGAGCTGCAAAAGCGCCTGACAAATCAGGACGCGCTGCCGATTATTTTCATAACCGGGCACGGCGATATCCCTATGTCCGTACGAGCAATGAAGGCCGGCGCGGCCGAGTTCCTGACCAAACCCTACGGGCCGGAAATCATCCTGGGAGCAATTGCAAATGCCGTGGAGCGTAGTCGCGCCACCTTGCAAGAGCGCGCAACCTTGCAGGCGCTGCGTGATCGTCACGACTCGCTCACATCGCGTGAGCGGCAAGTCATGGCGCTCGTCGTCCGCGGGTTGCTGAACAAGCAAGTCGGCGGCGATCTCGGGATCAGTGAGATCACGGTAAAGGCGCACAGAGGAGCGATGATGACGAAGATGGGCGCGCGTTCATTGGCAGAGCTCGTGAACATGGCTGGCCGTCTGGGGCTTCCCAGTGCGGGACGCGTGTTGGAAGGATCCGCAGCCAGGTAGCCCAGCAGAGGAACAGACATGAAGCACAAGAATATTTTCAAGATTGCCATCGCCACTGCAGCACTGACCGCGCTGGGCGCTACGGCTCTTTACGCGCAGGACAAGAGCGCGACGGACAAGTACTCGCTGATCTCACCGAGCGGTATCGCGTTCTCCGACTTCAAGGGATACGAGGACTGGGCGGTGGTTTCCTCCGCCCGAACCGACGAGGTACTCAAAGTCATCGTTGCCAACCCGACCATGATCAAGGCCTACAAGTCTGGCATTCCAGGCAACGGCCAGCCGTTCCCGGATGGCTCGAGGATCGTCAAGCTCCAATGGAAGCCGAAGAAGAGCACGGAGGCCCCCTTTGTCGTGGATGTACCCGATGTGTTCACGCAAGCCTTCGTCATCGAAAAAGACAGCAACAGATTTCCGAAAAGCGGCGGATGGGGTTATGCGCTGTTCAACTACGATGCCAAGGCCGACAGGATGACGGTTGATCCCACCGGCGTGTCAGATTGCGGGCACGCGTGCCATCTTGCCGTGAAGGCGAAGGATCACATCTTCCACTCCTATCAGAAGCGTTGAACTGCTCGTGCCCGTCCATTTGAGCAGGCGCAAGCTTTTGAGTGGAACCGCCGTAATCGTGGCCATCGCGCAGGGTGTAACCCCTCGAGCACTAGCGCAGGCGACGACGCCAGCGCGTGCGCAGCATCAGTCCTTCGCGCCCCTCAAACAAGTCGAGGCGGGCGTGCTCAACGTCTCTTACGCCGAGGCCGGCCCGGCAAACGGCAAGACCGTACTGCTGCTGCACGGTTGGCCTTATGACATTCACACCTACGTCGATGTGGCCCCGACGTTGGCGGCAGCCGGATACCGGGTGATCGTTCCCTATC
>Ga0193753_10001927_pt1 | contig 17102 bp, 12 predicted proteins | sample H1c2metaG_FD_144925 | JGI IMG/M metagenome (GOLD analysis project Ga0193753, IMG submission 144925) | Soil microbial communities from a riparian zone of the East river system, Colorado, United States - H1c2 | ecosystem: Environmental > Terrestrial > Soil > Riparian zone | place: USA: East... | reverse complement strand
CCACTCGGTCGGATCGACGGCGACCACCCGGAGCTCGGAGGTGTAGCGCTGGTCGTCGGAGCCGGCCAGCCAGTGCCCGGTGTGGTCGGGCAGCATCTCGCTGACCTGGAGGATGGTGGCGCGGCGAGCCAGCTTGGCCAGGAGCTCGACGTAGAACGAGCTGGCCAGGTCCACGTAGAGCGGCTTCATCTCCTCGGGGACGCGCGCGAACAGGAAGCGGGGCAGGTGGTGCTGCGCGCGCCAGCGCTGGGCGCCGATGAAGCGCTCCAGCGGGGTGGGGGCGCGGATGAAGTCGAGCTGATCCCCGACGAACCGCCAGGCCTCGCGGGCGATGACCAGCCGATCGACGGTCACTCGGGGCGTGTGCGGATCGTCGGAGGCGAGCACGCTGAAGGCGCTGGCCGACGCGACGGTCAGATCCAGCTCGAAGAAGACGATCGGGTCGAACCGGTGGCGGCGATCGATGCTGGTCACCTGGAGGGCGCCGTCCAGCTCCTCGACCACCATGTCGGCGACCGCGAGCACCTGGCTGCGCGGCCGGAACGAGCGGGTCGCGCCGGTCTCGAGGTGCCAGTCGCGCTTGCCGACCGGGAGATGGTCGGCGCGGGTGGCGTGCTGCTTGGACTCGACCGTGGTGACCCCGATGCTCGGGCGATCGAGCCCGAAGGCGCGCTCCAGATCGGCGCGGCCAGGGTGCAGCTCGAGGACGAAGCCGAGCAGGAGGGTGTTGACCCCGACGTGGAGCTCGCCGAGCGCGAAGTGGTAGTCGCCGTCGGCGATCGCGGCCGCGTCGCGGGCGACCACGAACAGGTCGGGCGAGTGGAACCGGCCGGTCGGCCAGCCCGGATGCGGCGCGGCGAACACCTCGTTGATCGCGGGCGCGAGCTCTGCCGAGGTGCGCGCCGCGCGGTGCTCTCCGTCGCCGAGGCCGAGGACCTTCTTCCACGCCGAGCGCAGCTCGCCCGCCACCTCGCGCACGATCGGCGGCCGGGTCTCGAACTGCGAGCCGAGCTCGGTGAAGACCCGGTCGCGGAAGCGCTGGAGCGGGATGCGGGGCTGGCCGCTCTCGCCGCACAGCTCGGAGTAGGTCTTGCCGAACAGCGCCCGGTAGCGGCGCGCGATCTCGTAGGTGTACCAGCGGGCGCTGAGGAGGAGCAGCTCGAGCGGCTCGCTCAGCGCGCGCCGGACGTCGTCGCCGACCTCGAGCTCGCCGGATCGCCGACAATCCTCGTAGACCAGGCTGCGGCCGGCATAGGTCTCGCCGGCCCGGCGGGTCGCGTCGGCGCCGGTCAGCTCCACGAAGGTGCTGTCGAGCTGCGCGAGCGCCTGGTCCAGCCGGGCCGGGTCGCCCGCAGCGGCCGCGATGCGATCGCGGTCCGCGACCAGCCGGTCCAGCGGCGCCAGCGCCGCGCCCCGCGCGCGCTCGTCGGGGACGCGGTCCAGCAGGGCGCGCAGGGTTCGATCCGTGTTCGCGTCGCCAGTGGGCAACTCGAGCGTCCAGGTGATGAGCCGGCGCTCGGCCAGCTCCTCCAGCAGCTCCAGCACGTCGTCCAGCGCCAGCGGCTCCTGATCCGGCTCGGCGGCCAGGCGCGCGACCAGCTCCGCCGGGCTGGCCTCGCCGTCGCAGGCCGCGAGCACCCGGGCGAACTCCGCGGGCAGCTGCGCGGTGCGATCGATGGCGTAGCAGAGCGTCGTCCCCTCGAGCCGCACGTTCGGCATGCGGCGGGGAGCCAGGTGGATCCGGATCGCCGGGTCCGCGGCCAGCCGCTCGGCCAGGGCGTCCACCGCCCATTGCTCGAAGTAGACCCTCCTCGCCTCGAGGGTGTCCGCGCCGGGCTGGACGCGCACGCCGATGTCGTCCGGCGACCAGCGCGCCAGCCCGACCGGTCCGAAGAAGCCGACCGTGTCGTTCTTCACGCAGTAGCGCTGGAGGTAGCTGGCCACCAGCAGCTCGTTCCCGCGCGTCTTCCAGTTGCTGGGCCGATCCGCGTGACGGAGCATCGACGCGATCCCGGCGTGCACCGCGGCGCGGTTCTGCCACAGCAGCGCCTCGTGAAAGAGATCCGATCGGATGAGCTCGTGCAGGGCGGTGCGCGCCGCCGCCATCTCCGCCTCGAGGGTCTCCTCCAGGCGGGCGCGGCTGGCAGCGAGCTCGACGCCGCGCCCGGTCAGCGCCTGCACCGCGCGCGCGAGCTCGTCGGGCGTGTGGCCCGGTACCTTGAGCGGCTTGCCGTCGCGCAGCTGGCGGGCCAGCTTCGACAGGGCGTCCTTGCCCTCCGGCGCGGCCTCGCGCGCGGCGCGCAGGCAGGCCGCCACCGCCGCCGCGCGGAGGGTGCCACACTCGTCCTCGAGCGCGGCGTGCTGGCCGGCCAGCGCCGCCGACCTCTCGGTGGCGAGGCGGAGGACCAGCGCCGACGGGAATCCCGCGCCGCGCAGGAAGATCCACGGCCACAGCGTCCATCCGCGCAGGAGCGGGATGTGGTGGTCCGGGGCGCCCGACTGGTCGTGGCCCGGCATGGTGTCAGCGGTGCTGGAGGGATCGGACCGAGATGCCCATGCGGTCCAGGAGGGTGCCGTTGGCGACCTCGAGTCGCGACAGCGCGACCTGATAGCGGGCGCGCGCGCGGGCCGCCTCGATCTTCGAACGGGTCAGCTCGTCGAGCACGCGGAGCACGTCGAAGCTGGTGCTGTCGTCGTTGTGAAAGCGCTTGCGGGTGCCGTCGAGGAGGCGCTCGGTCTGCGCGCGCGCGCGGGCCGCCTCGATCTTCGAACGGGTCAGCTCGTCGAGCACGCGGAGCACGTCGAAGCTGGTGCTGTCGTCGTTGTGAAAGCGCTTGCGGGTGCCGTCGAGGAGGCGCTCGGTCTGCGTCACGGCCTGATCGGCGGCCGCGACGATCGAGGCGTTCGAGGCCAGCCGGCGCAGGCTGGTGCGCACGTCGTTCTCGATGCGCGCCTGGACCGATCGCTGGGCCGCGCGGGCCTTCTCGAGCTGGTGCCGCTGGATCGAGTAGCGCGCCTCGGCCTCCTGGTTGCGGAGCGGCAGCTCGATGCGAAGGCCGAGGTAGAGCGAGTAGAAGTTGCGCGAGACCAGGTTGGCGAGCGAGTCGGGCACGCCGCCATCCAGGTCCGGATCGGTGAAGAACGGCGGATCGAGCCCCATCGGGTCGTTGATGCCGGCGGTCGCGTAGTTGTCGGCGAGCTCGCCGGCCAGCCCGGCCAGCCCGGCCCGGGCGACCAGATCGAGCCCGGGGCGCTTCCGGTTGGCGGCCAGCTCGAGGGCGGCCGTCTCGGCGCCGGTCAGTCGCCTGGCGGCGAGCAGATCCGGGCGATTCTTCCGGGCCAGCGCCAGGTGGTGCTCGATCGACTCGCGGACCGGGACGACCTCGGCGCTGTCGGTCGGGACCAGGACGTCGTCCGACTTCCAGCCGCGCTCGCCGATCCGGATCTGCAGCAGCTCGAGCAGGAGGCCCTCGGCCTCGGTCACGTCGGCGGTCGCGCTGTGCAGCTCCTGCAGCCGGCGGCTGACCCCGGCCCCGGCCTCGACCTCGTCGAGACGCGAGACCGCGCCCAGCTTGACCAGGCGCCGGCTCTCCTCGAGCTGCTCGCGCGCGAGCTGGAGCGAAGCGTCTCTCGCGTCGCGCTCCTGCCGCGCTCGCACCAGGTTCCAGTAGGCCACCTGGACCAGCGACACGGTCTGCTCCAGCTGGGCGCGCAGCAGCGCGTCGCTCTGCTGCTTGCGAAGGGCGACGACGACGATCGCCTGTCGGTTGCCGCTGCCCCAGGCGCCGCGCAGGAGCGGCTGGGTGAGCGACAGGTCCAGCCGGCTGAGGTAGGCCGGGTCGTAGACGGTGCCGAACGGATCGTCGTGGCGCTGCGAGGTCAGGCCAAGGGAGACCGAGTAATCGAGGCCGGTCGGAAGCTGCCCGCTGACACCTGCCTCGCCGCCCAGCTGGCGGTCCTTCGACGGGAACGCGGTCGCCGACCCGGGCAGCACGTCGCGGCCGGCAAAGACACGGCCGAAAAGCACGGGATCATACGCGGATCGCTCGACGTCGACCTGGTCCCCGGCGATGCCGACCTCCTCGCGCGCGACGCGGAGATCGCCGTTGTTGGCCAGGGCCGCCGCGATGGCCTCACCGAGCGAGATCCGGCGCTCCTGCGCCGCCGCGTGACGCCCGGGGAGGAGCGCGACGGCGATGAGGAGGGCGCGCGTCGCCTGTGCGGGGAGTCGAATTCCAGGCAAAAGAGCGCAGGAATGTAGAGTGGGGCGCAAAGCGGGTCAATGGAGGTGGCTGTGCGCCGGTGTATTCCGGCACCGCCGGAACGCGCGTCGGGCGGGCGCGGCGGCGGGCGCTGATCTGTCGACCGATGCCCGTCGGGCAGCTAGATTGTCTTCTCGGACCGACGTGCGGGCAAAACGGAGCGTTTGGCGATGAAGGCAGCACCCGAGACGACCGAGGATCTGATCGCCGCCATCCGGCATCCTGGCTTCGCTCCCCGGCTGATCTCGGACGTCCAGATCGCGCGGCTGCCCGACCAGGAGCGAGTGCGCGTCTGGTACGACGGCAGCCGCAAGTGGGTGGACCTGCAGCCGCTCGACTGCTTGATCGCGCAGCAGATGGACGGCGCTCGCTCGCTCGACGAGCTGACCCGCTTCGCCCGCCAGTACGACCAATCGATCGAGCGCGGCAACATCGAGCGCCTGGTCATCGATCTTCACACCATCGGCCTGGTGTTTCGTGATTCCCACGGACCGGGCCAGCCGGAGCCGAAGGAGGGGAAGATCGTCCCTCTGCCGACCCGGCGCACGCCGGTCGACGAGTTCTCGGCGCTGCGCGAGGACCTGGTCGACGTGTTCTCCGACGACACCACGGTGGACTGGCAGGGGGCGGGCGGGCCGTACGGGCGCCTCCTGGCAGGGCAAGGCGGCGCCGCGTTCGCGCGGCCGGCGCCGGGCCCGGACGCGGAGCCGGAGACCTTCGTGCAGGGCCATCCGCAGGGCTGGTCGGTGTACGACCGGCAGCCCGACGCGGTGCCGGAGGCGGAGCCGGACCCGGAGCCCGAGGCGCCGCCGGAGACGCCGTCGACGCCCGAGGCGGTCGAGGCGGAGCAGGAGCAGCTCTGGGACGAGATGCGGGCGGTCAAGTGGCACCAGCGCAGGCGCTACCGCGCGCTCCTGGTCCTGACCGCGCTGACTCTGGCGGCCGCGGTCATCCCGTACCCGCTCAGGATCACCTCGGACGCGGTCATCGTACCGACCGAGCGGGCCTACGTCCGCTCGAAGACCGGCGGCATCATCGCGTCGATCGCCGTCGACGAGGCGCAGAAGGTGCACAAGGGCGACGTCCTGGCCCGGCTGGACGACCGCGAGCTGAAGACCGAGCAGCGCAAGGCGCAGGCCGAGATCGAGCGGATCGGAGCCGAGATCGAGCGCCTCAAGCGCGGCGCGCGCGCCGAGGAGATCGCCGGGCAGCGCGCCGCGGTCTCGGGTGCCTCCAACGAGGTCGCCTTTGCCCGCAAGGAGGCGCTGCGCAAGAAGCGCATGGCCCAGCAGGGGGTCGGCTCGGCGCAGGCGAGCGATCAGGCGCAGCACGAGCTGCGTGCCAAGCAGAAGGCGCTGGCGGAGGCGAGCGCGGCGCTGCGCCTGCTCAAGGCTGGCTCGCGCCACGAGGACATCGACGCGCGCGAGGCGGAGCTGGATCGCGCCCGGGCCCAGCTCGGCTTCGTCGAGGAGCAGCTCGCGCTGACCGTCATCGCCGCGCCGATCGACGGCGTGGTGGTGACGCCGAAGTTCCGCGAGCGTCTCTACGAGAAGATCGAGGCGGGCGGGCTCCTGTGCCAGATCGCCCAGACCGAGCGCATGCGCGCCGAGATCTACCTGTCCGAGAACGACATGGACAGCGTGGTGGTCGGTCAGCCGGTGGTGGTCAAGGTGCAGAGCTACCCGACCCGCGAGTTCACCGGCAAGGTCGATTTTCTGGCTCCGACGGTGGAGAAGAAGGACGACCAGAACCGGGTCCGGGTGGTGGCCGAGCTGGACAACGCGGAGGGCCTGCTGAAGCAGGACATGACCGGCTACGGCGAGATCAACAGCGGCCGCCGCGCGATCCTGAGCCTGGTCACCCGCAGGCTCCTGCGCTGGGTGCGGGTCCGCTTCCTCCTCTGATCGTGGCATGCCGCTCCGCGCCGCCAAGGTCCGCAGCGACCTCGAGTACTTCGAGCAGGAGGTGGATGATGAGCAGCTGGTCATCGTCCGCGATCCGATCCGCGGCACCTACTTCCGCTTCAACGTGCTGCAGGCCGGGATGCTGCGCGCGCTCGACGGAGTGCGCACCCCGGTCGAGATCGCGGCCGAGCTGAGCGAGGAGTTCGAGGTCGAGGTGCCGGCCACGGCGGCCGAGCGGTTCGTGACCCGCGCGCGCGAGCTCCTCTTGCTCGACGTCGCCTCCTACCGCACCGCCAGCCCGCGGGCGCGCAAGCTGGTGGCGCGCGAGCTCAGGAAGGCGCGCTTCCGCCTGCGCGGCGAGCTGGACGACGAGGGCGACACCCAGCGGGTCGCCTCGGCCGAGTCGGCCCTGTTCATGGCCGCGGTCCGCCAGCTCCGCCTGAACGAGCCGCTCAAGGCGGCCGACTACCTGGTCGCGGTGCTCGAGCTCAACCCGGACAACCGCCGCGCCAAGGAGCTCCACGCCCTCATCCAGCGCGCGTTCGTGCGCGGCTCGGGAGGGGCGACGACGGAGCACCCGACCTTCGTCCTGTTCAACCCGTCGCGCATGCTCAACGTGCTGCGGCGGACGATCGGCCCCTTCCTGTTCTCGCCGTGGGGCGTGCTGGCGATGGCCGTCTACGTGTGGATCGGCGTGCAGTGCTTCTCGCGGATCTCGTTCGCCAACCTCGACATCGGCGCGCGCGACGTCATCGTCCTCCTGGTCGAGACCCGGATCAGCCTCTTCCTTCACGAGATGGGGCACGGGCTGGCCTGCCAGTACTACGGCGGCAACGTCACCGAGATCGGCGTGATGATGATGTACTACGTGAGCCCGGCCGCGTACTGCGACACCAGCTCGACCTACCTGTTCCAGAATCGCCGCCACAAGGTGATCGTCCAGCTCGCCGGCGTGACCTCGTCGGTGCTCTACATCGCGACCGGGGCGATGGTGGTCTCGGTGATGAACCCGGAGCTCGCGGTCTACGACGGGCTCCGGCTCGCGCTCCTGGTCGAGACCACCTTCGCGTTCCTGACGCTGGTCCCCTTCATCAAGAACGATGGCTACTTCGCGATCGGCGACTACCTCGAGCTGCGCAACCTGCGCGACCGCTCGTTCCGGCTGGCGTCGGTGTGGCTGCAGCGCAACATCCTCGGGCTGCCGGTCGACGAGGAGAAGCTCTCGCCGGGGATGCGGCGCTGGTTCCTGGTCTACGCAGTGGCCGCCTTCGCGTGCACCGGCGCGTTCATCTACTGGAGTCTCTTTCGCCTGCTGGCCCCGCTGGTCGAGTGGGCGGGGGGGTGGGGGCTGGTCGTGGCGGTCGCCTTCACCCTGTTCGTCCTCAGCAAGTACGTCTTCCGCCCGGTCGCGAGCACGGCCCGGCTGGTCTGGCGCGAGCGGCGGGCGATCTTCACCCGGCGCCGGACCGGGGTGGTGGTCGCGCTGGCCGCGCTGATCGTGTTGCCGTGGGCGATCCGCTGGCCGGTCCTCATCGACTCGGAGTTCGTGCTGGCGCCGGTCCAGCGGGTGCACGTCCGCGCGCAGACGCCCGGGATCGTCGAGCGCGTGCTGGTGCGCGAGGGGCAGAGCGTCGAGCGCGGGCAGCCGATCGCCCAGCTTCGCAACGACGCGCTGACCGCGCGACGGCGCGCCCTGGAGGAGGACCTGGCCATCGCCGAGGCGGGCGTGGCCCTGGTGAAGAGCGGACCGCGCAGCGAGGAGGTCGACCTGGCCCGCTACCGGGCTGCCCGCGCGGCGACCAGCTACGGCCAGAGCGCCAGCCAGGCGGCGCGCGTGCGCGCGATGGCGCGCGATCGAGTGACCCCGGTCGCCGCGGCGGACAAGGCCACCGGGGCGGCCCGGGTGGCCGGGGCGCTGGCCGGGGCCGCGGCGGCCAGGCTCGCCCTGGTGCGCGCCGGCGCGCTCCCCGAGGAGATCGCCGCGCGCGAGGCCGAGCGGAGCGGCCTCCAGGCCCAGCTACAGCAGCTTCGACTGGACGAGGAGCGGCTGACGCTGCGCAGCCCCTACAGCAGCTTCGACTCGACGAGGAGCGGCTGACGCTGCGCAGCCCGATCACCGGCGTGGTGGTGACGCCGCGCATCCAGGAGCGCGTGCTGACCTGGCTCGACAGCGGAGCCGAGCTGGCCGAGGTGCACGACGTGAGCAAGTTCGTCGCCGAGCTCGCCCTGCCGCCGTGGGCCCCGCTGGGTCAGGTGGCGCGCGGCGCGCCGATCGCGCTCAAGCCGTACGGGGCGCCCGGCGAGGAGGTCGACTGCACCGTCATGCGGGTGCGCGACGTCGTCGACGGCGAGGGGACCGGCGCCGAGGCCCTCTACGGCGGCAAGCCGGTCATCGCGGTGACCAGCCCGTTCGCGCTGGCCGACGGGCGGAGCGGGATGCACGGGCACGGTCGCGTGTACGGGGAGAGCCGGTCGCTGGCCTACGCGCACCTGTACCTGCCGCTCCGCCGGCTGTTCAGCATCCGGCTCTGGTCACTCTGGTGACGGGCCGCCGCCATCGCCCGGCCCGGACCGCGGGCCGAGCAGGTGCATCTCGAAGAACGCCGCCATGAGCTGGTAGAACGTGTCGCGGGTGCGGCGCTTGTGGAAGCCGTGCCCCTCGTCGGGCGCGACCATGTACCAGGCCTCGACGCCGCTCTGGCGCACCGCCTTCACGATCTGCTCCGCCTCGGCGAGCGGGACGCGCGGGTCGTTGGCCCCGTGCGCGACGAACAGCGGGCTGCGGATGCGGGCCGCCCCGGTCAGCGGCGAGAGCGCCTGCAGCGCCTCGCGCGCGGCCGGATCGCGCTCGTCGCCGTACTCGGCGCGGCGCGAGTCCTGGCGGTAGGCGCTGGTCCCGGCGAGGAAGCTGACCAGGTTGGACAGGCCGACCAGGTCGCAGCCGGCCGCGATGCGGTCGCCGTACTCGACCAGCGCGGCCAGCACCATGTAGCCGCCGTAGGACGCGCCGTAGATGCCGACCCGGCCGGCGTCGAGCTCGGCGCGTGAGGCGATCCAGTCGAGGAAGGCGCCGACGTCGCGGACCGCGTCCGCGCGCAGGGGGCCGTTGTCGAGGCTGCGGTAGCGCCGGCCGTAGCCGTCCGACCCGCGCACGTTGGGGGCGATGACCGCGATCCCGCGCTCGGCCGCGAAGTACTGGATGATCGGATCGAACGTCGGGCGGTGCTGGTCCTCCGGCCCGCCGTGCATCCACAGGAGCACCGGGAACGGGCCGGGCCCGCGCGGGCGGTAGTAGTAGGCGGGGACGCCCAGGCCGTCGAAGCTGGTGATCCGGATCCGCTCCGGGACGAGGAAGCGGTCCGGATCGCCGGCCAGGCTGGTGGTCCAGCGCTCGAGCCGGCCGGTCGCGAGCTCGAGCGCGTAGATGTCGTCCGGCTCGTTCGGACGCGAGAGGGTCATGGCGAGCAGCTTGCCGCCGTCGGCGAAGCGGAACGACGAGATCACCCCGGGTGGCACGCCGCGCACCCGGTGGGTCGTGCGCCGCCTGGTGTCGAAGATGCGGACCACGCTCAGGCCGTCCTCGTTGGTCACGAACGCGATCTTCTGCGACCACAGCGCGATGCCGTCGACGTCCCACGGGATGAGGCCGGTCAACGAGCGCAGATCGCCGCTGGCCAGATCGAGCTCGTAGAGCCGGACGAAGTCACCGTCGCGATCGGAGGTGAAGTAGAGGCGGCGGTCGTCGGCGGAGAAGCGCGCGTCGCCGTAGACCGCCGGGTGCGCGGACGGGGCGACCGGCTCGAGCTGGCTGGTCGCGACGTCGAGGATGTAGAGCGCCGAGTACTCGGTGGACAGGTACTCGCGCACGAGCAGGCGGGTGCCGTCGGTGGACCACGAGCCGGCCACCCACTGGCCCTGGCGGGCGAGGATCATGTGGCTCGCGTCCGGATCGATGCCGTCGCCCAGATAGACGTCCATGTCCGCCTCGGTGCGGCCGTTGGCGGTGAACGCGACCGCGCGGCCGCCCGGCGCGATGCTGAACGCGCCGTGCCGGCTCACGCCGTCGGATACGACCGCGCGGCTGCCGTCATCGAGGACGCGGCGGATCAGCTGGAAGCGCTCGTCGCCGCCCACGTCGGTCCGGTAGAGCAGCGACGGGCTCGCGGTCGGGAAGTAGGAGACCTGCTCGATCGGCTCGCGCTCCGCGGTGAGCCGGCGGAGCGGCCCGAGCGGCACGTCGACCGCGTAGACCTGGGGAAGCCGGCCGAGGCGGGTCAGCGCGAGGAAGGAGCGCCGGCCGGGCAGGGCGCCGACCATCCGGGTTCGCCGGGCGTCGAGGTAGGGTGCGAGTCGATCGCGGACGTCGTCGGGGACCGGCGGGGTGCCATCGAGGAGCAGCCGCGACTCGTCCGCATCGTCCGGCTCGGGCTCGAACTCGAAGGCGGTGTCGTCGCGCGGGCCGCCGATGACGCCGCGCTCGTCCTCGGGGGCGGGCGCCGAGCGCGGGGTCGGCGCGACCGACGGGCGGGTGCGCGGGCGCTGGCCGCGGCAGGCGGGGAGGAGCGCGAGCAGGACCGCGACGGCGAGCGAGGAAGAGGTGAACAGCGCTGGCGCGTCGGCCCTGATCGTCGGTTCTCCTGCCATTCGATGTGCGGTCCTTCGCGCTCCCACCGGGAGGCTCGGGTCGCGCGCGCGATGTGTCAAGCGAGCGGCCGCGCCGTACGACATTCGATGGACTGACGCTCGCGACGTAAGCGACGTCCGGACCCAGATTGGCATTGAATCACGGGCGGGGGCGTGGCGTGATGAGAGACAAGGAGCGCGTATTGACGAGACAATTCTCCTGCGACCGGGCCCTGGCCTCCGTCGTGCTGGCCGGGCTGGCCTGGACCGGGCTCGCCGCATGCGGCGAGGTCTCCGTTCCACCCGCGACCGACGGCGATCCGTCCGGGCCGGTCGTGGATGCGTCGCTGGTCGACGCGGCGCCCCGGCCCGACGCCGCGCCGCCCGTGTGCGAGGACGGGGTGACGCAGCTGCTGGTCAATCCAGGGTTCGAGGACGCCACCCCGGCGGGCGCGATCGGCTGGACCGAGGAGTCGGACGCCGGTGACCACCTGACCTATCCCGAGGACCAGCTCGGTGGATTCGCGGTCCACGAGGGCAACCGCGCGGCCTGGCTGGGCCGCGCCTTCGAGGTCGACCAGCGCCTGAGCCAGCGAGTCACCATCCCGGCCGGGACGACCGCGCTGTCGCTCTCGTTGTTCCGCTGCTTCGCGACCGAGGAGGACCAGGACGAGGAGATCGTGTTCGACACGCTCGACGTGTCCCTGCTCGACGCGAGCGGCGCCCCGATCGGAGCGCCGCTGGTCAGCTTCAGCAACGTGGACGCGGGCACGAGCTGCTTCTGGGACGACCTGGAGCGGGTGATCGACGATCAGCACGCCGGGGAGGAGATCCAGCTCGAGCTGCACGCGGTCACCGACGGCGGGAAGCTGACCAGCTTCTTCTTCGACACGATGGCGCTGAACGCGACCGGGCCGTGTCCCAGCGCGACCCCGTAGGGCCTGACCAGGCGCGCCGCGCGGTTCAGTGGAGCTTGCCGAGCAGGTCGGCAAGCGGACAGGCCGCGATGCCGGTCGGCGCGGCCGCCGCGCGCAGCTTGCCGGCGCGCTCCCCGGGTCGGGCCGCGTCCAGGGCAGAGACGAGCGCGGTGACGTCCGGGTTGCTGATCTTCTCTCGCGCCAGCTTCATCAGCGCGGCGGGGTCTGCTGATCTTCTCTCGCGCCAGCTTCGTCAGCGCGGCCGGGTCCGGCGCGTCGCACAGGATCGCGATCGCCTCGTCGTAGGTCTGCGGCTCGGAGGGCAGGGCGGGGGCGGCCGCGGCGCTCTCCGCTGCCGCCGGCGCGCCGGTCGCCATTCGCTGCCACATCTCGGCCAGGGCGCAGCGCTCGATGCCTGCCTTGGTCGCCCCGTCGCGCAGCGCGGCCAGCTTTCCGGCCGGGGTCTGGGCGGCGGCGGCGGCTCCCATGAGCTGGCGCACCTCGGGGTTGGTCACTCGCTGATCGATCCAGGCCGCCACCAGGAGCGCGCGGTTGACGTCGCCCGGCTTCTCCGGCGGGAGCTCGGCGTTCTCGGGGGCGTCGCAGGTGATGCGCATGGCCTCCTCGAAGGTCTGGTTGCTGGGCGGCGGGCTCGATCCGGCGTTCTCGGCCGGCTGGTCGCCGGACGGGCGGCCCTTGCACGCGCCGCAGGCGACCGCGCAGGCGAGGACGAGCGAGACCAGGGCGGGGACCCTGCCGATCACGAGACGCACCGCAGCACGTGGTAGCTCTTCTTCCCGGCGCGCAGCACCAGCATCGACTCCGTGGCCAGGTCGCGCGCGGTGACCGTGATGGCCGGGTCGGACACGCGCTGGTTGTTGAGGTAGACCCCGCCGCCCTGGAGCAGCCGCCGCGCCGCGCCCTTCGAATCGCAGAGGCGGGTCTGCACCAGCAGATCGATGAGCGCGATGCCCTGCTCGAGCTGGGCCCGGCCGAGCTCCGACGACGGCACGTCGGCCAGGAGCGGCTGGAGGTCCTCGTCGCGCAGGTCCTCGAGCGAGCCGCCGAACATGACCTTGCTGGCGCGGGTGGCCCGGACCAGCGCCTCGTCGCCGTGGACGAACCGGGTCACGTCGTCGGCCAGCGCGCGCTGGCCGATCCGCTGCTCCGGCGAGACGCCGTGCGCGCGCTCGAGCTCGGCGATCTCCTCGAGGGTGCGCCACGAGAACATGCGCAGCAGCCGCCCGACGTCGGCGTCCTCGACGTTGAGGAGGTACTGGTAGAGGGCGTACGGGCTGGTCAGGGCCGGGTCCAGCCACAGGCTGGTGCCGGCCGCGGTCTTGCCCAGCTTGCGCCCCTCGGAGTCGAGCAGGAGCGGGCCGACCAGCCCGTGCAGCTGCGGGCGGCCCATCTTGCGGCCGAGCTCGATGCCGGCGGTGATGTTGCCCCACTGATCGGTGGCGCCGATCTGCAGGCGGCAGTCGTAGCGCTCGGCCAGCGTGGCGAAGTCGAACGCCTGGAGGAGCATGTACGAGAACTCGGTGTAGCTGATGCCGTGCTCGCGGTCCTCGAGCCGCGCGCGCACCGACTCCTTGGCCAGCATGTAGTTCACGGTCAGGTGCTTGCCGACGTCGCGGAGGAAGTCCAGGTAGGACATCGACTCGGTCCAGTCGGCGTTGTTGACCATGATCGCGCTGGACGGGCCACCGCCGAAGTCGAGGAAGCGGCTCAGCTGGGCGCGGATCGCGGCCAGATTTCTGGCCAGGGTCTCGCGGTCGAGCAGCGAGCGCTCATCGCTCTTGCCCGACGGGTCGCCGATCATCCCGGTCGCGCCGCCGACCAGCGCGAGCGGGCGATGCCCGGCGCGCTGCAGGCGGGCCATGAGCGTGATCGGCATCAGGCTGCCCAGGTGCAGGCTGACCCCGCTCGGATCGAAGCCGCAGTAGAAGGTGGCGCCGGGGGCGGAAAGGAGAGCGCGCAGCTCGACCCGGTCGGTCGAGTCGGCGATGAGGCCGCGCGCCTCCAGCTCGTCGAGGATGTGCATGATCGGTTCTCGTGGGTCCCGCCGTAGCCGGCCGGGAATGGCGACCCCAAAAAAAAGAAAAATGGCCTCGGTCGGTCCTCAGGACTCCGTCGGCTATCGCGCGTAGTCGGAGGCGCGGGTCTCGCGGATCACGACCACGCGCACCTGACCGGCGTAGGTGGCTTCGCTCTCGATGCGGCGGGCGATGTCCTTGGACAGGAGGCGGGCCTGGGCGTCGTCGATCTTGTCGTTCTCGACCAGGACGCGGACCTCGCGGCCGGCCTGCAGCGCGTACGCCTTGGTCACGCCGGCGTAGCTGGTGGCCAGCTTCTCGAGGTCGTAGAGCCGCTTCACGAACGAGGCGAGCAGCTCGCGCCGCGCGCCCGGCCGCGCCGCCGAGAGCTCGTTGGCCGCCTCGACCACGTTGTCGAGCACGCTCATCGGCCGCGGCTCGCCGTGGTGGCTGGCGATCGCCTGACAGATGCGCGGCGATTCGCCGTGCTTGCGGGCCAGCTGGGCGCCGACCTCGGCGTGCGCCCCCTCCTGCTCCTGATCGACCGCCTTGCCGATGTCGTGGAACAGGCCGGCGCGGCGCGCCGCCTTGACGTTGAGGCCGAGCTCGGCGGCCATGAGGCCGGCCAGGAATCCGACCTCGACCGAGTGCTGGAGAAGGTTCTGCGCGTAGGACGACCGGTGCTTGAGCCTGCCCAGGTGCTTGACCAGCTCCGGGTGCACGCGGTGCAGGCCCAGGTCGAACACCGCCTGCTCGCCCGCCTCCAGGCAGTCGGCCTCGATCTGCTTCTCGCACGCGGCCACCACCTCCTCGATCCGGGTCGGGTGGATGCGGCCGTCGGAGACCAGCTTGCTGATGGCGAGGCGGCCGATCTCGCGCCGGACCGGGTTGAAGCAGGAGACCGTGATGACCTCCGACGTGTCGTCGATGATGAGGTCGATGCCGGCCGCCGCCTCGAGGGCGCGGATGTTGCGCCCCTCGCGGCCGATGAGGCGCCCCTTCATGTCGTCGGACGGCAGCGGCACCACCGACACGGTCCGCTCGGCCACGAACTCGCTGGCGTAGCGCTGCACCGCGGTCGCGATGATCTGCTTGGAGCGCGCCGCCGCCTCCTGCTCGGCCGTCTCCTCGATCTGCTTGATCTCGGCGGCGACCTGGGTGCGCGCGTCGCCGATCATCTCGTCGGCCAGGCGCTGGCGCGCCTGATCGGCGGTGAGCCCGGCGATCTCCTCGAGCTTCCGCTTGGCCTCCTGCTGGGCCTGCTCGGCGCGGCGGGCCATCGTCTCGGCCGCCTGCTCGCGCCCGTCGAGGTTGCGGGCGCGCTTGTCGAGCTCGCCCTGCATGCGGCCGGCGTCGCCCTCGCCCTTCGCGATCTGCTTCTCGCGCTGGGCCAGCGCCTCTTCCTGGCGGCCGAGCTCGGTGCGGCGCGCGCGGATGTCGTCCTCCGACTGCGACTTGAGCTGGAAGGCGACCTCCTTGCCCTCGACCTGGGCCCCCTTGACGATCTCGTCGCGCTCGAGCTGGGCGGCGGCGCGGATCTTCTGCGCCTCTTCCTCGGCGGCGCGCTCGCCGGCGGCGCTCCGGCCGAACCCGAGCATCCGCGCGAGCAGGAGACCGAGCCCGGCGCCGACCACGAGGCCGGCCGCGAGAGCGAGGATGAGGTGGGTGGTGGTCATGTCGCGCTCAGCGCGCCGTCCTCGGTGACGAGGTGATCCATGGGCAGGTCGTACGGCTCGTGCGGCACCGCGGGCACGACCTGGCACGCGTAGCAGTACCCGATCCGCACCGCCGCGGTGTGCGCGAGGGTGCGATCGTAAAAGCCGAGCCCCCAGCCGAGCCGCGCCCCGGTCCGATCGAACGCGAGCCCGGGCACGACGAAGAGATCGATCCGGTCGAGCGGCACCAGCGGAGCCGCGGCGTGCGGCTCGAGGATGCCGAACGCGCCGGCGAGGAGATCGTCGGCCTCGTGGAAGGTGAGCAGCCGGTCGCCGTCGACGGTGCGCGGGTAGACCACGCGAACACCGCGGGCGGCCAGCTCGCGGCCGGCCGGCCCCGGGTCGAGCTCGCCGCGGACCGGGGAGTACAGCGCGACCGTGGCGGCGGTCCGGACCGGCGGGAGCGCGAGCAGGTGGCGGGCGGCTGCCTCGGCGGCCGCAGCGGCCGCGGGGCCGGAGATCTCGTCGCGCTCCCGGCGAGCGGCTCGGCGGAGCTGCTCCTTGGCTGTGGACACGGGCTCATCCGGTGGACGAGGCGTGTTCCTCGGCCTCGAGGTAGCGGAGAATTCGCTGGGTTCGCTCGCGAACCTGGCGCTCCAGCTTCTCTTTTTCCTCGCGGACCTGGTGGAGCTCGTCGGCGATGGTGAGGGCGGCGAGGAGGGCGAGGGACTGGGTGGTGGCGATCTTCCCCGAGGCCTTCGCCTGATCGATCTTGGCGTTGACGTAGTCGGCCAACTCCTTGATGTAGCGGGGCTTCGCGTCCGTACGGAGGCTCAGCTTCTGTCCCGCGACGGAGACCTTCACCGACCGACTCACGGCGCCATGATATCGAGGGTCAGTCCGGAAGCAAACCTCCGGAGCCTCACGGTTGGGTGGAGAAGCGATGCCGCTTCTGCATGAACATCGCGAGCTTCTGCTGGACGCCCTCGGGAACCTGCGTGAACCGGATCGCCATCCCCGGGCAAAGCGCGCCATCGTTGACCCGGACCACCTGCCCGCGAAGCGCCACCGGGTCCGACTCGCCCGGAAGCTCGAAGCTGACGCTGACCTCGGCACCGGCCTCGTCCAGGTACTCCGACCGAAGAAACAGCCCATTGCGGCTGAGGTTTGCCACCCAGCCGAGCAAGCTGGCCCCCTCCGAGCTATAGCGAGCCGGCAGGTTCACCTGCAGCCGCCGCGCCCCACGGCGCTCACGAAGAGGATGCGAATTCGGGTGGGCCACGGCCAGCAACAAGAAGCCCCCCGGCCGGGCAACTTACTAGCCGCCGATCCAACCTGTCAACGAACACCACCGACGAGAAAGGAGGCCGCGCTGCAATGAAGGGAGGATCGCGAGGCGGCGCGACAGCGGGGCGGCCCGAGGCGGCGCGAGGCCGGGCCGCCGCGGACCCCGGCCGAGCGCGGCGCCCCCCGGCGCTTGAATTACCCCCCCGACTGGGGCAAAAGTACCTGCCCACCCAACGGCGGGCGAGCCCATAGCTCAGCCTGGTAGAGCACCGGACTTTTAATCCGATGGCCGAAGGTTCAAATCCTTCTGGGCTCACCGACCGCAAATCAATTTCCTCCAGACCCCATCGTCCAGCTGGCCTAGGACACCGGCCTTTCACGCCGGCGACACGGGTTCAAATCCCGTTGGGGTCGCCAC
>Ga0193753_10001926_pt1 | contig 17103 bp, 14 predicted proteins | sample H1c2metaG_FD_144925 | JGI IMG/M metagenome (GOLD analysis project Ga0193753, IMG submission 144925) | Soil microbial communities from a riparian zone of the East river system, Colorado, United States - H1c2 | ecosystem: Environmental > Terrestrial > Soil > Riparian zone | place: USA: East... | reverse complement strand
GGTCTCGGAGGGCTTTTCGCCGTTGAGCATCCAGAGGAAGTTGGCGGCGTGGGAGAGGGTGGGGTCTGCCTCGACGACGGGCTTGCCTTTGCGGATGCGATCGAAGACGGCCACGATCATGGCGATCTGGGAGGTGAGGCGGAAGGACTTGCGGACGTTGGCGTCGTGGGAGCAGTCGGGCTCGTCGGCGTCGTAGATGCTGAGGAGGGAGACGGCGGTGCGGAGGACCTGCATGGGCGTCGCGCTGGTGGGCACGGTACGGAGGAGGTCGATGATCTTGGAGTCTAGGTGGCGGGCGGCGGAGAGGTTCGTGGCGAAGTCGGCGAGCTCTGCCTTGCCGGGAAGCTTGCCGAACCAGAGGAGGTAGGTGGTCTCCTCGAAGGTGGAGTGTTGGGCGAGCTCATGGATGTCGATGCCGCGGTAGGAGAGGACGCCGGCGTCTCCGTCGATCCAGCAGATGGAGGAGCTGGTGGCGACGATGCCTTCCAGGCCTTTCGGGGCGACGACTGTGGACATGAGCGGCTTCTCCAATGGTGAGACTTAAGTACATTTGGTTATAGCGCAGCGGTGAAAGCGTTGTCACGGTGGGGTGGGCGAATATCGGTATGTCTGTGCGAGTTCAGCGATATAGAGCGGCGCTCAGAGTTGGAGATCTGCGCGGTCTGGAGCGAAGGGAGAGAGGTCGAGCGAAGGAGTCTCTCCGGTAAGAAGCTGGGCCATGACGTGCGCGGTGGCGGGGGCAAGAAGGATTCCGTTTCGGTAGTGGCCGGCGGCGAGGAACTGATGGGGGCGGCCGAGGAGAGGACCGAGGAGAGGAAGGCCGTCCGGGGTGGCGGGACGGAGGCCGGCCCAGGCTTCGAGCTGGGGGGCGTCGGCGAGTGCTGGGAGGAGTTCGGCGGCACGGGCGCGGAGGCGGGCGATGTCGGCAGGGTGTACGGTCTTGTCGAAGCCGGCATCTTCGATGGTGGCTCCGATGATGGCGCGGGTGGAGGTGGGTGTGCTGGTGCGGGGAACGATGTAGATCTCCGGCGTGCGGAGGACGAAGTGAAGCGGGAGGGAGGGAGGGAGAGAGACGGCGAGCATCTGTCCTTTTTTTGGCGTGACGCGGAGGTGAGGCAGAGGAGACGATGCGTTGGCCCAGGCTCCGGTGCAGTCGACGAACTGTGAGGCGTGGAGGATGCCGGTGGTGGTGTGGACTTCGACGGCATCGCCAATGGAGATGGCGGAGAGGACGCGGGTGTGGGGGCGAAGGTCGATTGCGGTGGCGTGAATGGCGGCGAGGAGGGCGGCGGCCAGTTCGCGGGGGTCGAGGCTGTGCTCATCGAGGAGGACGAAGCGGTGGTTGCCGAGGTGTAGATCGGGGAGGAGGTGGGTGAGCTCCTGTGGAGTGAGGATGTCGGTCAAGGTGGCCTGGTGAGGCGGGAGAGACTGGAGGGTGGTGTGGGTGTGAAAGGGGACGTGAATGGCGGAGAGGGTATGGAGTCGGTCGATGAAGGCGGGGTAGAGGGAGAGGCTGAGATCGGCGAGGGGGCGGAGTTGCGGAGGGTTGTCGGGGTCGAGGGCGGCGAGCATTCCGGCGGCGGCAGTGGAGGCTTCGGAGAGTGGGATGCTTTGCTCGAGTACGGTGACGCGGGCGCCGCGGCGGTGGAGGTCGAGGGCGAGCGAGAGGCCGATGATGCCGGCTCCTGCGATGCAGATGTCAGGGTGACGCATGAGATAAGTCTAGATTGATTTGGGAAGAGGCTATAGTTTGGGGTGTGCCAGTTTGCGTATGCCAGCCAGCTGGAGGTGCCCGTCGGATTGACGGCACTGCGAACGAAGCGGGACCCAGGAGGGTGCGATGAGTGAAGAGGGATACGTAGCGGAGCGGTCAATGTCCGGGGCGTTTATCGCCATGGTGGTTGTGGCGTTGCTGGCTGCGCTGGGCGCGCTGGTGTGGTGCTATGGGCTGCAGAATCACCTGACCGCCGCCGAGCAGCAGCTGACGGCGACAGACCAGAAGAACGCCGACCTGGTGGCAAAGCTGGACGCGACCAATGCGCGGCTGCGGGCGACGAGCGAGACCCTGGGGCAGAGTGTCGGCATGACGCAGAAGCAGATCGAGATTCGGACGCAGAGCCTGATCGCGGCGCAGAAGGCGGCGACGTCGAAGCTGGAGCTGGCGCAGGCGGCGGCGAGCAAGCAGATTGGGGCGGTGTCGAGCGATATCGCCACGGTGAAGTCGGATGTCGGCGGCGTGAAGACGGATGTCGCTTCGACGAAGTCTGACCTGGAGGCGACGAAGACGCAACTGAATCGCGCGGTGGGAGACGCGGGCGTGATGAGCGGCCTGATCGCGACGAACCATAGCGAACTGGAGGTCTTGAAACACAAGGGCGACCGGAACTACTTCGAGTTCACGCTGCAGAAGGGAGCGAAGCCGACGCTGCTGTCGACGATCAAGCTGCAATTGAAGAAGGCGGACCAGAAGCACTCGCGCTACACGATGAATGTGAGCGCGGACGACCGCAACATCGAGAAGAAGGACAAGGGGCTCGATGAGCCGGTGCAGTTCTACACGGGCAAGGACCCGGTGCTGTATGAACTGGTGGTGAACGTGATCGAGAAGAACAAGGTGTCGGGATATCTGTCGACGCCTAAGAGCGCTGCGAGGGCGTCGCTGCAATAGATTTGAGTTGGACTGCAGACGCTGAAAGGGGGACGCTCATCGCGTCCCCCTTTGTGTTTGCCTGGTTGTTGTTACTTCTTTTTTGCGGCTTTCTTCGCCGGTTTCTTTGCTGCTTTTGTGGCTGCCTTTTTCGTTGCCATTTGCCTATTCTCCCTAGTGATTAGACATCGACTCTGCAACAGACTTCATTGCAGCTAACGAAGGTATAGATTTCTGAAAATTCACTGTCAAGAAAAATCGATACGTTCGCAGATTTTTTTTTGGGGGTGCGTGTGGCGAATGGGAACGAGTGAGAGACGAAATTTGACGTGAAGGAGGTTGGTGACGCCATTGGGTGAGTGCGAGTGAGAGGCTTTGAGCCGTATACTTGCGCGTTCTGCTTTTGATTTTTTGCTTGAAAGATATTGAGGTGAAGCGATGAAGGATGTGGTGATCGTGTCGGCGGTGCGGACTCCGGTAGGAAAGTTTCAAGGGACGTTGGCGGAGCTGACGGCGGTGCAGCTTGGTGCAGTGGTAGTGCGCGAAGCCGTGCGTAGAGCGGGGATTGACGCTGCGAGCGTGGATGAGTGCCTGATGGGCTGCGTGCTGCCTGCAGGGCTCGGACAGAATCCGGCGCGACAGGCGGCGCTGCAGGGCGGGCTGGCGGATACGGTTTCGGCGATGACGATCAACATGGTTTGCGGCAGCGGTTTGAAGGCGGTGGCGCTGGCGGCGCAGGCGGTGATGGCAGGCGATGCGGAGATCGTTGTCGCGGGTGGGATGGAATCGATGTCGAACGCGCCGTATCTTCTGCCGCAGGGCCGGAAGGGATTTCGGATGGGCGACTCGGTGGTGGTGGACTCGATGGTGAAGGATGGGTTGTGGTGTGCGTGCGAGGACTTCCACATGGGAATGACGGGGGAGCTGGTGGCGGAGAAGCATTCGATTACGCGGGAGCAGCAGGATGCGTACGCGCTGGAGTCGCATCGGCGGGCGAGCGCCGCGTGGAGGGAGGGGCGGTTCGATGCGGAGGTGGTGCCGGTGAATGTGCCGGGGAAGAAGGGTGCGGTGACAGTGTTCGCGAAGGACGAGAGCGTGCGGGAGGATGCGGTCGATCGTCCTGCGGCGGCGCTGGAGGCGTTGACGGCGCTGAGGCCGGCGTTCAAAAAGGATGGGACGGTGACGGCGGGGAATGCTCCGGGGGTGAACGATGCGGCGGCGGTGGTGGTGGTGATGTCGGCGGAGAAGGCGAAGGAGTTGGGTGTGAAGGCGATGGTGACGATCAAGGCGCAGGCTACGAGCGGAGTCGCTCCGAAGTGGGTGATGCTGGCTCCGGTGACGGGAGTGCGGCGCGTGCTGGAGAGAGCGGGATGGGGGATGGGAGAGGTGGACCTGTTCGAGTTGAACGAGGCGTTCAGCGTGCAGGCGCTGGGCGTGATGAAGGAGTTGGGGATGGATGCGGCGCGGGTGAATGTGAATGGCGGGGCAGTGGCGATTGGGCATCCGATTGGCGCGAGCGGGGCCCGGGTGCTGGTGACGCTGATCCACGAGATGATGCGGCGGGATGTGAAGAGAGGCGTAGCGGCGCTTTGTCTGGGCGGGGGAAATTCCGTGGCGTTGGCGGTGGAGCGGGGCTAGATTCTCTTGGAGAATTTCCGACTAACTCTTTCTGAGTGGACAACGGCGGGCTAAAGCGCGAACATCCAATGCGATAGCCTCAGGCTATTTGCTGGTGCTGAGTATACGGGCCTGACTTGCGATGACAAGTCATTTTTGATCGGAAAATTGAGTCAAAAAAAAGGAGCGTCTATGGCGGGTTCTATTTTAGACAATTTAATGAGCACGCTAGGTTCTCAAGTTGCGGGCCCTTTGGCCTCGCGGCTTGGAGAGTCTACTGACACGGTTCAGCGCGGATTGCAGAGTGGATCGGCCGCTTTGCTCGCCGGTATTGCGGCGAAGGCAGATCAACCGGGATTTATGGGTCAGATCTTTAGCCTGATCACAAATCCTGCGAACAGTCCGGGCGCTCTCTCCGGCCTTGCTTCCAATCCCGGTTCGGCGGCGGTTGGGACGAGTTCTCCGCTCGGCGACCTCGGCGGCAAATTCTTGTCGAGTATCTTTGGTTCCGGTCTGTCTACGGTCACTGATGGAATCGGGCGCTCGTCTGGCCTTGCCGGCAACAAGGTGAGCACGCTGCTGAGCATGGCCGCTCCTCTGGTGCTGGGGTTCCTGGGACAGCATGTTCGAGAGAACGGGTTGAGCGCAGGAGAGCTGGGCAACATGTTGAAGACCGAGGCGCCGAACCTGCAGCGGTTTCTTCCGTCCGGATTCGGATCGTTACTCGGGAGGGCCTCGAATCTGGTTGGGGCGGCTCCTGCTGCGGTCGTTCCCGCGGCGGTTGTCGGGACAGCCAATCGCTGGCTGTGGCCAGTGATTGTGATTGCCGCGTTGATTCTCGGATGCCTGTGGTACTTCAACCGAGCGAAGGCTCCGGTGAGTGAGGCGGTGCAAACGCCGATCATAGCGCCAGCCGCTACCTTGCCTGCGGGATTTTTCAAACTGAAGTTGCCCGACGGCGTCGAACTCAACGTTCCCGAGTCAGGAATCGAGAATCAGCTCGCGACGTTTATTGCCGACTCGTCCAAGGCAGTGGACAAGACGACGTGGTTCAACTTCGACCGGCTGGTGTTCGATGCGGGCAAGACGACGCTGCAGTCCTCTTCGCAGGAGCAGTTGGGGAATGTGGCGGCGATCCTGAAGGCGTATCCCAATGTGCACGTGAAGATTGGCGGGTACACCGATAGCACCGGGAATGCGGCTGCCAATCTGAAGCTATCCAAAGAACGCGCCAGGAGCGTTATGGATGGATTGGTTGCGGCGGGTGTCGATGCGTCGCGGCTGGAATCGGAGGGCTACGGGGACCAGCATCCTGTGGCGGATAACTCGAGCGAAGACGGGCGTGCGCAGAATCGGCGCATCGCGTTGCGGGTGACGGCGAAGTAGAGCGGCGAAGGCGCTGCTTCCTTCGACAAGGGGCAGCGCTTGCCGCAGCCGTGGCTAATACGGTGGAGCGAGGATGCTTGTTGAAACATCCAGGAGAGTATGGGCGGACATACGGAGCGGTTTACAGGGCGGGTTGAGGACTATGAACGGTATCGGCCGCGCTACCCTGAGGCGGTGATCGATGTGCTGGTGGCGCGGTGCGGGTTGCGGCGGGAGCATCTTGTGGCGGACATTGGAGCCGGCACAGGGATGCTGGCGGAGTTATTTCTAGAGCATGGGAATGCGGTTGTCGCGGTTGAACCGAACGACGACATGCGGGGTGCGTGTGAGCGGCTTGCTTCGGCATGGCCGGGAATGCTGGTGGTGAAGGCTATGGCGGAGGCTACGGGGCTTGAAGAGGCGTCGGTGGACTTCATTGCAGTTGGGAGAGCGTTTCACTGGTTCGATCTGGAGCGGACGGCGAAAGAGTTTCGGCGGATTCTGCGGCCGGGAGGATGGGTGGTGCTGGCGAGCAACAGCCGGGTGCGGGACGATTCGCCGCAGTCTGTAGCGTATGAGGCTCTGCTGCGTGAGCATGGCACGGACTATGAGGCGAATCGCGAGCGGTATGAGATTGCTCCGCGGGTGGATGCGTTCTTTGCTGGCGGGGAGTTGTTTCGGGAGGAGATTGGCGGAGAGCAGGGGTTGACGCTGGAGGAGTTGATTGGGCAGACGCAGTCGCTTTCGGTGGCGCCGGAGATGGGACATGCGAAGTATGCGGGGATGCAGCGGGGGCTGCGGGAGTTCTTCGGCGAGTGGGAGAGGGGCGGGGTGGTGGCGATGAGGATGGTTTGCCGGGTGGCTTGCGGGCGATTCGATGTTAGACGAGACGAAAGACGCTAAGACGCCCTGCGCGGGCGGCGCCCACTTCGTGGGGGGTATACCGGCTTCGCCAAGGGCCTCCCGATGGTCGGCACGGGAGCCCCACCCCAAAATGGAAAATACACGTCACGAAGTGACCGCTCCACGCGAAGTGGGACCGGCCGTCAGGCCATACTCTTCCCCAAAGAACTTCCATCGCAGCGAATATGTCGATACACCCTAGCACTCGATGATGTTGAGGGCGAGGCCGGCGAGCGAGGTTTCCTTGTAGCGGGATTGCATATCGAGACCGGTCTGGAACATGGTTGCGATGACCTGGTCGAGGGAGAGCTTGTGGTCGCCGGTCTCGTGCATGGCCATGCGGCAGGCGTTGATGGCTTTGACGGCACCCATGCCGTTGCGCTCGATGCAGGGAATCTGAACGAGGCCGCCGATGGGGTCGCAGGTCATGCCGAGGTTGTGCTCCATGGCGATCTCGGCGGCGTGTTCGATCTGGGCATTGGTGCCGTTGAGCGCGGCGACGAGACCTCCGGCGGCCATGCTGCAGGCTACGCCGACTTCGCCCTGGCAGCCGACCTCGGCGCCGGAGATGCTGGCGTTCTCTTTATAGAGGATGCCGATGGCGGCGGCGGTGAGGAAGTAGCGCAGGAGGCCTTCTTGTTTTTCTTCGGGAGCGCCCTCGATGAAGCGCATGTAGTAGTGGGCGATGGCGGGGATGACTCCGGCAGCTCCGTTGGTGGGTGCGGTGACCACTCTGCCTCCGGCGGCGTTCTCCTCATTGACGGCCATGGCGTAGACGGTGACCCAGTCCATGGGGGCCAGGGGGTCTTTGGAGCCTTCGGCTTCGAGGCGGCGGGCGAGGCGGGGGGCTCGACGACGGACGTTGAGGCCGCCGGGGAGGATGCCTTCGATCTCGATGCCGCGCTGGGTGCAGGACTGCATCGTCTGCCAGAGGGCGAGGATGCTGGCGCGAATCTTGTCTTCTGCCTCGTTCGCCGAGGTTTGTTCGGTGAGGGAGGAAGGCCTGGGACGGTTGATGGAGACGTCGGGATCGTTGAGGAGGGCGACCTCGTTGGCGAGGAGCAGGTTGGCGATGGTAAGGCCATGCTGCTTTGCGGTGGCGAGGAGATCGGCGGCACTGCGGAAAGGGAAAGGAACGGTGCGGGCGCTGGTGAGGCTTTCGGCGGTGCGCTCAGCTTCGGAGACGATGAAGCCGCCGCCTATGGAGTAGAAGACCTCTTCGGCGATGGGTGCGCCGGTGTCGTCGAAGGCGGTGAAGCGCATGCCGTTGGGGTGGGAGACGGCGGCGGGGTTGGGGTACATCTGGTTGCGGCGGAGGTGGAGATGGTCGGGCGCGGTGAAGGGGATGGTCACGGAGCCGTTGAGCTGGAGGAGGCCGGTTGAACGGATTGCGGCGATTCTGGCTTCGACGGCGGCAGGGTCGACGGTGTCGGGTGCTTCGCCGAGGAGACCGAGGAGGATGGCACGGTCGGTGCCGTGGCCGATGCCGGTGAGGGCGAGCGAGCCGTAGAGATCGACGTTGACGGTGGCGGTGCGGGCAAGAAGACTGAATGTTTCGAGCTGGCGGACGAAGCGGAGAGCGGCGCGCATCGGCCCTACCGTGTGAGAGCTGGAGGGACCGATGCCGATTTTGAAGAGTTCGAAGAGGCTGGTGTTCACGACTTGATCACGGCTGAACTAATTGTAGCGGGGCGGATGGGCTAATGCTTTCGTGGGGTCGCACGTACTTTGGGCGCGGGTTCGGTGGAGCGGATGTAGGCGGCTGCGGCAGTGAGGCGGACGGGGGGCTTGATGTCGTCGAAGATGGGGAGCAGGGCATCGGAGACGACCTTGTCGCGGTAGCTGCCGAGGGCCTGTGCGGCGGCGGCGCGCACGGCAGGATCTTTGTCGTCGAGGGCGTCGATGAGCTGCGCGCGGATGGGGTTGGTCATCTGCTGGGAGATCTGTTCGATGGCGGAGACGCGGGCTGAATTGCCGCCATTTTTGCGCATGTACTCATAGGCGGAGATTCCGACGCCGAAGGGGCCGAGCAGAATGGACGCTCCCTGGAGTGCGCCGAAGCGGGCAAGCGAGGCCGGGTTGTGGAGCTCTTTGCCGACCTTATGCATGGCGCTGTCTCGAAGGCCAGCGGTTGCTTTGCGGTCTCCGTTGACGACGGCGAGGAGGATGTCTTCGCCCGAGCGGTCGTTCATCTTCCAGAGGGTGATGGCGGCGGCGAAGGCAACCTGGGGCTCTTTGTCATCGAGCATGTTGCGGAGATCGGTGGTGAGATTGCGGCTTTTGGTCAGGCCAGCGGCGAGGACGGCAGCGGTGCGGACGTCGACGTCGGGGTCTTTCATTGCATCGAGGATCAATCGTTCGCCACGAGCGTTGTCGCCGAGGGAGCCGAGGGCGGCGAGAGCCTGAGTGCGCAGATCGGGATGCTTGGGATCTTGAACGGCGGTGGTGATCATATGCCAGGCTTCCTGGGTGTTCTGGGCGGACGTCAGATGGGTACGGTCGGTTTCGGGGTTGTCGGTTGCGGGAGTCTGGGGTGGGGTGGTGTCCTGCGCGAAGGTGGCGGTGGAGGCAAGACTGAGGGAGAGGATTCCGGCCAAAAGCACGATGGATGTGCGTAGGCGAAGATTGCAGGTGCTCGATTGCATGAGGATGACTCCGTTGCGCGTTACCAGCCGCTCACTCCTTTATATCGGGTCGGGTGCTATACTCGGCGAAAATTCACTGCCTCAAGGATTTACCAGGCTCACTCAATGCTTTTTAAGGCTCGAAGCGCTGCTGTCTACGGAATTGACGCCCACATTATCGACGTGGAAGTCGATTTCTCCGGTATTAAATTGGACAAGGAGATGTTCAGCACGGTGGGGCTGCCGGACGCGGCGGTGCGGGAGAGCCGCGACCGGGTGCGGTCGGCGATCAAGAATTCGGGCTTCGAGATTCCGCCGACGCGAATCACGATTAATCTCGCTCCAGCAGACCTGAAGAAAGAGGGCTCGGGGTTTGATCTTCCGATTGCAATTGGGATACTGGGCGCCTATGGCGCGCTGCACATCAAGGATTTGAACGACTTTCTGCTGGTGGGTGAATTAGGGCTGGATGGGAGCCTGCGGGCGGTACAGGGGATGCTGCCGATCGCGATCGCTGCGCGAGCGAAGGGGATTTCGAACCTGATTATTCCGGCGAGCAATGCGCGCGAGGCGGCGGTGGTCGAGGGTGTGAATGTTTACCCGGTGGGTTCGCTGCTGGAGGTGAGAGAGCTGCTGAATGCAATGTCCTTCGGTACGCAGACGGCGCAGCCCCTGAAGGTGGAGACAGACAATCTGTTGAACGAGATGCGGCATTTTCCGTTCGACTTCAAGGATGTGCGCGGGCAGCATGTGGCGAAGCGGGCGCTGGAGGTGGCGGCTGCGGGTGGGCACAATATTTTGATGATCGGGCCACCGGGGTCGGGTAAGACGATGCTTGCGAAGCGGCTGCCCTCAATTCTGGCTCCGCTGCGGTTTGAAGAGGCGCTGGAGACGACAAAGATTCATTCGGTTGCCGGGGTTCTGGATGCGGAGCAGGGGTTGGTGACGCACCGGCCGTTTCGGTCGCCGCACCATACGATCTCGGATGCCGGGCTGATCGGCGGGGGCATGATGCCGCGGCCGGGTGAGGTTTCGCTGGCGCACAACGGGCTGCTGTTTCTGGACGAACTGCCGGAATTTCCGCGGAATGTACTGGAGGTGCTGCGGCAACCGCTTGAAGATGGGATGGTTACGATTGCAAGGGCGGCGATGAGCTTGAGCTTTCCGGCGCGGTTTATGCTGGCGGCGGCGATGAATCCTTGTCCTTGCGGATATTTCAACGATAAATCTCGAGAGTGTATGTGTACGCCGCCGATGATTCAGCGATATGTTTCGAAGGTTTCGGGGCCCTTGCTGGACCGGATCGATATTCATATTGAGGTTCCGGCTTTGCAATATAAGGAGTTACGAGGCGGATCTGCGGCGGAAGGGTCAGAGGAGATCCGGAATCGGGTGCTAGCGGCGCGCGAGAGGCAACATACTCGTTTTGGGGAGAGCGGGGATCGTACGAAGGGGTCGGCGAAGGGTGCTTCGCGGCGGATTTTTTCGAATTCACAGATGAACACGCAGCAGATAAGGACGCATTGCGAACTTTCGTCGGATGCGGAGCGTTTGCTGGAGCGCGCGATGCAACAACAGGGGTTAAGTGCCAGGGCCCATGACAGGATACTGAAGGTTGCGCGGACGATTGCCGATCTGGGAGGGGAGCAGGACATCGCGGTGAAGCACATTGCGGAGGCTATCCAGTACCGAACTCTCGATCGTAGCTACTGGTCATAACGTGGGGGGGAAGCGTGGAAAAGTTGGAGAGCGGAATCTGTTGTGGGGCGTAAAAAATTCCGTTTATGGAATATCGTTATGCACAGGTTCCCAAAATAAGTATTGACCTGAGACTCCAGACAGTTTATTTTCCATGAGTGTCGTGGATGTATGGAAAGTCCTGAAGGACTTCGAGAGTAGCGAACGTCCGATAGGTTTGTCTGTCCAGATTTCTGGCTCGCTTCTGTTTCACGCTTGGCGCGGTGAGCGCTCAAACGTTACGTGAGAGACAGGGTTGCAGGAGAACGATTCCGTTCAGGTCGGCGGAAGGAATAGTCTTGTCTGCATGTTGGCAAGCGGTTGTAAAGATTTGGATTGAAAAGAGTTGATGGCAGAATCCATTGCGGTTTTTCTGCGTCTAATACATAGAGAATGGCCTGGCAGCGGTTCTTAAGTCCTGTTTGGCAAACTAAAGAGATTTCAGGCGAGTAGCGCGAACTAGACGCTATTCCTGAAGAATGAAAGGGAGAAACTATGCGCTCGGATCTTATTTTTGGAGCTCTCACGCACGTGAACAACCGCTACGAGCTGTGTCAACTTGCGTCGAAGGCAACACGGAAGCTGCACAAGCCGAACACCCGTCTGCAGGATACGACGAATGAAGTTCTTGATCGCTTCAAGGACACGATTCCGATGGACGAGTCTGCGGAAGCTGTCGTAGAGAAGGTACAATTGACGGAACGCCGCGCGGCTTAGCGCGCGGCAGTTTCGTCGGCCATCCACCCCTAACTTAATTGCCCATAACCTAATTACCTGCATTACCACCCCATCCGCATTTCAATATTCAGCATCTTCTGGCCTTCCGCACGACCCCCTCGTCAAGCAGATCCCGCCTCAGTTCCAAACAATCCCTCCTAAAATTTAAATTTCCAGGTAAAAAATGACAATTTCCGAGTTGAAAGAACACAATATTGCGGAGCTAGGCAAGCTTGCGCGCGGCCTTGATATCGCCGGAACCAGCGGTCTGCGAAAGCAGGACCTCATCTTCAAGATTCTGCAGGCGCAGAGCGAGAAGGAAGGGCACATCTTCGCAGAAGGCGTGCTGGAGATCCTGCCGGATGGCTATGGTTTTCTGCGGTCGCCCGATTACAACTACCTGCCGGGTCCCGATGACATCTATGTTTCCCCTTCGCAGATTCGCAAGTTCGACCTGAAGACGGGCGACACGATCAGCGGCAATGTTCGACCACCGCATGAGGGCGAGAAGTACTTCGCGCTGGTGAAGATCGAGGCGATCAACTTCGAGTCGCCCGAAGAGACGCGGAACAAGATCCTGTTCGACAACCTGACGCCGCTGTATGCGCAGGAGCGGGTGAAGATGGAGACGGTTCGCGAGCATATCTCGGGCCGGGTGATGGACCTGCTGACGCCGGTGGGCAAGGGGCAGCGCGGTTTGATTGTGGCTCCTCCGCGTACCGGTAAGACCATGCTGCTGCAGTCGATCGCGAACAGCATTACGTCGAACCACCCTGAGGTGGTGCTGATCGTCCTGCTGATCGATGAGCGCCCGGAAGAGGTGACGGATATGCAGCGCAGCGTTAAGGGTGAAGTGATCAGCTCCACCTTCGACGAGCCGGCGGCACGTCACGTGCAGGTTGCCGAGATGGTGATCGAGAAGGCCAAGCGGCTGGTCGAGCACAAGCGCGATGTGGTGATCCTTCTGGACTCGATTACGCGTCTGGCGCGTGCCTACAATACGATTGTGCCGCCTTCGGGCAAGGTGCTCTCGGGCGGTGTGGACTCCAATGCGCTGCAAAGGCCGAAGCGGTTCTTCGGTGCGGCTCGCAACATCGAAGAGGGCGGTTCGTTGACGATTATTGCAACGGCGCTGGTCGATACCGGTTCGCGCATGGACGAAGTCATCTTCGAAGAGTTCAAGGGTACGGGCAACATGGAAGTGATTCTGGATCGCAAGCTGGTCGACAAGCGCGTGTTCCCGGCGATCGATATCCAACGCTCCGGTACGCGTAAAGAAGAGTTGCTGATTCCGAAGGAAGACCTGCAGCGGACCTGGATTCTGCGGAAGGTGTTGAATCCGCTGTCGCCTGTCGAGGCGATGGAGCTGCTGACCGATAAGCTGGCAAAGACGCGGAATAATCAGGAGTTCCTGCATAATATGAGCTCGATCTAGCGTCTCGGATTGAGACAAAAGCGCAGCCTTCGGGCTGCGCTTTTTTTGTTATGCGCGCTTTTTTCAAGATGTAGCAGATTGGAAGAACGGGCTTGTTGCGCCTGATTTACAGGCACAATGCGGGTGTTTGAGACTGCAGAGTTTGAAAGCAAGAATCGGAGTGTATGGAGCGCAGGCGATTGCTAGATTGTTCGTAGTGAGGATCGAAAGAAAGGAATGAAGATGAGCCTGCTAAGGAACAAAGTGAGCAAAGTTGAGCTAGCCACAGCGACGACGAACGATGCGCGCTGGCTGTCGCTTGTTGCCAAAGATGCTGCGGCCGATGGCACCTTTTTCTATTCGGTGAAGACGACCGGTGTCTATTGCCGGCCTTCGTGCGCGGCGCGACCTGCGAGGCCGGAGAATGTGCAGTTTCACGCAACAATCGAGGATGCGGAGAAGGATGGATTCCGAGCCTGCAAACGTTGCAAGCCGAATGAGCCCTCGATGGTGGAGCAGCACGCGGCGACGGTCGCGAAGGCTTGCCGCTTTATCGAGCGGTCGGAGGAGGCGCCTGGTCTCGAAGAGCTGGCCGCTCGCGCGGGGATGAGCGCCTTTTATTTCCATCGTGTGTTCAAGGCCATCACCGGAGTTACGCCGAAGAACTATGCGACAGCGCATCGCTCGAAGCGGGTGCGGATTCAGTTGAAGCGGACCGGCACGGTTACAGAAGCGATCTATGGAGCCGGGTACAACTCAAACGGAAGATTTTACGAGATATCGAACGAGGTATTAGGTATGACACCGACTAATTTTCGCGCTGGCGGCGCACATGCGGAGATTCGCTTTGCGATAGGCGAGTCCTCCCTGGGATCGATTCTTGTTGCCAGGAGCGACCGTGGCGTCTGCGCTATTCTGATGGGCGATGCTCCCGATCCATTGATACGCGACTTGCAGGATCGGTTTCCGCGGGCCAATTTGATTGGAGGGGACGGGGACTTCGAACAGCACGTCGCGAAGGTGGTGGGCTTTGTGGAAGCGCCAGCCATCGGTCTCGATCTGCCACTCGATGTGAGGGGAACGGCATTCCAGCAGCGAGTCTGGCAGGCGCTGCGTGAGATTCCTTCGGGCTCGACGGCGAGCTATACCGATATCGCCAACCGGATCGGTTCGCCGAAGTCGGTCCGGGCTGTAGCCCAGGCGTGCGGGGCGAACGCGCTGGCGGTGGCGATTCCGTGTCATCGTGTGGTGAGAAACGATGGGGACCTGTCGGGTTATCGCTGGGGCGTCGAACGGAAGCGCGAGCTTCTTGATCGCGAGGCGCGCGCATGAAGATGTCTGTAAAAAAATCAATGTCTGGAGAGAAAGCTGTCGAGCGCATCGATGGGCTCAACTGGGAGAGTATCGCGGGCGATCTCGATGCTCAGGGAAGCGCGCTGCTCAAAGGCGTTCTCTCTCCGGACGAATGCAAAGCTCTTGCTGGACTCTATCCCGAGGATGAGTTATTTCGAAGCCGTGTCGTGATGGGGCGGCATGGCTTTGGACGGGGCGAGTATAAGTATTTCAGCTATCCGCTACCCGACGTTGTCCGAGGGCTTCGTAACGCGATCTATCCGCGACTTGCGCCGATTGCGAATCGTTGGAATACGGCGATGGGAATCGATGTCCGCTACCCGGAGGAGCATGCTGATTTCATCCAGCGTTGCCATGATGCGGGACAACTGAGGCCGACCCCGTTGCTGCTGCAATATGGCGAAGGCGATTACAACTGCCTGCACCAGGACCTCTATGGCGAGCATGTCTTCCCGATACAGGTAGCGATCCTGCTGTCGGAGCCCGGAGAAGACTTTACGGGTGGGGAGTTTGTGCTGACCGAACAGCGTCCGCGGATGCAGTCGCGGCCGGAGGTCGTTCCGCTTCGCCAAGGTGATGCTGTAGCGTTTGCCGTGCATCATCGTCCGGTGCGGGGAACACGGGGTATTTATCGCGTGAACCTTCGACATGGAGTAAGCCGGTTGCGCTCCGGGCATCGGCATACGATAGGGATTATCTTTCATGATGCACAGTGAGGGCATGATGCGCAGTGAGGATGAGGCATTGACGCTGGATTTATTCGGTGATCTTAAGAGCGCAGAACTGCGCAGAGAGGAGTTGGCTCCTGGTGCATTTATCCTGCGTGGCTTCGCGCTGCCGGTTGAGACAGAGCTTCTGAAGTCGCTGCAGGAGGTGGTTGAGAGGGCTCCGTTTCGCCACATGGTTACGCCGGGCGGCTTCCGAATGTCCGTCGGGATGACGAACTGCGGTGCGCTGGGATGGGTTACGGATCGAAGAGGGTACCGCTACGATGTGATCGATCCGGAGAGCGGCAAGCGCTGGCCTCCTATACCTAATTGCTTTCTGAAGCTTGCGGAGGATGCGGCTGAGGAGGCAGGCTTTCCGAGGTTTCTGCCCGATGCTTGCCTCATCAATCGCTATGAGCCGGGGGCGAGGCTTTCTTTGCATCAGGATAAAAACGAGAGGGACTTTGATCAGCCGATTGTGTCCGTTTCGCTGGGGCGTTCTGCGACATTTTTATTTGGAGGCTTGGAGCGTGCGGAGATACAGAGGCGGGTGCGGGTGGTGCATGGCGATGTGGTGGTATGGGGTGGACCGGCCCGGCTGCGGTATCACGGGGTGTTGCCGCTGAAGGAGGGGCAGCATTCCTTGTTGGGTGAATATCGCCTGAACCTTACGTTTCGGAGGGCTGGGTAGGCCTAGTATCCGTTGGCGATGAGGTATTGCTCTGTGAGAGTGAAGGAGTCTTCGTGCTGGCGCTCGGCGTATTTGCTGAGGACGTCTACCTCGATGTTCAAGGGGCTGCCGGGGGAGAGGGTGTGGAGGGAGGTGGCGGCGTAGGTGTGGGGGATGATGGCGACCTCGACCTGGTTGGCGATGATGGAGGCGACTGTGAGGCTGATGCCTTCGATGGTGATGGAGCCCTTCTCGACGACGTAGCGGGTGAGCTCGTTGGGGATGGCGAGGCGGAGGCGCCAGTCGGTGGTGGCGGGGTCGGCGCCGGGGTTGAGGGGGTCGAGGGAGAGGAGGGTGGCGGTGCCGTCGACGTGGCCCTGGACGACGTGGCCGCCGAGAGGGGAGCCTGCGGGGGTGGGGAGTTCGAGGTTGACGGTGGACCCTTCGCGGAGGTGAGAGAGGGTGGTGCGGGCGATGGTCTCGGCGGCGAGGTCGGCGGAGAAGCGCGGGGGGAAAGCGTTGGGCTCGATGCTGAGTGCGGTGAGGCAGACTCCGCTGACGGAGATGCTGTCACCGGTGTTGAGGCGGGCGGTGAGGGTGGGCGAGGCGATGGTGATGCGGGTGGCTCCGGCGGTGGGAGTGATGGCGAGGAGCGTTCCGGTGGCTTCGATGAGTCCTGTGAACATGGCTCTATGTTAGCGGATGGGGTTAGTTGTCGGTACCAGGTTCGCCGGTATGAGGCTTGTCGGTTCGGGGCTTGTCGGTGCGGGACCAGGGATCATGGAGGTAGCCGGTGACGCAGGCGTCTGATTCCAGCGTGGATCGAGTGAGGCGGGTGAGGGACTGCTCGAAGAGGTACGGAGAGGGGATTCCCTGGGCGAAGGGGACGGCTCGGTCGCCGAGCTCGGTCTCGGCGTAGAAGAGGATGGCTTTGTCGACGAGGTTCTGACGGAGGAAGGAGCCGTTGAGATGCGAGCCGCATTCGAGCAGGAGGCTGAGGATGTTGCGTTCGGCGAGGAGGGCGAGCGCGGCGGGGAGGCTGAGTCGACCGGCGTGATCGGGGATAACTTCAACCTCTGCGCCGAGGGACTGGAGGGCTTCGATTTTTTTGGGGGGGGTGGTGGCTCCACAGAGGATGAGGAGGTCTTGATTGGCGGAGCGGGCGAGTTGGGAGGTGAGGGGGAGACGGAGGTGGGTGTCGAGGATGACGCGGAGGAGGGGGCGGCGGCGGGGGAGGAGGCTGGGGTTGAGGAGGCCGCTGCGGTCGGTGAGGGCGGGGTCGTCGGCGAGGACAGTGCCGATGCCGGTGAGGACGGCGTCGGAGGCGTGGCGGAGGAGGTGCACCTCGT
>Ga0193753_10001925_pt1 | contig 17103 bp, 13 predicted proteins | sample H1c2metaG_FD_144925 | JGI IMG/M metagenome (GOLD analysis project Ga0193753, IMG submission 144925) | Soil microbial communities from a riparian zone of the East river system, Colorado, United States - H1c2 | ecosystem: Environmental > Terrestrial > Soil > Riparian zone | place: USA: East... | reverse complement strand
GCGTCGCACCCCATGCCCATGAGATCGGGTGCGACGCATCGCCGGTGCGCGGACAGCCGGTCGATCGCGCCGCGCCACTGGAAGCCGTTGACCGGAAGACCATGCAGAAACAGCGCCGCATCGCCCGACCCACGCTCGACATACGCGATCTTGCCAGACGAGGTCCCGGCAAGACGCCTCGCCGCGCGAAACGCCGCGGCGTCCATCGGCCGCGCCGGGGCCGCGCTGGTGGCACGGCGGCGGGGGCCCGCGCCCGATGCACACGCGCCCGCGACACCGGTGGCGGCCGTGGCGGCCGCGAGCTGGACGAAATCTCTACGCCTCATATCGAATCTCCATGCGACGGGTGGTCTCTCGCTCACGCGATCAACCTGCCGCGACCGCCGCCCACCCGCGCGCACAGACGGCCGGAGCGACGACACAGGCGGCTGATCTTCGCCTCTTCATCCTCAAGAAAAATAGTAAGCAGCCGATCCATTGGTTGGGTCCCCCCGTCAGGTTCATCTGCCGGCGTGTGTGCTCGACGGCGTCGCCGAACCACAGGGGAGCGCGCAACCAAGAAGGGCTGTGTTCAAAGTGAAACTCCGGTCCCTGCTCGTCCTGCTGCTCACCGTCGCACCCGCGTGTCTGGTGGATACGAGCGACGACTTCCTCGACGAGGACGATGAGATGGTCGGGGAGACGTCGCAGGCGTCGCTCAGCACCAACGGCATGAGCCTCAACGGCATGAGCCTCAACGGCATGAGCCTCAACGGCATGAGCCTCAATGGCATGAGCCTCAATGGCATGAGCCTCAACGGCATGAGCCTCAATGGCATGAGCCTCAACGGCATGAGCCTCAATGGCACTCTGCTGGGCGGCACGAGGTCGGGTCTGCCGATCTCCGGCGCCGGCCTGGTCGGCACCCAGCTGAACGGCACGCTCTCGAACGGCAGCACGCTGCTCCTTCGGGTCGACTCGGCCGTGACTCTGCCGGCGCCCAACACCGACGTCTGGGCTTACGGCGTGAGCTACGCGCTGGCTGGCGGCAGCTGGTCGACGCTGTGCGGGCTCAGCGGCGGCGTACCGATCCTCGCCCTCCCGCTCGCCGGCACCTGGAGCAACGCGTCGGGCGTGGCCGGCGGCGGCGCGTGGACCACGAGCGCCACCGCCTTCACGTTCGGCTGCCGCGGCACCGCGCTGGCCAAGTGCGTGGAGCTCGGCTACAAGCCCTGGAAGACCGTGGGCAGCACGCTGCTCCGCAATCATCACCAGGCTTGCACGCGCATGCTCCGGGCCGACTACTGCGGCAACGGCAAGTCGTGGACCGTGAACGGAACCCTGATCAACGTCTACGACAGCAAGGGCATCCAGGCCGACGCGACCAGCTGGCACACCGATGCCGAGTGGGTGTCGTCCGGCGCCAAGTGCGTCGACTCGGCGCGCGTCCTCCAGCCCGGTGAGCCGAGCTGCTTCGTCCAGCTGAGAAACAACCACTCCTGCGGTTCGTTCGACCACGGCGCGCTGCTGATTGACGAGTACAACGGCTAGCCCGCCGAGGGCCCGACCGCGCTGCTTCCCCCTCGAGAGATCCGGCCCGCGCCGGAGGCTCCCGCTGGCTCCGGCTACTCCGGCGTTCGGTGAAGGGCGCAACTCAAGTTCTGCGCGGGCGGGTCGACTTCAGAGGGGCTGACACCCAGTGGAGGAAGTCCCGATGAAACTCTATCGACTAAGATTGGTTCTCTGCGCGGCCGTGGTGTTTGGATGCGGCGGCGTCAATGACTCCGGCGACGACGACGGTGCTCCCGACGCGGGAGACGATGGACCTGGCGACCCGGACGCTGGCGGGGCGGACGCCGCGGCCGCCGATGCGTCGGCTCCCACGTACGCGGTGAGCGGTACCGTGGCCGGGTTCGCGGGCGCGGGGATGGTGCTCCGGCTCAACGGCAGCACCGACGTCGACATCACCGCCGACGGCGCGTTCAGCTTCCCGAGCAACCTGGCCGACGGGGCGACCTACGAGGTCACCGTGGCGGCAGAGCCGACCTGCCCGCACCGGGTGTGCGCGGTGGCCGACGCCACCGGGACGATCTCGGGGGCGGACGCCAGCGGCGTCACCGTGACCTGCGTGGTGCCGATCTTCCGGCTCGCCTCGCACAACTGGGGAAGTCCCGCGGGCGTCCGCATCACCGATGATGTCCTCGCCCTGGCCAGCGGGGCCACCGCCGTGCCCCGCATCGTCACCGGCGCGAGCACCGGCCTCGGCGGCTCGGACGTCGACAGCCTCGCGTCCGACCGCACCAGGGACCTGATCTACGTGCCCGCCCTGGTGGTGACGCCGTCCCCGTCGATCCTCGTCTTCGAGAACGCCTCCACGATCGCCGGCGATGTGGCGCCGGCGCGGCAGATCGCGATCGAGGGCGAGACCGATCTCATCGGGGTCGAGGTCGATGAGGAAGCCGATCGCCTGTACGTGTCCGGCAGCTCGGGCCAGCTGTACATCTTCGACAGCGCCAGCACGCTCACCGGCACGGTCACCCCGACCGCCGCGATCGCGCTCGACTCACCGGGGGCGATCAGCCTCGATCGCGAGGCCGACCGGCTCTACGTCTCGGCGGGGACCAGCGCGCTCTACGAGCTCGACGGCGCGCGACAGCTGACCTCGGCGTCGACCGTGTCGCGCACGATGACGTGGACCAGCCCGGCCGAGGTCGCCTACGGCATCGCGATCGATGGATGCCGCGATCGGCTCTACCTCGGCATGCGCAACGCGAGCAGCAACGTGAACGTGTTCGTGCTCGACAGTGCTTCGACGCTCACCGGCGCGCTCGATCTCCAGGTCGCGAGCCAGGCCACGCTCACCGTTCCCGACGACCAGGTGATGTCGATCGCGCTCGATTCGCTCGGCCACCTCTACTTCTGGAAGGATTCGGCGACCGCGGTCCGCATCATCGACGCCCCGGAGCTCCTGTCCGGCATCGTGGTGGTGATACCGGACAAGTCGATCAACGCGGTCGTCGCCAGCGGATACGGCCTCGAGCTCATACCCTACGCCCCGTGAGGCGCGGGCCAGGCTCGGACTCACCGATGCGATCGATCGCCGGCCGGCAGCAGGAACGGCAGGGCATCGACCACGGCGCGGCGCCAGGTCCCGAAGCTGTGACCCTCATGGGTGTAGAGCGTGCGGATCGCGATCCCGGACCTGCGATAGGTTCGCTCGATCGTCCGCGCGTCCTCGCAGATCGATCCCTCGTGGGTGCCGGCGCTGAGCCAGATGCGCAGGGTGCGCGGCGGGCTCTTCTCGCCGGCGAGGTAGGGCGCGTGGTAGTAGACCGCGTTGCCGAGTGAGGGGGAGAGGAGCGCGACCCGGCCGAACAGGGCCGGGCGCTCGAGGGCGGCGAACAGCGCGGCGCGGCCGCCGGCGGACGTGCCGATGTGGACGCGGGCGGATGGGTCCCGCCGGGCCGCGTGGTGGCGATCGACGTGGTCGACGACGCGCTCGAGATAGTCGAGGTAGGCGGGGTTGTAGGAGTACCAGGCGCTGCGGTCCTCGGCGGCGTCGATCATGACCGCGATGGCGGGTGCGATGCGTCGCGTCGCGATCAGATGGTCGAGGAGCGCCGGTAGTCCGATGGTGTCGAGCCACGCGCTTCCGTCGGCGGTGTAGATGGTCGGATAGCTGCTGGCCGGGTCGTAGCCGGGTGGCAGATAGACGGTGACCCGCGGCTTCGCCCACGGCTCGTCGATCACGCGCAGGCTGCCCCGGGGGTCGTTCGACGCCGGGTCCGGCACCGGATAGCCGGGCATCACGGCCTGGGATGCGTCGAGAGACAGCGCCGCGCCGCTCGGGATCGACCGCGGGTTGAGCGGGTCGGGCCGAGGCTGGCCGTCGACGACGAACTGGTAGTCGAAGCGGGCGTCCGCCTCGAAGCGGAGCCGCGCGAAGAAGAACCCGCCCTCGCGCTCCATCGGCTCACCGGCCGGGTCCCAGGCAATGTCGTGGAAGCCGCGCGTCCTGAAGTCGCCGACCAGCCGGACCTCGCGCTCGGCGCCGGTGCCGCGAAAGAAGAAGACCGCGGTCCCGTCGGCCGCGACGATCGGGAAGCCTCGCCCGGCGCCCTGCTCCGCAATGAACCGGCTGGCGATGTCCGGGCGCTTCTCGGCCGAGGCCGCCCGGTAGTCGCGCAGGAAGCGCTCGAACCCGGCCAGCTCGGCCGCGGCCGACGGCGACGACACGCGCGCGAAGGCGGCGTTCCGGCACGGACTCGGCCCCGCAGGCGTGCCCGGCGGCGCGGCGCACGACATGAGCGCCGACGCGAGCCAGAGCGCCTTCCGCGGCGCACCTCGATGGTGAACGGCTCGACCCGCGCTCGGACCACGCATGCCGCAACCATATGCTCTAACCCCAGGGCTCGCTTCGGTTGACCTCATCGAGCCCTGGGGTCAGGGCTTCGCGCATCCGCGCTCAGCCGGTCGATTTCGACGGGGAACCCCGCCGACTTCGTCGGCACCCCGTCTGACTGCGGGTTCGGTTGGTCGGGTCGACACAACCGAACCCTGGTCCAAGTCCATGCGTCGGTCGTGGGTGCGCAAGAACGGCTGAACGGCTGACTACGGCGAGCCGGTCAGGGTCGCGCGGATCGTGCACGGCCCGGGGCAGCGCTCGGTCCCGTCGGTGCGGCAGTCGCTGTAGCGGTAGGTGCCCCGGAAGCGGCCGACGGCGTCCAGCTTGCCGGTGATCGTCTCGGTGAAGCTGTACGGGTGTCCGTCGAGGGAGGCGCGCTCGACGCTGCGCACGGTGACCTTGCCGTTCCGGACCGTGCCGCTGAAGTCGACCATGCTGCCCAGCTCGAACTGGGCCCGCCTGCCCAGGAAGGTCCAGGTGCCGCTGCCCCTCCCGTACGACCGGCGAGTGGCGCGCGGCACCGGGCCGGCGAAGAAGACGCAGGCGCTCGGGCCGCCGGTGCGCACGCTGGACCAGCGGTAGGTCGCGGTGCCGGACGGGGCCGGCGTCGAGCGCTGGGCCTCGGCGCGCCGGGCCGCGCGTCGGGCGGCCTCGGCGCTGGCGGCGGCGTCGGCCGACTGCTGGGCGGTGCGGGCCAGGACCTCGTCCATCGCGCCCACGGTCTCGGCCGGCGAGAAGGACTCGACGAAGAGGTGCAGGCTCGCCTCGTCGGTGGCCGGCGGCGCAATCGCCTGCACGGCGTAGAAGGTGAGGGGCGAGCGGCGGACGAAGATCCGCATGTCGCCGCGCAGCTCGATGCTGCCGGAGGCGCCCTGGAAGATGACCGACAGCCCGGGCAGGCCGCTCGCTTCGAAGGTGTGCTCCTCCTTGCGGGAGATCTTGAACGGCGACAGGTACTCGTCGCGGATCTGGCCGGCCAGGGCCTCGACGTCGAGGTGCTTCGGGTCCCGGGGGGCGATCGCGCCCATGGTCACCACCAGGCGCGCGTCGCCCTGGGCGGCGGTGAAGACCTTGATCTTGATGGTGCCGATCGCGCTCGTCGTGGTGCGCTCCTCGACCGTCGGCGGGGACGGGAACGACACCGTGAAGTGACCGCCCGGCTCGGCGAAGTCGCCGTGCCCCTCGGCCTCCTCGTCGCCGGTGGCCGCGGCGCCGGCGTCGGCCACCGCCGGGGTCGGGGTTCCAGCCGCGGTCGCCGGCGCGCCCGCGGCCGGGGTCGCCGGCACAGTCGGGGTCGCCGGCGCGGTCGCCGCGGTCTCCGGCTTCTGGCCGGCGCCGAGGATGCCGCCGCTCGGGGCGGTCCCGCTCTCGTCACACGCGCCGAGCAGGCCGAGCCCGACCGCGGCGACCACGATCCATCTGCTGTCCATCACGGTGTCCTCCTGCCGGGCCGGCCCATCGGGCGGTGATCAGTCCTCGTCGTCCTCGCGCTCGTCGTCGTCGTCGTGGCGCTTGCTCTTGCCCTTGCCCTTGCCGGCGGTCTTCTCGCCGTCGTCGGACTGCCGGCGGGCGCAGTACTTCTCGGTCAGGTGCTCGTCGGCCTGGCCGGCCCTCTCCTCGAAGCTGGCGACGAAGTCCTTCTCCTTCAGCTTCTCGCCCTTCTTGGTGCGGTAGGTCGCGCCGCTGATCCACTCCTTGCCCTTCTTCATCTCCTCCATCATCGAGCTGAAGCCCTCCCAGTTCTTGACCGCGTCCTTCAGGTGCTGCTTGCAGCGGTCGGGGGCCTTGCCGGCGTGGAAGCGCGCGCGGTCCAGGTGGTGCTCCATCTCGTTGGCGAGGCGGGCGCCCTTCGATCCGCCCGCCTCGCAGAAGAGCTTCTCCTCGGTCCCGCCGCACGGGTTGCCCGGGAAGGTGAACTCCTTCGAGTACGCCATCAGCACCTGGTAGCGCCACAGGCGGAGGTCGTCGTCGTTCTCCTCGACATACGGCGCTCCGTCGGTCTCGAAGACGACGTTCTTGATCTCGTAGTACTCCTTCCACTCCGCCGCCGCGGCCTTGAGGCCGCCGGGGATCTTGTTCTTCTTCTTGACCTGCTTGCAGGGGATCTTCTCGGCGTACTCGGCGCCGCCCGGGATGCGCTCGTAGGTCGCAAAGGAGCCGCCCCCGGTCTGGATGCCGCCGGCCAGCCAGCGCATCGAGCCGCACGCCACGATGGTCTCCGACTTGGGCGCCACCTCCGGCTCGTACTCGTCGCCGAACTGCTCGCCGACCGCGGTCAGGCGCGCCTCGCACTCGAGGATCTCGGTCGCGACGTCCACGTGATCGTCGCCCGACTCGACGAAGAAGCGGAACGCCTCCTTGTCCATCTTGAGGGCGCGCGACACCGCCTTGTCGTAGGCCTTCATCGCCTTCGCCAGGTCGTTCTTGGCCTCGCCCTGGCCGGTCGTCGAGATCGAGGTGGCCGCGTCGCACGCCGCCACCGCCGCCACCGCCGCCTCGACCGCGTCCGGATCGGCGTCCTTGATGATCCGCTTGCCGCTGCCGACCAGCTTGCTCACCCGCCCGCCGAACGTCTTGAAGGCGGCCGCGTCGAGCGCGGCGAGACGCTTCTTGATCTTGCCGCGCTTCTTCTCGCCCTCCCAGCCGTCCTTGAACAGGAGGATGTTGTTGAAGTCCCGACTCTCGCGCGCGTAGCGCTCCCAGTCGTGGTCCTTGATGTTCTTCTCCATCGCGTCGAGCCGGTTGAGCGCGCCGACCACGTGGGGCGGGTCGTCGTCGTCCGGCTTGAGCTGGGGCACGTCGGCCACCGGCGAGTCCTCGACGGCCTCGCCGGCCGCGTCGGAGGCGGCGTCGCCCACCTTGTCGGACGCGCCGCTGCCGACCGAGTCCTTGCCCTTCGAGATGACGCTGCACGCGGCGAGCCCGGCCAGGCCCACCGACAAGACGATCGGGAGGGTCTTCATCGGCGGTCTCACTTCGCCGCGCCGAGGTCGCGCACGGCCTGCTCGCGGTAACCGGCCAGTGCCTCCTTCTCGCCGAGCAGCATCTTGCACGCCGCCTCGCGCTGCTCGCCGTCGAGCGGCTTGTCGTCCGGCCCGGTCATCTGCTTCTCGAGCCAGGTCCTGGTCTGGTCGCACGACAGCTTGCCTTCCTCGCAGACGGTCTTGACGACCTGCGCGCAGCTGTCGTCCTTCTTGCAAGCGCCGAGCAGGGCCGACGCGACGAACACGAGCGAGAGCATCTTCTTCATGGGGGCTCCTTGGGTGAGGGGGCGCCCCTCGGTCGTGGGCGCACCCCTGGTTCCAGGACGCCGGTCGCGGTCGCACATTTTTTTCGAGCCGCGCGCGAAACCCTGCAGGCGGGATCCCGCGATCGCGAGCGGAACGCTCGACGCTGGCTGCGGCCTTCATAGCCCCCGAGGGGCGTGAGAGAGGAGGCAGCAGATTCTGCGACGCCAGCGACGCACAAACGTGATCGCCTGTCAGCGCGGAACGGCAAAGGTTGCGCAGACGACTCCGGTAGAAGGGGACGCGCGCTTACAGGCGAGCAGGAGGTTGTTGGTGAGCAAGCTGTATCAGGTCGATGTCGATCGCGTTCCCACCGACGCAGTGGAGCTCGCGAAGGCGCTGCGCGTCGTCGCAAAGATGTCGCTGGCCGACGCGGACGCGGTCCAGGCCCACCTCGCCGGGTCGGGCGGCGGCACCGTCGTCGCCGGGATCGCGCTCGAGGTCGCCGAGCACATCGCCAAGGAGCTCGGTGCGGCCGGTGCGATGGTGACCGTCGCCGAGAGCTCCGTGCGGTCGCCGTGCCGCGCCGACCCCGCCGCCGATTCCAAGTTCGCCTGGGGGCGGCTCCGTCAGCTCGGGCCGGCCTGACGCCACCCACGCGCGCGCTTCACGAATCCGCTGGCGATGACGCCGGCGGAAGGGGGCCACGTATGTCCGTGGCTCCAACCAACAGGAGGACGAAGGAATCCATGTACGCACTCACGAACGAACAGATCGATGAGGTTTCCGGCGCGGTGAACTGGACCGAGGTGGGCATCGGCTGCGCGATCATCTCGCTCGGCATCGCCTTCACCGTGGCGAGCGGCGGGCTGGGCGCGATCCCGGTGATGGTCATTGCCGGCGCCGGCACGGCCGGTGAGATCGCCGTGGCCTCCACCGCGGTCGGTCTGTCCGCGCTGGGCGGCTACGTCGCGGGCGGCGCTTTCACCAACTAGCTCGGTCGACTTCGGCCCGGGCGCGCTCAGGCGCGTCCGGGCCTCTTCCCCCGTCAGTTCCCCCAAGCGTCAACCTGATCACTCTGCCCACGGGGCCCCCAAAGGGGCTTCGCCAAGCGGGGTCACCCTTCCGGGCCATGGACGTCATCCTCCAATCCGAATCTTCCGAGTGCGGCCTCGCCTGCCTGGCGATGGTCGCGTCCCACCACGGGCACGGGACCGGCCTGCGCGAGCTGCGCCGCCGCTTCCCCGCCTCGCTCAAGGGGACGACGCTGTCGCGGCTCATCGCGATCGCCGGACAGCTCGGGCTCCAGTCGCGCGCGCTCCGGCTCGAGCTCGACGAGATGCCCGAGCTGCGGACCCCCGCGATCCTGCACTGGGACGCGAACCACTTCGTCGTCCTGCTCAAGGCGGGGCGGAGCCGGGTCACGATCCTCGATCCCGCCGGGGGCAGGCGCTCGCTGCCGTACGCCGAGGTCTCGGCCCACTTCACCGGCATCGCCCTCGAGCTCGTGCCCGGGGCGACCTTCGAGCACCGGCGCCGGCCGCCGCAGGTCTCGCTCCGGCAGCTGACCGGGCGCACCCGCGGCGTGTGGCGGGCCCTCGGCCTCATCGCCGGCCTGTCGGTGGCGCTCCAGGTCTTCCTGATCCTGACGCCGATGCTGATGCAGTGGATCGTCGACCAGGCGCTGGTCAGCGCGGACCGCGACCTCCTGACCGTGCTGGGGCTCGGCTTCCTCCTGTCCCTCTTGCTGCAGGTCGGCATCGGCCTGGTGCGCGGGTGGGCGGTCGTCACCCTGTCGACCCAGCTCGGCCTGCAGTGGCTGGGAAACGTTTTCACCCACCTCCTGCGGTTGCCTCTCGACTTCTTCCAGAAGCGCCACCTGGGCGACGTCACCTCGCGGATGGCGTCGGTGCAGAGCATCCAGCGCACGCTCACGACCAGCTTCGTCGAGGCGATGATGGACGGCCTCATGGCCATCATCACCCTGGTGATGATGCTGGCCTACAGCCCGAAGCTGGCCGCGATCACCTCGGGCGCCGTCCTGCTCTACCTGGGCCTCCGCGCCCTCGCCTTCGCGCCGCTCCGCGAGGGGACCGAGCGCCAGCTGGTCACCTCCGCGCTGCAGCAGACCCACCTCCTCGAGTCGATCCGGGGGATCCAGTCGATCAAGGTGGCCGGCCGCGAGCCGATGCGCCGGGCCACCTACTCGAGCCTCATGCACGAGACCGCCAACCGCGACGTGTGGCTGGCGAAGATGAACCTCGGCTTCGGCTCGGCCAGCCAGATCGTCTTCGGGGTCGAGCGCGTCGCGGTCATCTGGATCGGCGCGGTGATGGCGATGAAGGGCGTCTTCTCGGTCGGGATGCTGATCGCCTACCTGGCCTACAAGGACCAGTTCGCCGGCCGGGTGAGCGGGCTCATCGACCGCTGGATCGAGTTCCGCATGCTGCGGCTCCACGGCGAGCGGCTGTCCGACATCGTCCTGTCCGAGCCGGAGGACACGCCTGGCGACGCGGTCGAGCAGGAGCCGCCGACCGCCGCCCGCATCGCGGTGGACGAGCTCACCTTCCGCTACGCCGATGGCGAGCCGGCCGTCCTGGCCGGCTGCTCCCTGGTGGTCGAGGAGGGCGAGTCGGTGGCCATCGTCGGGGCGTCCGGCTGCGGGAAGACCACGCTCATGAAGATCCTCCTCGGCCTGCTCCGGCCCGAGGCCGGGACCGTCTCGGTCGGCGGGCGGGACATCGCGCGGCTGGGGCCGCAGACCTACCGCTCGATCGTCGGCGCGGTGATGCAGGACGACCAGCTGTTCGCCGGCTCGGTGGCCGACAACATCGCCTTCGGGGAGGAGGTGGCGTCGACCGAACGGATCGAGGCGGCCGCCCGGCTGGCGGCGATCCACGACGAGATCGCCGCGATGCCGATGGGCTACCACAGCCTCATCGGGGACATGGGCACCACCCTGTCGGGCGGCCAGAAGCAGCGGGTCATCCTGGCGCGCGCGCTCTACCGCGAGCCGCGCATCCTCTTCCTCGACGAGGCGACCAGCCACCTCGACGTCGAGCGCGAGCGGGTGGTGAGCGACGCGATCCACCGGCTGGCGCTGACCAAGATCATCGTCGCCCACCGGCCCGAGACGATCGCCAGCGCCGACCGCGTCCTGGTCATGGCGGGCGGGCGGATCATCGCCGACCGCGATCCGCGCGACTATCTGCGCGAGGTGCGGGCGGCCACCGACGCCGCCGGCCATCGCGCGAGCCGCGGCCTGGCCGAGGCCGTGTCATGAGCGGGCGGCTGTTCCGCGACGAGGTGCTCGCCGGCCGACGGGCGAGCTGGCTGGGCGGGATCTCGCTGGCCCAGCCGATCCGGATCTGGGCGCTCGCCGCCGGCGCGGTGGCGGCCACCACCCTGGTGGCCGGGTACTTCTTCGTCGGCGAGTACACCCAGCGGTCGCGCGTGGTCGGCCAGCTGGTGCCGGACCGCGGGGTCTCGACGGTGGTGGCGCCCACCAGCGGGGTGGTCGGCCGCCTGTTCGCCGAGGAGGGGCAGGAGGTCGCCGCCGGGACCGCGCTGGTCTCGGTCGACGTCCCGCGCACGACCGCCTCGGGCACCGACTCGACCGCGGCGGTCCGGCACGGCTTCGACGCCCGCCGGACCAGCCTGGCCGACCAGCGCGCCTCCCAGGGGGCGCGGCTCACCGCCCAGGTCGAGGGCCACCAGGGTCAGCTCGCCACCGCCCGCCGCGAGCTCCAGCAGATCGAGGCCGAGACCCGCACCCGTCGCAAGCAGGTGGAGCTGGGCCGCTCGATCCTCGCCCGCTACCAGCGGGTCGCCGACCGCAAGTACGTGACCGAGATCCAGGTCGACCAGCAGCGCCAGTCGGTGCTCGAGCTGGTCAACCAGCAGCAGGCGCTCGAGCGCCAGGCCACCCTGGCCCGCCGCAACATCGTCCAGCTCACCCAGACCCTGAACGAGCTGGCCGCGGAGCGGAACACCCAGGAGGCGAGCGCGGCGTGGGACCTCGCGGTACTGGACCAGGAGCGAGTCCATGAGGAGGCGACCAGCGGCCTCGTCGTCACGGCCCCGCTCCGGGGCATGGTCGCCAACCGCCTGGTCGAGCCGGGCCAGGCGGTGCAGGCCGGACAGCCGCTGGTCAGCCTGGTGCCCGACGGCTCCGTGCTGCAGGCCCAGCTCCTGGTGCCGAGCCGCGCGATCGGGTTCATCGAGGAGGGCGACCGCGTGCTCCTCCGCTATCAAGCGTACCCGTACCAGAAGTTCGGCCACCACGCCGGCCGGGTCATCCGCATCTCGCGCAGCGCGCTCAGCCCCGACGCGCGCGCGACCGGACCGAGCGGCGAGCCGTTCTACCGGGTGCTGGTCGCGCTGGAGCGCCAGACCGTCACCGCGTACGGCGAGGAGGAGCGCCTGCGGCCCGGCATGGTGCTCGAGGCGGACATCCTGGGCGAGCACCGGCGGCTGGTCGAGTGGGTGCTCGAGCCGCTCTACACCCTCGGGCGGAAGGGCGACTGATGGAGGCGAGGAGCTCGATCGCGAGGGCGCTCGGCCCGACCGCGGTGGTGCCGTTCGAGGTCCACCGCGTGGCCCGCGCGAGGATCGTCCTGCACGATCCGACGCTCTTGCCGGGCGGCGACGCCGAGCTGCTGGATCGGTTCGGCTGGGCCGTCCCCGCGCCGGGCGACCCGCCCGGGATGTTCGACGAGCGGGCGCGGACGCTCGACGCCGAGCGCTACGGAGGCGAGGGGCTCGGCTTCCACGGCGGCGGCGTGCGGGTCGGCACCGACGGCGATCACCAGATCAAGGGCATCGGGCGCAACCCGCTGGCCGGCGAGGACAGCCTGCCCGACTACTCGCACGGCGGCATGTCGCTGTTCGAGGCGATCCAGGAGGCCATCTGGGGCGAGGTCTTTCACCACGCCCTGCCGTTCGGCGCGGTCCGATCGCCGGCGGTGCTGGCGACCAGCTCGCCGTGCTGGTGGGTGATCGATCGCTGGGGCGTCGAGCTCCTGCGCGGCCGCTACGGCGACGACGCCTACCTGCCCCGCGGGCTGCTGGTCCGCGAGGCCTCGGTGCGACCGGCCCACTTCGAGCGCGCGATGATGCACCGGCCGCCCGCCGCGCTCGCCGCCAGCTTGCCGCACGACGCCGAGCGGGTGCGCGCGGCGATCCGCGCGCTGCCAGCGCTCCTGCCGCTGCCCGACGGCGCCGAGGATCTCGACCCGGTCGAGCGGCTCCAGATCGGCGCCCTCGAGATGGCGCGCCGCTTCGCCGAGCAGGGCGCCGCCGCCAAGAGCAAGCGCCTCCTCCACGGCAACGTCAGCCCTTCCAACCTGTGCCTCGACGGCCGCTGGATCGATTTCGGCTCGGTCACCGCCCTGCCCGGCTGGGGCGACGTGGGCGGCTACGGCCCGTTCTGGGACGACCGCGAGCCGTACGTGAACATCTTCACCACGCTCGCGGTCAACCTCCGCAAGTACTTCCCGGCCGGCGGCGCGGCGCTGCCGGAGCGCGACGCGCTCATCGACGAGTACGTCCGGGTCCACGCCAGGAGCCTCGAGCGCCGGTTCGTGGCCCTGACCGGCATCCCGTTCGAGCTGCTCGACGGCGAGGAGGGGCGCGCCGAGCGGACCGAGCTGTGGCGGACCCTGCAGCTCATCGCGTCGAGCGGCCACCGCGATCCGTTCGAGGGCCACCCCGACGACGAGTCCGCTTTCGGCCGCTACCGGCTGGGAGCGATCCTGCTCGCGGCGGCGCGCTGGGCCGGCACGCCCGCGCTCGACGGACAGCTCGCGCCCCACCTGGCCAGCCAGAGCCTGCGCGAGCGGTTCGTCGCGGCGTACGCGCCGGTCATGGCGCGGGCCGAGCGAGACGCCGGCGCCCGCGGCGTCTCGCCGGCGGCGCTGCGACGGCTCTGCGTCATGAACGCCGCCAAGGGCGCGCGGACCGTGCGCCTCCTCTACCGCGCCCACATGGTCAAGCACACCGAGGCGATGGTGCTGGCGCACCGCGACCTCGACGATCTCCGCGCCGCGGCCCAGGCCTGGCTCGAGGACCTGTCCGATCAGGCGAGCTTCGTCTACCAGGACCCCGCCGACCTGACCACGGCGATCTGGCGCCGCGGCGCCGACGCGGTGATCTACGACGCGCGGACGGACGCGCTGCGTGTGCGGTGGGGCGGCGGCGAGGAGATCCACCCGGCGGCCCGCGCGGGCCGCGGGCCATCGACGGCGCGGCCGCTCGCGGACGCGCTCACCTACTGGGGACCCGACATCACGGAAGCAGTGACATGAACCAAGTGCTCTTCGATCAGGACGCGGAGTCGGCCGAGTTCGCCCGCCAGCTCGGGACGGCCGCCCACCTCATGCTGCAGTGCCGGCCCTACGCCAGCTTCCCGATGGCCTGCCTCACCGCCTGGATCCAGCCGGCGATCCTGCTCCGCCAGATCAAGTTCTTCTTCGACTACAAGGGCCGGGCGCTCGGCTACATGACGTGGGCCTTTCTCGCGCCCGACGTCGAGGAGCGGTGGATCGCCGAGCCGAGGGTCCTGCTCCACTTCAGCGAGTGGAACGAGGGCGACCGCCTCTGGATCATGGACTTCGTCGCCCCGAGCGGCTTCGCCAGGACGATCGCCCGACACGCGGTGGCGAGCATGTTCCCGCAGCACGCCGAGGCCCGGTCGCTCCGTCGGCGGCCCGACGGCAGCGTGCGCAAGGTCAGCGTGTGGCGGCGCCGCTCGCCGGTGGCCGCCGGGGGCGAGGTCCATGCTGACCGGTGACGAGATCGCGCGGCTCGAGGAGGGCCTGCCGCGCCTGTCGGCGTGGGGCGACGACCTTCTGGTCCCGTTCCAGGCCCGCCGGCTGGCCGGCGCGACCGTCGCGTGGCTGAACGAGCGCTGGTTCCTCGAGCGCGGCGTCGACGTGACCTCCGCCCGGACCCGCGCACGGGCCAGCGCGTGGCTGGTCGACGAGCTCGGCTACCAGGTACCCGATCCGGGCGATCCGCCCGAGGCCTACGGCGACGGCGAGCGGACGTTCCACGCCGACCGCTACGGCGGCTCCGGCCAGGTCCCGCACGGGGGGAGCGGCCGCGCCGGGCTGTCTGGATGCTTCCAGGGCAAGGGGATCGGGCCGACGCCGCTGGTCGGCGAGGTCCGGGCCTGGTCCTACTCGCACGGCCGCGCGTGGCTGGAGGAAGGGCTGCGCGAGGCGATCTACGGCGAGATCGCCGCGGCCGAGTTCCCGCACGGCGCGCTGCCGGTGATCGCGGTCCTCGACGCCGGGCTCCGCCACCGGCTCCCGTCGGGCGAGCTGGGCGAGCGCCGGGCGATCGTGGTCCGGCCGGCCGCGCTCCGCCTGGCCCACTTCGAGCGCGCGCCCATGTTCAGCGCGCCGACGCCCGGCCGGCCCGAGCGCGAGGTCAACGACACCCGCGACGTGGACCGGGTGCGCGACGCGATCCGCGTGTTCGTGGCCGGCCTCGATGACGGTCCCCGGACCGGGGTCGGCGTGCGCGGGCTCGCCGAGGCGCTCGAGCGCGTCGCCGAGCAGGCGGCGTTCGGCCAGGTGCACCGGCTCTGTCACGGCGGCTACCTGACCTCGAACGTGACCCTGAACGGCGAGCTCCTCGACTACGGCTCCTTCCGCGCGGTGGGCGACTGGAGCAAGGTGTTCCCGCTCGACAACATGCCGGGCTTCGGCGACGAGCTCCTGCTCCTGGTCCCGGCCATCCAGTCGCTCTGCTTCTTCTTCCGCAAGTACGGCGGCCCCGCGGCGGCGCCGCCGCCGGAGACCGAGCTCCTGGCCCGGGTGCGGCGGGCGCTCGACGCCCGCTTCGACCGCGAGTGCCTGCGCCTCTGGGATCTCGAGGACGGCGACGGTCCGGCCGCGCGCGAGGTGATCGCCGCGATGCGCGAGTACGTCGCCGTTCAACAGCGGCGGATCGGCAGCTACCAGCTCGGCTGGGTGCCGGTCCAGGGCTGGCTCGGCGACGGGCTCGGCGGTGGGCTCGGCGACGGCGCGCCCGGCCCGACCAGCGGCGAGCCCTCGATCGAGCGCCGGATCCTGGCCCGGATCGACGACGCGCTCGCCGCCCACCACGGATCGCGCGACGCGCCCGGCTTCCGCCTGGCCCGGATGACGGCGGCCCGCCTGCTCCGGCCGAGACCCGGGCTGTACCGGGAGAGGCTGCAGGGCTGGCTGTGGGACCGGATCGGCGAGCAGCGCTCGCCCCGGCCGCCCGATCCGGACGCGGTGGCCGCCGCGGTTCGCTGGACCCTGTCGAGCGGCCGGCGCCACTGGCCACTCCTCGGGCCCGGGCTCGCGGTGCGGGCCCAGGTGTCGACCGGCTCGTCGAGCGCGCTCCTCTGCCGCGACGTGGCGGCGGGGTCCTCGTGCCTGTGGGTCGAGGGGACCCGCGCCGCGGACCAGGTCCACCTGTTCGACCGGTGGCTGTCCGTCGACGCGCTGCGCGCGCACCAGGCGGCGTCGGTCGGCCCGCGCTGGGCCGGCCGCTTCCCGGTGCGCGAGGTGGCCGGCGCCGCCGACCTGGCCGCGTCCGCTCTCCTGTTCGCGCTGCCGCGCCCGGACGACTGGTTCTGGCTGACCGAGCCGGAGGCGTGTCGATGAGGATCGCGCGGGCGGCGCTGGTCGCCTGGGCCGTGCTCGGCGTCGGTGGGCGGGCGCACGCCGGCGACCTGCTCGAGACCTACGAGATCGCGCTCCGGTCGGATCCGCAGATGGCCGGCGCCGAGGCCAACCACCTGGCCCGGCGCGAGAGCGTGCCCCAGGCGCGCGCCGCCCTGCTCCCGCGCGTGAACGGCTCGGCGTCGATCTCGCGCACCGACAATCGAAGCACGTCGTTCACGACCAGCCCGGACCCGGAAGATCCGGGCGGGACGGTCTTCGGCGAGAGCGAGTCGCGGTCGGAGAACACCAACCGCAGCGTCGGCGTGAGCCTGTCGCAGTCGATCTACGACCACGCGAACTGGACCCGCCTGCGCGCCGCGCGGGTGCGGGAGAGCCAGGCCGACCTCGAGCTCGAGGCGCTGGCCGACGAGCTGATCGTGCGCACCGCGGACACCTACTTCGCCGCGCTGACCGCGGGCGAGGAGCTCGCCGCGGCCCGGTCCCAGGAGGTCGCGATCGCGCGCCAGCTCGACCAGGCGGAGGTGCGAATGCGCGCGGGCCTGGCGACCATCACCGACGTGCACGAGGCGCGCGCGGCGCTCGAAGGCGCCCGGGCGTCGGCGATCGTGGCCGAGAGCGCCGCGTCCGACGCGGAGGAGGCGCTCGCCGAGATCATCGGCCGGCCAGCGGGGCGGCTCGAGGTGCTGCGCGACGACTACCTGCCCACCGCGCCGGTCCCGGCCGACGAGCAGGCGTGGGTCGCTCAGGCGAGGCGCTCCAACCCCGAGCTGCTCGCGGCCGCCCGCGGACTGGAAGCCTCCGACGTCGAGGTCTCCACCGCGCGCGCCGGCCA
>Ga0193753_10001924_pt1 | contig 17105 bp, 16 predicted proteins | sample H1c2metaG_FD_144925 | JGI IMG/M metagenome (GOLD analysis project Ga0193753, IMG submission 144925) | Soil microbial communities from a riparian zone of the East river system, Colorado, United States - H1c2 | ecosystem: Environmental > Terrestrial > Soil > Riparian zone | place: USA: East... | reverse complement strand
AGCCCGGCCCGAGTGAAAGCCTCGGCGGTCGTCTCCACGATGAAGGTGGAGCCGCTCTCCCGGTAGCGGTAGGCGTGAACCCGCCACAGGCCGTGCTCGTTCTCCTTGAAGTAGAAGGTGAAGGACTGGAACGGAAACGTCGTCCCCAGCCAGACAAATCGATTCGGTCGGACGTCGATCTCGGGTCCGAAACCGGCCGCCCGCACCGCGCGCACGTGGCTGGCCACGCCGTCGGCGCCCAGGACCACGTCCGCCTCGCGGGCCAGCTCGTCGAGGTCGCGCACCTCGCGCTCGAAGTGGAGCTCGACCCCGAGCTCGCGGCAGCGGTCCTGCAGGATCTGGAGCAGCACCCGCCGCTCCATGCCGCAGAAGCCGTGCCCGGTCGACCGCAGCATCTCGCCGCGCCAGTGGATGTCGATGTCGTCCCAGTGCGCGAACGAGCCGCGGATGGCCGCGTAGCTCTCGGGGTCGGCGCGGCCGAGGTTCTCGAGCGTGGCGTCGGAGAACACCACCCCGAAGCCGAAGGTGTCGTCGGGGCGGTTGCGCTCGAGGACGATGACCTGATGGCCCGGGTCGGCCCGCTTCATCAGGATGCCGAGGTACAGCCCGGCCGGCCCTCCGCCGACGCTCACGATCCGCACGGGCGGTCTACTCCTCGCCCCGCAGCTCGGCCGCCAGGCGCGCGGCGTGGGACCGCTCGACCACCTGGTTGACCACCGCCTCGACCTGCTCCGGGGTGAGCCGGCTGCCCCGCCCGCGCGGTGACCCGCCCACGTTCTCGGATCCGCCCCAGCCGCGCAGGTCGTCCGGGGTGTAGCCCTCGGCCTCGTTGAGCGCGCGCAGGATCTCGGCCACCGGGAAGTCGACGATGTACTCCGAGCGGCGCCAGATCGAGTACAGGAAGTGATCGGTGGCGCGCGAGTAGATCTCGACCGCCGCCTTGATGCCGGCCTCGACCATCTTCTGGCGGGCGTGCTGGTGGTCGATGTCGACCAGCACCCAGCCGTCGCCGCCGCCGACCGCGCGGTAGTCGCCCAGGAGCGGCATGGTCTCGCCCTGCCCGCGCAGGAACCGCTCGATGCGGTGATGGACCTCGTCCAGGATGCGGGCCATGCCGTCGGCGTCGAGGGTGGTCATGAACGGGCGCCGAGCGGTGTAGGGCTCGAACACCCAGCGCACCTCGCCCAGGAGGTCGCGCTGGTCCGGCAGCGGGAAGCCGCCGGCGGACATGTCGAGCAGGTCCTCGACGTAGGCCAGGGTCCGCACCCACGGCTCACCGGCGCGCTGCGGGTGGAAGAGGATCCAGGTGGCCAGGCAGACGTCCTGGTCGCAGTCGTTGACCCAGATGGTCGCGCGAGGCCCGTTCTTGCCGTGATAGAGGTCGAACAGGCCCAGGATGACGGCGCGGCGCACCTGCTCGCAGGTGGCCGAGGTGCAGCTGCGGTCGACCGACTCATGGTGGTTGAAGTTGCGGTACGGACCGCCCGGCGTGATCTCGAGGAACGGCTCGCCGCGGGCGTAGCCGTCGAGCGCGATCGAGAACGGCGGATGGGTGGCGACGAACTCCGCCCGTGACACCACCTTGCCGGGGATGATCTGGAGGTTCACCGCCACCGGGGGCTCGTTTCCGCGCCGGGACGGGCGAACGGGGCGGCGGCCGCGAAGCGCGCGTTCATGCGCGCGGCCATGGCCGGGGCCGCGCCGGCGTCCTCGTGCTTGAAGAAAACGTATACCTCGCGCCAGCGGCGCCCCTCGGTCCGGATCCGGGAGATCCAGGCGTCCAGCTCGGCGTCGGTGTACGAGGCCCGGCGCAGGCGCAGGTACCCGAAATCGGCGGTGGCGACCATCGGCGAATCGCCCGGATCCGGCTCGGAATGCGGCTCGATCGCAGCGTCCTCGGTCGAGCCACGCGGCAGCCGCTCCGGCGGGACCGGCTCGGCCGGTGGATCGCTGTCGGCCGCGCACAGCGCGCAGCCGGCGTCGCGAAGGACGTCCATCACCTCCGGCTGGTTCCACGACGCGTGGCGAAACTCGAACGCGGCCTGCATCCCGACGGGCAATTCGCCCAGGAAGCGCCGCAGCCGCTCCACGTCCGCCCGCTGGTAGGGCGGGAGCTGGAAGAGGAGCGGGCCCACCCGCCCGCCCAGGCTGCTCGCCGTGCGCCACAGGTAGGCGACCGCGTCGGCGGTGCCCTCGAGCCGGCTCTTGTGGGTGATTCGCTGCGGGGCCTTGAGGACGAATCGGAATCCGTCCGGCACGCGCTCGGCCCAGCGCGCCAGCATCTCGGCGCGCGGCATCCGGTAGAACGTGTTGTTGATCTCGACGGTGCGCAGGCGGTCGGCGTAGTACGCGAGAAGCTGCGCGTCCGGGAGGTCAGCGGGATAGAACGGCCCTCTCCACTCGGGATAGGAAAAGCCGCTCGTCCCGGCGTAGAGCTCCATCACGGCCCTGATGTTACCGCACTTTGGGCCGCGGGCGCCCACCCCGCCCGGGCGGCTTCCGCGCTGCCGGCGCCGCCTCGACAGGCGCATCGACGGCCTCTTCGACGGCCTCCGCGGCAGGCTCCGCGGCCGGCACGGCAGCCGGGCGTCGGTCCGCCCGCAGCCGCTCGTCCAGCCGGCCGAGCGCCTTCAATAGATCCGGGCGCCGGTCCAGCACCGGGCGCATCGGGTCCTCGGCCATCTGCTCGAGCCGCCGTCGCGCCGTCTTCAGCGTGAACTGGCCCGGATCCAGCCCCGGCTCGACCTCGCTCCAGTGGAGCGGCATCGAGACCGGCCCGCCCGGCAGCGGACGCGCGCTCAGCGGCGCGACCAGGAGCTGGCCGTGCCGGTTCTGCAGCCAGTCGAGGTAGACCTTGCCGCCGCGGGCATCGATGACCCGGACCATCGTCGCGATGTCGGGGCGCTCGGCCTCGACCACCCGCGAGACCAGCCCGGCCAGGGTGCGGCTCTGCTCGTAGGTGCACTGGCGGGCCAGCGGGATGAGCACGTGCAGCCCGGTCGAGCCGCTGGTCTTGACGTAGGTCTCCAGCTCGATCGAATCGCACACCCGTCGGATGGTCCGGGCGACCTCGATGACGTCGGCGAACGGCGCGCCCTTGGGATCGAGATCGAGGATGCACCAGTCCGGCCGGGCCAGGTCCGCCACCCGGCTGCACCACACGTGGAGCGGGATGGTGCCGAGGTTGACCACGTAGAGCAGCGACTCGACGTCGTCGCACACGAAGTAGTGGATGTCGCGCTGCGAGTGCTCGCTCCACACCGACTCGGTGCGGACCCACTCCGGCGCCCACTCCGGCGCGTCCTTCTGGTAGAACGACTTGCCCTCGATGCCGTCGGGGAACCGGGTCAGGACCAGCGGCCGGTCGGCCAGGTACGGCAGGAGCCAGGGCGAGACCTCGCGGTAGTACTCGATGAGGTCGCCCTTGCTGTACTTCTCGGCCGGCCAGAAGATCTTCTTCAGGTTGCTGAAGACCACGGTGCGATCGATCGGCGCGACCGCGGGCTCCTCGCCGTCACCTTCGGCCTCGGCCTCGGCCGCGTCCTCGCTCGTGGGTGGCTCGTCGTCGGCCCGGCGCCGGCCGACCTCGCACTCCTCGGGCCGCTTGTCGCTGCGCTGGCGGAGAAAGGTCGGCTGGCGCAGGAGCTTGCCCTCCGGCCACTCCTTGTAGCGCACGACCACGACCAGGCGCGGCTCGACCCAGGTGTGCCCCGACGAGCCGGGCACGTCGAAGTCGTAGCGAGCGCGCGGCGACTCGTCGAGCGCGCGGCGGATCGCGACCAGCTCGGCTTCGGCGAAGCCGCCCCCGACCTTGCCGGCGTAGACCCAGGCATCACCGCTCCGCGCCGCCAGGTGCAGCCCGCCGAACCCGGCCCGCGCCCCGCCCGACGGCGGCGTGTAGCCGACCACCGCGAAGTCCCCCTCCCGCATGGAGCGCACCTTGATCCAGCTCGACTGGCGGCCCTGCCGGTACGGCGAGTCGGCCCGCTTGCCGACCATCCCCTCGAGCCCGAGCTGCATGACCCCGGCGTAGAAGTCCTCGCCGCGGGTCTCGATGTGGTCGACGTAGCGGAGCACGCCGGTGCCGGGCAGGAGCCGGCGCAGGAGGCGCTTGCGCTCGGCCAACGGCAGGTCGCGCGCGTCCATCCCGTCGAGGGCGAGCAGGTCGAACGCCATGAACACCGCCGGATCGGACAGCGCCGCGCGGGCCACGTCGCGCGGCCGGCTCAGCATGGCGCGAGTCTGCAGGCGGCCGAAGTCGGGCCGCCCGGTCGCGTCGCACACGACCACCTCGCCGTCGAGGAGCAGCGAGTCGACCGGCAGCGAGCGCAGCGCGAGGTCGATCTCCGGGTAGACCTGGGTCGCGTCGCGCCCGCCGCGGTAGCGCAGGTACGAGCGCCGCCCGCGCGCCCCGGCCAGCAGGCGGAAGCCGTCGTGCTTGAGCTCGAACACCCAGCCGGCCCCGCTCCACGGCGTGTCGCGGCTCTCGCACAGCATGAGGCGGAGCGTCTCGGGATCGACCGGGCGGCGCGGGGCGCCGGCGTCGACCAGCGCGGCCCGCACCTCGTCGATCCGCGCGGCGCCGCCGGCGATCTCCTCGACCAGGAGCCCGGACAGGACCGAGCCCTCGCCGGGCGGCCGCTCGCCGGTCGGATCGGCGAAGCCGTCCGGCTTCTTGATGAGCAGCCACTCGTGGCCCTCGGTCTTGTCGTCGGAGCCGTTCCAACCGCGCGCGTTGGCGCTCCGCTTGGTGCGGACCAGGGTCCAGCGACCGCGCAGCTTGTGCCCGTACAGATCGAAGAGGATCTTGCCGCTCTCCATGCTGGCGCCCGGCTCGGCGATCTCCTGCCACGAGCCGCGATCCCACACGATCACCTGACCGGCGCCGTAGTTCCCCTCCGGGATCGTCCCCTCGAAGTCGGCGTACTCGACCGGGTGATTCTCGACCAGGACCGCCATCCGCTTCTCTTTCGGGTCGAGCGAGGGGCCGCGCGGAACCGCCCACGACACCAGCACGCCGCCCATCTCGAGGCGGAAGTCGTAGTGGAGTCGGGTCGCTGCGTGCTTCTGGACCACGAAGCGTCCCCGCCCGGCGGGGGCCGGCGCACGTTCTGCCGCCGTGCCACTGCCAAAGGGTTCAGGTGTGCGGCCCGCCGATCTCTTGGCTCGATAGCGAGAGAGCCGGTCGTCAGAGCCTGAATTCGCGGGCATGAGGATTGCGTTGTTACTATAGCTAGAAAGAGGAGCCCCGATTCATGCCCGCACGCGCCATCAGCTCGGCAACCGTTTCCTTTGGACTGGTCTCGATCCCGATCAAGGTCTACTCGGCGCACGAGACCGCCAACGACATCCACTTCAACATGCTGCACGCCGAGTGCGGGACGCGCCTCAAGCAGCAGTACATCTGCCCGACCCACGATCGAGTGGTATCGCGCGACGAGACCGCGCGCGGCTACGAGTTCGCCAAGGGCCAGTACGTGCTGCTGAGCGACGACGAGTACAAGGCGCTCCTCGAGGTCGCCGACAACACCATCGCGCTGACCGAGTTCGTTCCGGCCAAGGAAGTGGACCCGGTCTACTTCGAGCGCACCTACTACCTGGGCCCCGACAAGGGCGGTGAGCGGGCCTATCGCCTGATCATCGACGCGATGCTGGAGACCGGGCTGGTCGGGCTGGCCAAGTACTCGGCGCGCGGCAAGCAGTACCTGGTGCTGGTGCGCCCGTTCGGCAAGGAGGGGCTGGTCATGCACCAGCTCCACTACGCCGACGAGGTGAAGAGCTTCGACGAGGTGCCGATCAAGGAGGGCAAGCCGGCCACCGCCGCCGAGGTGAAGCTGGCCGTGCAGCTCATCGAGCAGATCGCGGAGAAGAAGTTCGCCCCGGAGAAGTACGAGGACGAGGTGAAGGGGCGGATGCTCGAGCTCATCGAGAACAAGGTGCAGGGCGAGGAGATCACCGCGCAGCCGGAGCCGGCCCCGCAGGCCCAGGTCATCGACCTCATGGAGGCGCTGCGCAAGAGCCTGGGCATGGGCGGCGAGGACGGCGCGGAGGCCGCGGGCGAAGGCGAGGGCCGCCGGTCAGCCAAGAAGGCGCCCGCCGCGCGCGGCAAGGCGGCCAAGGACGACAAGGAAGACAAGGCCGACAAGGCCGACGGCAAGGCGGAGAAGCGCGCCTCCAGCCGCCGCGGGTGAACACCGACGACGGGGCGTGGCCGGCAATCGCCGACCTCACCCCGGTCGGGCCGGCGACGCTCCGGATCTCTTCGCGGGCGCGATCCCGGCGTGCCCGTCGTCAGCTCCGAGGTAGCCTCCGTCGCCCCTTGGGGCTCCGTCGTGACCTGCATGGGGCGTGGCGATCCCGGCGTGCCCGTCGTCAGCTCCGAGGTAGCCTCCGTCGCCCCTTGGGGCTCGGTCGGCTAGTCGAGCCCCGCGATTGGCAGTAGGATTGCCACCGAGTGCCCGGAACGGGTGATCTGACCCTCAGCCTGCACGGGCAGAAGAGCACGGGCAGCGTTGCTCCCGCGCCCCAACCGGTGCTCGTGCTGGCCCTGGAGTGCGATCGGCTCGCCGCCGGGGCGTCGCGTCACGCCCTCGGCGGCGTGGTGCAGGTCCTGCTCGGCCGCGGGCGCGAGCGCGAGTCCGAGCGCCACACCGGCGCCGCCGGCGACGAGCTCCTGATCCGGGTCCCCGATCGCTGGATGTCGTCGCAGCACGCGCGCATCGAGTGCAGCTTCGGGCGCTGGATCCTCTACGACGCCGGGTCCAAGAACGGGACCCTGGTCAACGGGGCGGCGGTCGACCGCGTGGTGCTGCGCGACGGCGACCTGATCGAGCTCGGCCACACTCTGCTCTGGTTCCGCGAGCGCGTGCCGCTCGCGCCCGGCGATCCAGTCGACCTCCACCTCTCGCTCGACGCGCTGCGCGCCCGCCCGCCCGGCCTCCTCACCCTGGCGCCCGGCTACGCCCGCGCGCTCGGCGAGCTCGAGCGAGTGTCGCGGTCGCTATTGCCGATCATCCTGACCGGCGAGTCCGGCACCGGCAAGGAGCTGCTCGCCCGCGCCATCCATGCGCTGTCGGGGCGGCCCGGCGAGCTGGTCGCGGTCAACTGCGGCGCGGTCCCCGACTCGCTCATCGAGAGCGAGCTGTTCGGCCACAAGCGCGGCGCCTTCTCCGGGGCCAACGAGGATCGCCCCGGCCTGGTCCGCAGCGCCGACCACGGCACCCTGTTCCTCGACGAGATCGGCGACCTGCCGCTGGCGTCGCAGGCGGCCCTGCTGCGCGTCCTGCAGGAGCGCGAGGTCATGCCGGTCGGGGCCAACCGCCCGGTCGGCGTCGACATCCGGGTCATCGCCGCCACCCACCGCGACCTCGGGGCGATGGTCGACCGCGACGAGTTCCGCCAGGACCTCTACGCCCGCCTGGCCGGCTACATCGTCCTGCTCCCGCCGCTCCGCCAGCGGCGCGAGGACATCGGCCTTCTCATCGCCGCGCTGATGGCCCGCCACGCCGCCGCCACCGGCATCGCGGTTCCCGCCATCGACGCCGCCGCCGCGCGCGCCCTCTTCCTCTACGCCCGCCTGGCCGGCTACATCGTCCTGCTCCCGCCGCTTCGCCAGCGGCGCGAGGACATCGGCCTTCTCATCGCCGCGCTGATGGCCCGCCACGCCGCCGCCACCGGCATCGCGGTTCCCGCCATCGACGCCGCCGCCGCGCGCGCCCTCTTCCTCTACGCCTGGCCGCGCAACGTGCGAGAGCTGGACAGCTGCCTCATGGCCTCCGCGATCCTGGCCGGGACCGAGCCGATCCAGCTCGAGCACCTCCCGGGCGAGGTGCGCCAGGGCGCCGCCCGGGCCGCCCTCGGACCGGATCTCCCTCCCGGCGCCGGCGACGGCCACGCCACGCCGCTCCCCATCCCGGGCCGCCAGGGCCCGAGCGGAGGCACCGCCCCCGGCATCCCGATCGCCGCCCGCGACGACGACGCCGACGACGACGACCCCATCGACCACGTCCAGCGCGGCCCCCTCACCGACGAGGACCGCCGCCTGCGCGACGAGGTCGTGGCCAGCCTCCGCTCGCACGCTGGCAACATCAGCGCCGTGGCCCGGGCGATGGGCAAGGATCGAAAACAGATCCAGCGCTGGGTGAAGCGGTTCGATCTGGACCCGCAGAGCTACCGGTAGCCCCGCCGCCCGATCGCTGCGAATGGCATCCTGTCGCGCCGGTTTGACGGATGGGCGAGGGTGCGACGGTGCGACAGGGGTGCGACAGGCGGTGCGACAGGGATCGTGACGGGCCCCTGGCGGTACATGCGATGGCTTCCCGCCTGGTTGGCTCGTTCGAGGAGGCGGCACATCCGATGCAATGACCACGGACCGGAGGGTGGTCATGAATCAAAGCCGACTCGAAGGTGTTCTCACTCGCAACCGCCGACAGCTGGTGCTCGACGTCGCTCTTGCAGCGGTCTTCCTGATGGCGCTCTTGCTCTCGGGCCTGGCGTTCGGCGCCGAGCTCCCCAAGCTGAGCCTGCAGCCGAGGGTTCGCGTGTCCCCCGCGGCCGAGATCATCCCGTCGCAAGACGAGGTGGCATCGTTCGCCACCTTCGACGAGCCGCAGCTCGCCGCTCGTTGACTGCTGAGTGTCCGCGCCGCCGGCGCGGATTGTCCGGTCCAGGTCGTCTCTCGTGAAGAGCGTCGGCCGACCTGGGTCGATCGGCTCACGGCCGGGTTCTCCGGTCGTGTGGTCGACGAGCGGGATCACCCGCTCGCCGGCGCCATCGTCGTCGTCTTCAACGCGCGCCCCGTTGGCGCGCCCGGGATGCTCGCGGCCGGCACCGCGCGCGACCGGGCGCGCCCGCGGAGCGGGCCTTTGCTGATCTCGTTCCCGGCCCTGGCGCCGGCCCCGGAAGGCGAGGCCGAGGGCGACGCCGACATCTTCCTCGACGCCGGCGCGGTCGCGCTGTCCAGCACCGAGGCCGACGGCCGCTTCGCGTTGCCGACCCTGCCGCCGGGGCGCTACGTCCTCTTCGCGCTCCACGTCGGCCCGCCGTCGGCGACCAGCGACGTGCTCATGATCGACCAGGGCTTCCTGGCCGCGCCGCTTCGCCTGGTGATCTCGCGAAGCAGCGCGGCGCTGCTGTAGAAGCTCAGTCCGGCGCCGCCCGCAGGTGGTCGACCAGGACCGCCACCGCCCGCCGCGCCATGTCGGCCGCCTCGCCGTCCTGGTAGACGGCGTGGATGGCCTGGTGGTACTCGCCCATCTCGGCGATGACCTTCAGCCGGCCGGCCGACACCGGGTCGCGCGCGACCGAGCGCGGGACGAACGCGATGAAGCCACCGCGCGCCGCCGCCTCGATCATGAGGAGCGCGTCGTCCGCCTCGCCGATCAGGCGGGGGCGAAGGTGGTTGTCCTCGAGGTAGCTCTCCACCGCCGCGCGCGCCGAGGACGAGGCGCGGTACTGCACCAGCCCGACGTCCTGCCAGTCCGGGCCCGGCTCGAGGTCGGGCGGCGCCACCGCGACCAGCACCGAGCGGGCGAGCTCGGCGATCTCGAGCCCTCGCGCCGCGCTGTCCGGCGGCGGCGACTCGGTCAGCACCAGGTCGATCTCGCCGACCCGCACCGCGCGGACCAGCTCCACCGCGTCGCCGGTCACGATGCTCGGCACGCAGTCGCCGATAGCGAACAGCGGCATGAGGAAGTCCGCCGCGGCGGTGCGCGCCACCGCGGCGCTGATCCCGACCCGCAGGATCCGCGGCAGCATGCTCGGCGCGAAGCCGAGCGCCTCGACCAGTCGCTCGCCGGCCCGGAACATCACCGAGGTGTGCTCGTGGGCGAGGCGGCCGGTCTCGGTCAGGCGCAAGCCGCCCGCGGTCCGCTCGAACAGCGCCGCGTTGAGCGCGCGCTCCAGCGCCCGGATCTGCTCGCTCACGGTCGGCTGGGTGACCCCCAGCGTGGCCGCCGCGGCAGCGAGGCTGCCTTCGGTCGCGGCGACGTGGAAGTAGTAGAGGTGGTTGTAGTTGAGCATGTGGCTCTCTGCTGGCGGGAACCGCCCCGGCGGCGTGGCAGCCGGGCGCCGCGGGGAAGCCATCAGCGATCTCCGTCCATCGCCCGCAGGATATCATTCAGAGCAGCGGGCTTGACGAGATGCTCGTTGCAGCCGGCCGTCCGGCTCCGGTCGTGGTCGACGGCCTGACCAAACCCGCTCAGCGCGATGATGCGCGCGGTGTCGCCGCGCTGCTGGCGCAGCCTCCGCGCGACCTCGTAGCCGTCCATGGCAGGCAGCCCGAGATCGAGGAAGATGATGTCCGGGGTCCAGCGCTCATCGAGAACGAGGCACGTGGTTCCGTCGTGCGCCACCTCGACTTGATGGCCGAGCGAGGAGAGCAGCTCGGCGAAGATTTCAGCGTAGTCGCGGTCATCATCGACGACGAGGACGCGCCGTGAAGTCATAGGCTCTCTTGAGTCTCCCGCAGGCATTAAGTCCGCAGTGTAGTAACTCTCCACTCACGGACAAGAGTGGAGAACCGTTACAGAAAAACCGTGCGCCACCCACAGGGGACGCCGAACCCTCCACGGGTCATCGCTGCCGATCGCCGCCGGCGAGATGCAAGGTTCTCGCGGAGGGCTCGCTCCGGGTGTTTGGAAAGTCGAGTGAGTGTGCCGTTCAATGAGAGGTGTGCAAGCTCCGGTCACCCTTCGCAGGAGATCGGCGCGCACGCATTGCGCACCTGGCGCCTCCTCCGCCCGCGCCGTTTGATGGCGTGCCAGCCTGGCGGCGTCGCGAAAAAATACAGGTCACCTGTCGATCCAGCGCACCTCGTTCGACCAGCTCACGAACCAACCAACCGGCGCCGCCCTCCGGTGCCCTGACCCAGGAGACGACCATGCAATACCTGCTGCTCATCTACGACGAGGAGAAGAAGTTCGAGGACATGTCGGCCGCGGACCAGGAGAAATTCTCCGCCGCGTACTTCGCCTACACCGAGAGCATCAAGAAGAGCGGCCATTTCCGCGCCGGCGATGCGCTGCGATCGGTGTCGACCGCGACCACGGTGCGCGTGCGCGACGGCAAGACGCTCACCACCGACGGTCCATTCGCCGAGACCCGCGAGCAGCTGGGCGGCTACTACCTGGTCGAGGCGGCCAACCTCGACGACGCCGTCGCGCTGGCCGCGCGCATCCCCTCCGCCCATCACGGGGGGAGCATCGAGGTCCGGCCGATCATGGTGTACGGCTAGCCGCGGGCGGCCCCGCTGGCCGGGCTATGCTCGGCCGGCGGATGCTCGACCTCCCGGACCGCATCTCCCGGCTCTATCGCGACGAGTCCGGCCGCATCCTGGCCACGCTCATCCGCGCCCTGGGCGACTTCGACCTGGCCGAGGACGTGCTGCAGGAGGCGTTCGCGGCCGCGCTCGATCAGTGGCCGGTCGACGGCGAGCCGGACACCCCGCGGGCATGGCTGACCACCACCGCGCGCAACAAGGCGGTCGACCACATTCGCCGTCGGCGCGCCTTTGCCGACCGGCGCGACGCGCTGGAGGTGCTGGCCGCGCTGGAGGCCGACGAGCGTGGCGCCGGTCCGGCCGCGATCGCCACCGCCGCCGACGATCACCCGCCGGCCGGCCACCTGGCCGACGATCGTCTGCGCCTGGTCTTCACCTGCTGCCACCCGGCCATCGCGATCGAGGCGCAGGTCGCGCTGACCCTCCGCACCCTGTGTGGGCTGTCCACCGACGAGATCGCGCGCGGGTTCCTGATCCCGGCGCCCACCCTGGCCCAGCGCCTGGTCCGCGCCAAGTCGAAGATCCGCGCGGCCGGGATCCCGTACCAGGTGCCGGGACCGGCGATCCTGCACGAGCGCCTCCAGGCGGTGACCGCCGTCCTCTACCTGGTCTTCAACGAGGGGTACGCCGCGACCGCCGGAGATCTGCTGCTGCGGGTCGATCTGTGCGCCGAGGCGATCCGGCTCGGCCGCCTGCTGGTCAGCCTCCTGCCCGACCAGGCCGAGGCGTGGGGTCTGCTCGCGCTCATGCTGCTCCACGACGCGCGCCGGCCCGCCCGGGTCAGCGACACCGGCGACCTGATCCTGCTCGAGGAGCAGGACCGCTCGCGCTGGAACCAGGCCGACATCGGCGAGGCGCTGCCGCTGGTCGAGCGCGCGCTGGCCGGCCGACCGGTCGGGCCCTACGCGGTGCAGGCAGCGATCGCCGCGGTGCACGCGCGCGCCGCGCGCCCGACCGACACCGACTGGCGCCAGATCGCCGCGCTGTACGGGGTCCTGGCCGGGATCACCCCGTCACCGGTGGTCGAGCTGAACCGCGCCGTCGCGGTGGCGATGGCCGACGGACCGGAGGCGGGGCTGGCCCTGCTCGACGTGCTCGACCGCGACGGCGCCCTGCCCCGCTACCACCTCTTGCCCGCGGCGCGCGCGGATCTCCTCCGCCGGCAGGGCCGCAACCGCGAGGCCGCGGCCGCCTACCGCGAGGCGCTCGCGCTCGCCGCCAACGAGGCCGAGCGCCGCTTCCTCGTCCGCCGGCTCACCGAGGTCGAGGACTGATGCCGGTCAGCGCGCCGCGCAGGCGCGCGATCCGCGGCGCCCTGCGGAGATTCAGCCTCGCCTCGGCCTCGAGGTAGGCCGGGAAGTACCGCAGCCGGCGCGGCAGCGCGCGCACGACCGGGCGCATCCCGCGGATCGACGCGCGGTAGAGCGCGCGCTCGAGCCGCCCGAAGCGCAGCCCGTAGCCGGCCCGCAGCGACCCGGGCAGGAGCCCGGCGGTCATCACCTGGTACCAGTCCATGACCGGACCGAGCGCGGGGTTCGGCGCGGCCAGCACGAACCCGCCGATCTCGCGGGCGGGCCGACCGACGCCGAGCTCGCCGGATTCCAGCATGCGCGCCATGTACGCCCGGAAGCCGGCGTGGTCGGCCGGGATGGACGAGTCCGGGATGCCGAACAGGTACGCGAACCGCTTCTGCTCCTGGTAGAAGCGCTCGACCAGGGCGGGCTCCATCGGCCCGAACAGCGCCTCGCGCACCGCGATCGACGTGTCGACCAGGGTGGCGTGGACCCAGAGCAGCGCGTCGACCTCGTTGGCGTGGTAGGCGGTGCCGCGCGGCCAGCGGCCGACATCCTCGTCGATCGAGCCGCGCACGCGGGTGTGGATGGCGTGGACCCGACGGGCGGCGCGGACCGCGTCGTCGAGCTCGCCGAACGCCATCGCGAAGACGGCGGCGAAGGTGCGCTGGAACCGGCCGCGCGCGTCGGTGCGGGTCGCGGAGTGCTGGTCGACTCCGTGGGCCACGAACGGATGAGCCAGCTGCATGAGGATGGCGCGCCCGCCGCCCCACAACTGGATCACCTCGCGGTTGATCTCCCACGACGCGCTGCCCGGGCCGTACAGCCCGGCGCGCGGCTCGGCCACCTGCGCCCGGGCGCGGGCCAGCCCGGCTTCCAGCTGATCGCGCGAGACCAGCACGACGGTCTACCGCCGGGCCACCGGTCAGCGCTTGATGCCGACCACCATGCCGTCGGGGGTCGGCACGCAGACCGAGTCGCAGGCCGCGGCGGTCTCCTCGTGGAAGCGGCGCATCGCCTCGCCGCGGGGGCCGTCGTCGAGCAGGTTGCCGAACAGGTAGGCGTTGTCGCCGATGACGAGGCCGCCGGGGCGCAGGTTGCGCAGCGCCCAGCGCCCGTACTGGTCGTAGCTCTCCTTGTCCGCGTCGATGAAGACCGCGTCGAACGGGCCGTGCTGCTCGAGGCCGGGCAGGATCTCGAGCGCCGGACCGACCAGGACCTCGACCGCGCCGGCCGCGCCGGCCGCCTCGATGTTGCGGCGGGCCACCTCGGCGTGCGCCGGCAAGAGCTCGAGGGTCCACACCCGACCGCCGTCGCCGAGCGCGCGCGCGGCGCGGATGGCGGAGTAGCCGGCCAGCGTGCCGATCTCGACCACGCGGCGCGCGCCGATCAGGCGGAGCAGGATCTCGAGCAGGCGGCCCTCGCCCTGCCCGAGCTGGATGGCCGGCATGTCCTCGCGCTCGGAGGTGCGGAAGGCGAGCTCCAGCCCGGCGTCGTGGGCGCCGTGGACGCGATGCACGTACTCGTTGATCGCGGCGTCGTCGTAGCGCGCGCCGGAGCGGGAATCGTTGTCGGCCATGGGCCGGGATGGTGGCACACCTGCGGCCGAAACTCACACCGCGATCATTCGTCCGGCTCGGCGCCGGCCTCGCCGCCGTCGTCCTCCTTGAACGGGCTCAACCGGCCGAGCCGCGCCATCTGGTTCTCCACCGCGGTCGCCTCCTCGCGAAGGAACCGGCGCACCGCCCGGTCGAGGCCCGGGTGGTACATCCGGTGGACGCTGTGCGTCGGTGACGGCTCGAACCCGCGCAGGAGCTTGTGGGATCCTTGCGCACCGGCCTCGTACAGCGGCGTGCCGCGCTCGATGCAGCGCTCGATCCCGAGGTAGCAGGTCACCTCGAAGTGGAGCAGCGGCACGTCCTCGGTCGCGCCCCAGTAGCGGCCGTACAGCGCCTCGGCGCTCTCGAGGAACAGCGCGCCGGCGATGGCGCGCTTGCCACGCACCGCGCGCGCCATCAGCACCGCCTCCGGCATGCGGCGGACCAGCGCGGTGAAGAAGCCGTGCTCGAGGTAGGCGGTGCCGCCGTGGGCGGCCACGTTCACCCGGTAGAACCGCTCCAGATCGCGCAGGTCGGCGGCGGTCATGCTCGCGCCCGGCACCAGCTCGACCGCGTCCACCGCCGCGCGCGCCCGGCTGCGCTCCTTGCGCACCTGCTTGCGCCGGCGCGAGCTCATCCGCGCCAGATAATCGTCGAAATCGCGGTAGCCGCGGTTGTGCCAGTGGAACTGGAAGCTGGCCCGCGCGGCCAGGCCGAGCTCGACCAGTAGCTCGCGCTCCTCGTCGGTGACGAACAGGAAGTGAAGCGACGAGCAGTCCTCGTCCTGGGCCACTCGCTCGATCGCCTCGACCAGCGCCACGCCGACCGCGCGGCGCTCGGCCGGCGGCAGGCCGGGATCGCGCAGGAGCCGCGGTCCGGTCGCCGGCGTCACCGGCGCGGCCACCACCAGCTTCGGGTAGTAGTCCAGCCCGGCCCGCTCGCTGGCGTGGGCCCACTCCCAGTCGAAGATGAACTCGCCGAAGCTGTGGCTCTTGCGGAACGCCGCGGCGGCGCCGACCAGGCGGCCGCCCTTCTCGGCCAGGACGTAGCGCGGCTCCCAGCCGGCCGAGCGACCGATCGAGTCCGTCTCCTCGAGCGCCATCAGGAACCCGTAGCGGAGGAAGGGCGAGCCGGCGTGCTCGAGCGCGTCCCACGCGGCCGCATCGACGTGGGCCATGCGGCGGACCACCCGGGTGGTGATCACGCGCGGTCACCTGCGTGCGGCTGGCGCAGCGGCCCTGCCCCACTGGCCAAAGCCCACGCGGAGAGGCTATCCTTCGCCGTCACATCGAGGTACGCCATGTCGAGTAACAACGAGACCCTTCGTCAGATCGAGGACCTGGTCAAGTCGGAGCGAGTGGTCCTGTTCATGAAGGGATCGCGAAGCTTTCCCCAGTGCGGCTTCTCCGCCGCCGTCGTCCAGATCCTGAACAGCCTCCTGCCCGAATACAAGACGGTGAACGTCCTGTCCGACCCGGGCATCCGTCAGGGGGTCAAGGACTTCTCGTCGTGGCCGACCGTGCCGCAGCTCTACATCGGCGGCGAGTTCGTCGGCGGCTCCGACATCGTGCGCGAGCTCTACGCCACCGGCGAGCTGCAGAAGAAGCTCCAGGTCGAGGCGACGGCGATCGAGCCGCCCGCGGTCACAGTCACCGCGACCGCGTCGCAGGCGCTGCGCGACGCGCTGGCCGAGGCCGGCCCCGATGAGCACGTCCACCTGGCGGTCAGCCAGGGGTTCGAGCACGAGCTCTCGCTCGGGCCGCGCCGCCCCGGGGAGATCGAGGTGACCTCGACCGGGGTCACCCTGCTGGTCGACCCGCTTTCGGCCAAGCGGGCCAACGGGCTGACCGTGGACTTCGTGTCCGGCCCGGACGGCTCCGGCTTCCGCATGGACAACCCGAACGCGCCCGCCTCGGTGCGCCCGCTCGGCGCCCGCGATCTCAAGGCCCGGCTCGACGCCGGCGAGATGGCCGAGCTCTACGACGTTCGCACGCCGGACGAGCGGGCCCGCGCGCACATCCAGGGCAGCCGCATGCTCGACGAGGAGGCGGTGGCCCACCTCGACGGCCTCGATCGCTCCACCCCGATCGCGTTCTACTGCCACCACGGCCAGCGCAGTCGGGCCGCGGCCGAGCGCTTCCTCGCGCTCGGGTTCCGCGATGTCTACAACCTCGAGGGCGGGATCGACGCCTGGTCGCGCGAGGTCGATCCCAAGGTGCCGCGGTACTCGTGATGGCAGAGCCAGCCCAGCAAGATCGATCGACCGAGCCGTGCCCGTGCGGCTCGGGCCAGGCCGCCGCGGCGTGCTGCGCGCGCTACTTCGCCACCGAGGCGGGGCCGGGTGAGGCGTGGCCGCCGACCGCCGAGGCGATGATGCGCTCGCGCTACAGCGCGTACGCGCTCGGGGCCATCGAGCACATCATGGCGACCCACCACCCCGACGCCACCAGCGACGTCGACCGGAAGTCGACCGAGCAGTGGTCGCGCGAGGCAAAGTGGCTCGGGCTCGAGATCGTGTCGACCCAGGAGGGCGGCGCGCTCGACCAGTCCGGTGAGGTGGAGTTCATCGCGCGCTACGAGGTGAACGGCACGCCGCTCGCGCACCACGAGAAGGCCCAGTTCCGCCGCCACGACGGGCGCTGGTACTACTTCGACGGCCAGATGGTGCGGGCCCGCCCGGTGGTGCGCGACCAGCCCAAGGTCGGCCGCAACGATCCCTGCCCGTGCGGCAGCGGCACCAAGTACAAGAAGTGCCACGGCGCGGCCAGCGCCTGACCCTTCGGTGAGTCAGTCGCCGGGTGGCAGGTACCCGTCGCGGCGGAAGTTGCCGCGCCCGGTCGGCCACAGGAGGCACCGGTCGCCGGAGCCGGGCACGGTGAAGAACAGCACTTCGCCGTCGGGCGACTCGTCCTTGAGGCTGACCGCGATTTCGAGCTG
>Ga0193753_10001923_pt1 | contig 17106 bp, 13 predicted proteins | sample H1c2metaG_FD_144925 | JGI IMG/M metagenome (GOLD analysis project Ga0193753, IMG submission 144925) | Soil microbial communities from a riparian zone of the East river system, Colorado, United States - H1c2 | ecosystem: Environmental > Terrestrial > Soil > Riparian zone | place: USA: East... | reverse complement strand
GAGGCGGCCCTGGACGTGGTCGAACGCCGCGACGACAAGGCCGCCGAGCGCATCATCGGCAACGACGAGGCTATCGACGTGCTGGAGCAGGAAGTCAGCCACGACGTGATGCGGCTGGCCTTGCGCGGCCCGATGGCCGGCGACCTGCGCATCATCCTGGCGGCGTTGCGGATCGCTTCGGACATCGAGCGCGTCGGCGACTATGCGGCCAACGTCGCCAAGCGTTCGATGGCGCTCAACATGGCTCCGCCGGTACCGCACACGTTGGGCCTGCGTGCGCTCGGCGCGCTGGCCGTGCAGCAGATGCGCGACGTGCTGGCCGCCTACCGCAACCTGGACGTGGAAGCCGCGCAACGCGTGCGCGACCGCGATGCGGAGCTGGATGCGCAATACACCAGCCTGTTCCGCGAGTTGCTGACCTACATGATGGAAGACGCGCGCGCGATCACGCCGTGCACGCACCTGCTGTTCATGGCCAAGAATCTCGAGCGCATCGGCGACCACGCCACCAACATCGCCGAGAACATCTGGTTCCGCGTCCACGGCGAGAGCCTGACCCTGCCGCCGCGCGAGAAGCGCGACGACACTAACACGGCGACCTGAGCCTAAACGGCAGCTGAAGCTGCCTCGAAAAAGGGCCAATTCGCGCGCACCGCGAGGTGCCATCCATGACTCTGGTAAGGGGTCCGGCAGCCGACGATCCGGATATTCTCCGTATCAGAGGGCAAGCATGCCGGCCAATCCGAGTCCCGAAGAACTGCAGGCAGCGCAACGCGGCGACCGCGCCGCGCTCGAGCGCGTGCTTGTGCGCTCGCGGCAGGATCTGCGCCGCTATGCCGAATACCACTGCGCGGTGAACGATGTCGAAGACGCCGTGCAGGAAAGCCTGTTCCTGGTCGCGCGCAAGATCGGCCACCTGCGCGCCGTCGAGGCCTACGCGTCCTGGCTGTTCCGCATCGTCAAACGCGAATGCAACCGTCTCAAGCGCGCCTTGCGGCATATCGTGCTGCGGCCCACGCTGGAGGAAATCGACGGCCCGCACTATCCGCCGCCGGATGGCCTGCTGCGCGACCTCGCCGGCGCCTTGCAGTCGATGCCCGCGCATTACCGCGAGATCGTCCTGCTGCGCGACTACGAAGGCCTGAGCATCGCCGAAATCAGCGCCCGTCTGGGCCTGCACACCGAGGCCGCCAAGGCGCGTCTGCATCGCGCCCGCAGCCTTGCCCGTCAGTTGCTGACGCCTTCAGAAATCCCGCTCATGCAGACTTAACCCGCCACTGGCTAGCGTGCGGGCTACCCGACTCCACCCATCGCACATCTAATGCGGCCTTCCGCCGCGATCTAGGGAGCAACACCATGTCCAATCAAAAGAAACCCGTCGCTATCGCTCTCGGCACCGCGCTCGCCGGCGGCCTGGTCCTTTCGGGCTCGGCTTTCGCCGTGCAGCCGCTGGCGCAGGGCTATCTGCTCAGCGCACAGGAAGCGGCCAAGACCGCGACCAAGGAAGACAAGGCGAAGGAAGGCAAGTGCGGCATGGACGTCATGGATGCCGACAAGGACGGCAAGGTTTCGCGCGCCGAATTCGACGCCAAGCACGCCGACAAGGCCGACCAGGCCAAGTTCGACAAGATGGATGCCAACAAGGACGGCTTCGTCGACGCGGCCGAAGGCAAGGCGCACATGGAAGGCAGCTGCGGCGGCGACAAGAAGGCCGGCGAAGGCAAGTGCGGCGAGGGCAAGTGCGGCGGAAGCGTCTAAGCCGTCTTCCTGGATCAAAGTCCCATGACGTTGGCCGATGCCAGCGCAGGCCTCGGATTGCGACGCGCCCTGATGGGCGCGTTGCAGTCTGCGGATGCGGACGCGGTCGATTTCCTGGAATGCGCGCCGGAAAACTGGATCGGTGTCGGCGGCCGGCTCGGCGACGGGTTCGCGCAGCTGACGTCGCGCCATCCGCTCAGCTGCCACGGCCTGTCGCTGTCGCTTGGCGGCAGCGAACCGCTGGACGACACCTTCCTGCAAAAGCTGCGCCGTTTCCTGGACCAGCACCGCGTCGGTCTGTACAGCGAGCATCTGAGCTACTGCGCCGACGACGGCCACCTGTACGACCTGCTGCCGATCCCGTTCACCGAAGAAGCCGTCGCGCACGTCGCCGCGCGGATCCGCCGCGTGCAGGATGCGCTCGGGCGCCGCATCGCCGTGGAGAACGTCTCCTACTACGCCGCGCCTTATCAGGCGATGGCCGAAGTCGACTTCATCGCCGCGGTATTGGACGAGGCCGACTGCGACCTGCTGCTGGACGTCAACAACATCTACGTCAACAGCATCAATCATGGCTACGATGCCGCAGCGTTTCTGGCGCGCATGCCGTCGCGGCGCATCGCCAGCTACCACATCGCCGGCCACTACGACGAGGCCGAAGACCTGAAGGTCGACACCCATGGCGCGGCGGTCAAGGACGACGTCTGGCGACTGCTGGCGCAAGCCTATCGCGTGCATGGGGTACGCCCCACCCTGCTGGAACGCGATTTCAATTTTCCGGCGCTGGCAACGCTGCTGGCGGAAATCCAGCGCATACGCGGATTGCAGCAGGCCGCTGAAGCCGCGCCGGCGGCCGTCGGTCATGGCTGAGGCCGCAAACTCGCTGCGCGAGCAGCAATTCGCCCTGGCCCGCCACGTGCGCGATCCGCAGGCGAATCCGCCGCCGCCGCAGATCGAGGACCGGCGCCTGGCGATCTATCGCGAACTGTTCTACAACAATATCGACGGCCTGCTCGCCGGCAATTTCCCGGTGATACGCAAAACGCTGGCCGACGCCGGCTGGCAGGCGCTGGTACGCGCATTCCTGGCCGACCATCGTTGCCGCACGCCGCTGTTCACCGAAATCGGCCGCGAATTCATCCGCTTCCTCGATGCGCGCCAGGAAGCCGTTGCCGGCGATCCGCCGTGGCTGGCCGAACTGGCGCACTACGAATGGGTCGAACTGGCGCTGCAGATTTCCGACGAACCGATGCCGCCGCACGATCCGCAAGGCGACCTGCTGCAGGGCCGGCCGCAGGTGTCGCCTTTCGCCTGGGCGCTGGCCTATCGCTGGCCGGTGCAGCGGATCGGTCCGGACCGGCATCCGGATCCGGCGCCCGGATCGCCCACGCTGCTGCTGGTCAGGCGCGACGGCAAGGGCGACGTGCGCTTTGCGGAGATCTCGCCGCTGGTGTACCGGTTGCTGCAGCTGCTCGGCGAATCCGGCCAGCTGACGGGCCGGCAATTGCTGGTCCAGCTTGCCGAAGAAGCCGCCGCGCCCGATCTCGACGCCTTTCTCCAGGATGGCTCAGCGATGCTGCAGCACCTGCGCGACGAAGGCACCCTGCTGGGCACGCAATCACCCTAGCGGTTCGGCGACATTGCCGGACGGATGTGGCGCCCACCTCTGCTAGGCTTGCACGATGATGCATGCCGACCTGACGGACCCGACGCCTACCTTCCGCAAGATGTCCGAACGCTTCCGCGGCTACCTGCCGGTGGTGGTGGATGTCGAAACCGGCGGCTTCGACTGGAACCGCCACGCCCTGCTCGAGATCGCGGTGGTCCCGATCGAGCTGGACGAAACCGGCCGTTACGTATGCGGCCCCACCACCGGCGCGCATGTGGTGCCGGCGCCCGGCACCGAGATCGACCCCAAGTCGCTGGAAGTGACCGGCATCGACATCGACCACCCTTTCCGCGACGCCAAGGCCGAGCGCGATGCGCTGGATGTCGTGTTCGCGCCGGTGCGCGAGGCCGTGCGCAAGCACGGCTGCCAGCGCGCGATCCTGGTCGGCCACAACGCGCACTTCGATCTCAACTTCCTCAACGCCGCGGTCGCGCGCAGCGGCCACAAGCGCAACCCTTTCCATCCTTTCAGCGTGTTCGACACGGTCACGCTGGCCGGCGTCGCCTACGGCCAGACGGTACTGGCGCGCGCGGTGCAGGCGGCCGGCTTCGAATGGAACAGCGACGACGCGCATTCGGCGGTCTACGATGCCGAACGCACCGCGCTGCTGTTCTGCAAGATCGTCAACAGCTGGCCGCAACCGCGCCCGCTGCCGCAGGAACGCTGAATCCCGCTTTTGTAGAGTGGAGCTTGCTCCACTGCGCTTACGTGCAAAATCAAAGGCAGTGGAGCAAGCTCCACTCTACAAAAAAGGCGCTCGACGGCGCGGGTCAGGACGATGCCAGCTTGAGTCCGACGATGCCGGCCACGATCAGCCCCAGGCTGACGATGCGCCCGGCATTGGCCGGCTCGCCCAGCAGCACGATGCCCAGGATTGCGGTGCCGACCGCGCCGACGCCGACCCACACCGCATAAGCGGTGCCGACCGGCAACGACTTCATCGCCACACCCAGCAAACCCAGGCTGATCACCATCGCGGCGACGGTGCCGAGCGTGGGCCACAGCCGCGTGAAGCCTTCGGTGTATTTCAGGCCGATCGCCCAGCCGATTTCGAACAGGCCGGCGAGCACGAGAATCATCCAGGACATGTGGCATCTCCAACTAAAGGGGTCGTCCCCGTCTAGATTGGGAGCATTGGGGTCGTCCCCAAGTCCTTGCGATGGAAGTCAGTTTCCCACATCGGCATCGCGCAACCTTACCGGCGTGTAACCCGCGCCGCTTTTGGCTCCCTCCTTTTGAAAAAAAAGGAGGGTTGGGGAGGATTTCCGCATTGGATTCGGGGCGAAAGCAAATCCCCCTTTGGCCCTCTTTTTCAAAGGGGGAGTCACCTCGTCTGATCGCGGCGGCGCTCCGTATTTTTTTCTTAAGCGACGTTTGCGCTGCGCGATTTGGCCGAACGCACGATGCCGTACACGCTGATCAGCATCCAGGCCAGTTCCAGTACGAATACCGGCGCATTGAACTTGCCCCAAAGCGATACCAGCACGCCACCGGCGCCGAGCAGGTTCAAGAGCTGATAAGCCAGTCCCCTGCCCTGCAGCCGGCCCGCCTGCAGCAGGAAAAACGCGGCCAGGATCATGAAGGTGCCTGCGAACCCGACCCAGTCGTACCACTGCAGATTCATCATGTCGTCGGCTCCCCGTCGTGGTCAGGTTTGTCTTTGTCGCACGGCTTCGAACAGCGTGACGCCGGTCGCGACCGAAACATTGAGGCTTTCCACGCCTTGCCCGCCGTCGGCGCCGGGCATCGGGATGGTGACCAGCTGATCGCAATGCTCGCGCGTCAGCCGGCGCAGGCCATCGGCCTCGCCGCCGAGCGCCAGCGCGACGTTGCCGCGCAGGTCGATCGAATACAGCGATGCGGTCGCCTCGCCCGCCAGGCCATAAATCCATACGCCGAGCTGCTGCAGGTCGCGCAGGCAACGCGCCAGATTGGTCGCGCGGATCACCGGCACGCTGTCGGCTGCGCCCGCGGAAGTCTTGCGCACGGTAGCGTTGACCTGCACCGCCTTGTCTTTGGGGATGATCACCGCGGTCGCGCCGGCCGCGGCCGCGCTGCGCAGGCAGGCGCCGAGGTTGTGCGGGTCCTGCACGCCGTCGAGCACCAGGATCAGCGCCTTGCCCTGCGCCGCTTCGATCAGCGCAGGCAATTCCTCTTCGCCCCAGGTCTTGGCCGCGGCATAGCGCGCGACCACGCCCTGGTGGCGCAGGCCACCGGCCACGCCGTCCAGCGCCTGCTGCGCGACGCGACGCACCTCGATGCCTTTGCGGCGCGCGTTTTCCTCGATCTCGGTCAGCCGCGAATTCCTGCCGCCGGCTTCGACCAGCACTTCGCGCACGTTATCGGCATCGTGCTCGATCGCCGCGGCGACCGCGTTGATGCCGGCGATCCATTGGTTCTGTTTGCTCATCCCGCTTTCTTCCGGAAATTTTAGTTCCCGTCATTCCGGCGGAAGCCGGAATCCAGGCCATCGATATTTACCGCCATCGCGGGCCTGGATCCCGGCTTTCGCCGGGATGACGGCTGAAAACTCAGTACTTCTTCTTGGGCCGCTTCGCCGGCTGCCCGCGCGGCGGCAACGATTTTGCGCCGGGCTCCTCAGCCAACCTGAAATCGATCTTGCGCTCTTCCAGACTCGCCTTCAGCACCACGATCCGCACCCGGTCGCCGAGCCGGAACACGCGGCCGGCGCGTTCGCCGCTCAGCGTCTTGCGGATCGGATCGAAATGGTAGAAATCGTTCGGCAGCTGGGTGACGTGGATCAGGCCGTTGACCTTGGAATCGTCGAGCTCCACGAACAGGCCGAAGCTGGTCACGCCGCTGATGATGCCGTCGAACTCGCTGCCGACATGCTGCTCCATCCATGCGGCGCGATAGCGGTCGTCGACTTCGCGCTGGGCCTCGTCGGCGCGGCGCGAGCGTTCCGAGCATTGCAGCGACAGCGCCGCCATGGCGCTGCTCGAGTACTGGTACGTGGCCGGCTTGCCGCCGGACAGCGCGTGCTTGATGGCGCGATGCACCAGCAGGTCCGGATACCGGCGGATCGGCGAGGTGAAGTGCGCGTACGCCTCCAGCGCCAAGCCGAAGTGGCCGATGTTTTCCGGCGCATACACCGCCAGCGACTGGCTGCGCAGGATCACCGATTCCAGCAAGGCGGCATCGGGGCGTTCGCGGATCTTCTCCAGCAGCGCGCGGAAATCGCGCGGCTGCACCTTGGACCATGGCGGCAGGCGCAGCTTGAATTCCTTGAGGAACTCTTCGAGGTCGGCGTACTTGGCCTCGGGCGGCCGGTCGTGGTCGCGGTACGGCGCAGGAATGTGCTTTTCCAGCAGGTATTTCGCGGCCTCGACATTGGCCGCGATCATGCATTCCTCGATCAGCTTGTGCGCGTCGTTGCGCTGCAGCATGCCGGCCTGGGTCACCTCGCCCTGCGGACCGAGCACAAAACGTACCTCGGAGCTCTCGAACTCGATCGCGCCACGTTTCTGCCGCGCCTTGTCGAGGATCTTGTACAGTTGGTGCAGGCGCTGCACCTGCGGCAGCTGCGCGCCGATGAACGCCAGCGCCTGCTGCCTGTCTTCGTCCGGGATGCCGTCGCCGACCGCGTTCCACACCTGTGTATAGGTGAGCCGCGCATGCGAGTTCATCACCGCTTCGTAGAACTTCGAGCGGGTGACCACGCCGTCGCGGTCGACCTGCATGTCGCAGACGAAGCACAGCCGGTCGACCTTGGGATTCAGCGAGCAGATGCCGTTGGACAAGGTCTCCGGCAGCATCGGCACGACGAAGCCGGGGAAATACACCGACGTGGCGCGCTTCTGCGCCTCGTCGTCGAGCGGCGTGCCCGGCCGTACGTAATGCGAGACGTCGGCGATGGCCACGATCAGCCGGAAGCCGTCGCGGTTGGGCTCGCAGTACACCGCGTCGTCGAAATCTTTCGCATCTTCGCCGTCGATGGTGACCAGCGGCGTGTTGCGCAGATCGACGCGCGCCGCCGCGGTGGCGGCATCGACCTGCAACGGCACCGCGACTGCCTGCGCCAGTACTTCCGGCGGAAATTCGTGCGGGATTTCGTGGCCGTGGATCGCGGCCTCGACCGCCAGCGACGCGGTCAGCTTGTCGCCGAGCACGGCCAGCACGCGGCCGATCGGCGGGCGATGCGAATCCGCCGGCTGCACGATCTCGCAGACGACCAGTTGGCCGTGCTTGGCATCCAGCCGCGCATCGGCCGGAATCTGCACGTTGCGCTGGATGCGGCGGTCGTCGGGCACCACATAGCTGATGCCCGATTCCAGGGTGAAGCGGCCGATCAGCCGGTTGAGCCGGCGCTCCAGCACTTCGACGATGGCGCCTTCGCGCCGGCCGCGCCGGTCCATGCCGGTGACGCTGGCCAGCACGCGGTCGCCGTGCATGGCCTTGCGCATTTCGAACGGCGGCAGGAACAGGTCGTCGCCGGCGCCGCTGTCCGGGCGCAGGAAGCCGAAACCATCGGGGTTGGCGATCACCGTGCCTGCGATCAGGTCCATCCGTTCGGCAGGGGCGTAGGCGCCCTTGCGGTTCTGCAGCAGCTGGCCGTCGCGCACCATCGCGCCCAGGCGCTTGCCCAGCGCATCGAAACGGTCCGGCGCGGTGAGCTGAAGTTGCTCGGCCAGCGCCTCTGCGGAAAGCGGACCGTCGGCCGCGGCGAGCAGTTGCAGGATCGCCTCGCGGCTGGCGATGGGGTTCTCGTAACGCCCAGCCTCTCGCGCCGCCTGCGGGTCTTCGTAGCCGCCCGGACCGGGCCGCCGTTTGCCGGATGGCGCGGGCCTGGAAGCGGGCTTGGTCGCCATCGATTCGGGCATCCACGGCGGGCGGGCGGGCTTGTTCCGTGCCTGGCCGCCGCGTGGTGGCGCGCTGGTCTTGCCGCCGCCGGTCTTGGGGCCTGCCTTGCCGGAGCCGTGCTTGTCAGGGCCGTGCTTGTCAGAGCCGCTCTTGCCGGTGCTGGTCTTGCCGCGGCCGGAGCCGCGCTTGCTGGGAGTTTTTGCCATCGCGAGGATGTTACACGGCCCCGGCCGAAGCCAATGTCATTGTCGACCGCGTTGACAAGCCTCGTCCCGCAACGCAACATACGCGCCCTGCACCCTGCCCGGGTGGCGGAATTGGTAGACGCACTAGCTTCAGGTGCTAGCGGGGGCAACTTCGTGGAGGTTCGAGTCCTCTCCCGGGCACCAGGTCGCAAAACCCTCGCGCAAGCGGGGGTTTTTTGTGCCCGCCGTCCCTTCGGTGCCCGCAACGCGACTATGATCCGCTGCGAATGTATGCCTGATTCGTCTGGACACTACTTTCGGGGGAGTGTGTAAATGAAAGCAAAATTATGGATGGTGATGCTCTGCGTCACCTGTTCGGGTCCAGCCGTTTCCGGCAGTTTCGATTTCGCACCTTACGCTTTCTATCCAATGGGAAGCTCTCCGCGTTCAGTCGCCGTCGGCGACGTCACGGGAGATGGGCGCGCTGACGTGGTCGTTGCGACGACGTTCTTCTATGACCCCGACAACGACTACCACGTTTTCGTCTATCCGCAACGATCGGACGGCGCGCTAGGCGCGCCCATAAAGATGCCTTACAGCGAAATCGCTGGGGATGCGACAGTCAGGCTTGGGGACATGAACAACGACAACATGCTGGACATCGTAGTTGGCGGCGGTGTGTTGGCTGTTTTCATCGCTGATGGAACTGGCGGATTCGTGGAGAAGAGGAGCTATTACGACGAGTACTTCTGGCCATACCAGATCGCTCTTTCGGACATCGACCTGGATGGGAATCTGGACGTTGTCGCGCAGGATTATTATGGACTGACGGTTTTTTTCGGAGATGGCTTGGGCGGAATTCGTTCGAGAATGCCGCTCGAGACCAACACCAATAGCCGTAGAGACGTGAAAGCCGGCGATGTGAACGGCGACGGGCGCCCGGACGTTGTATCGGTGAATGGTTACACCATGACCACGTACCTCAATAATGGCATTGGCGGCTTCTACACTGCGCAGGTCTATCCGCCGGTTGATATCGAGCCCTCTGTCTTGTCGGTGGAGATCGGCGATTTCGACAACGATGGCCGCAATGATGTCGCCCTCGGCAACGCCGCCAACATTCCCGACTCGAATGTCTGGGTGTACACCCAGAACTCGCTCGGCGCCTTGAGACCGCCGTACCCTCTACAGACCGCAGAGTTGATTTATTCACTGCATGCCGCCGATCTCGACAACAACGGCCTGCAAGATCTTCTGACCCTAACTGCCGGCTCTTCAATAGGTAGGTACATGCATGGGTCCAGTGGTTTGACGCCCCAGCTGGTGAGCGGCGTGCCAAGCAACAACGGGCTGACTTCTGGCATTGCCGCCGGCGATGTGAACGGTGATGGATGCACGGATGCCGCAATGGCCAACAATGCGGTAACGGGGCTTGTGGTGGCGCTAGGGAAGAACTGCTACGAACCCTGGGCCATGGCCAACCATTACAACGCCGATTTCGACGGCAATGGCAACACCGACATCCTGTGGCGCCACTCGGCTACCGGACAGAATGCGATCTGGAAGAATGGCGATGCCGCCAAGTCGGTGAACCTCACCGGAGTCACCGACATGAGCTGGAAGCTCGTAGGCACGGGCGACTTCGACGGCGATCACAAGAGTGACCTGCTATGGCACAACGACGTCACCGGACGCAATGCCATCTGGAAAGAAGGCGACGCGCGCAAAGCCTTGAACCTGACCACGGTCGCCCAGGCTGCATGGCGGATCGTTGGCCTCGGAGATTTTGACGGCGACGGCACTTCCGATATCTTGTGGCGCCAGAAATATAGCGGCGCCAATGCCCTTTGGAAAAGCGGGAACTACTCCGCTCAGATTGCCTTGCCGATCCTGCAGGCTGATTGGCAGGTCGCTGGGGTCGGCGATTTCGATGGTGATCGCAGGGCCGAGATCCTGTGGCGCAACACGGCCGATGGCCGCAACGCTGTCTGGAAACCCGGCACGACCGTCATCGCACGTAACCTGGCAACGGTTGCCGATTCCTACTGGCAGGTGGCGGGCATCGGCGATTTCGATGGCGACCATCGCGCCGACATCCTCTGGCATCACGCCCTTACAGCGGCGAATGGCATCTGGAAGTCCGGCAATGCCGCTACCCAGCAAGGCGTCACCCCGGTGACGAACAACAGCTGGAAGATTTCGGCCATCGGCGATTTCGACGGCAATGGCACCTCGGACCTGCTCTGGCGCAATCGCCGGACCGGTGCCGGCACCATCTGGCGTGGCGCCAATGCTGCCAGCGTTCAGCCGATGGCTACCGTCGCCAACATCAACTGGCGGATCGTAAGATAGATCCGCAGTTTTATGGGCTGAGGCGTGTTTTCGATGGGGCGCCGGCGCGGGCGCCCGTTAGAATCGTGCCCTTGATCCACCATCGGTGTTACACCCCATGACCGGCCCCGTAAGACCCGTTTTCCACGGCTTCTAGCAGATCCCGCTGCGCGAATACGCCGAACGCGCCTATCTCGACTATTCGATGTACGTGGTCCTGGACCGCGCCCCTGCCCTTCCTCGGCGATGGGCTCAAGCCGGTGCAGCGCCGCATCATCTTCGCGATGAGCGAGCTGGGCCTCAACGCCGGCGCCAAGCCGAAGAAATCCGCGTACCGTCGGCGACGTGATCGGCAAGTACCACCCGCACGGCGACAGCGCCTGTTACGAAGCGCTGGTGCTGATGGCGCAGCCGTTCTCGTACCGCTACCCGGGCACCAGGTCACAAAGACCCTCGCGACGGGGGGTCGTTTTTTGGCGCTGCCGCTCGCATCGGCACTTGGTCAACCGGCCACCGAATCCGTATGCTTACTCCCGGGGAACCAGGGGGATGATCCGACATGCGGGTACTTTGGACGATCGCGCTGACAGGCGCACTGATCGGCAGCGCGGCTGCATCGCAATACGATTGGACGCCGTACCGGACCAGCTCTACAGGCAGCTGGCCGGAAGCGGTCGCCATCGGCGACGTCAACGGCGACGGGCGCAACGATGTGGTGCTGGCGACCACATACTATTCCGACTCGGGAAACGACTACTCACTCTTCATTTACGTGCAGCGGACCGATGGCACGCTGGCACTGCCTTACAAGTATAGGTATTCGGCTTACGGGGACCAGCTTGCGCTGACGCTGGCCGATCTGGACGCGGACGGCGCGAAGGACATCATCGTGGGCGGTTCGAATGCGATCGAGTTCTTCGTATCCAACGGCAGCGGCGGCCATACTTCGCGTTACGTGCCTCTCGAACACGATTGCACGAACGCCGCCGTGCTGGACATCGACCTGGACGGCAAGCTCGATGTCGTCGCGCAGAGCTGGTCGTCGGGCGCCACGCTGCTGTATGGCGACGGATCGGGCGGAATCCGGTCCCGAACCCCGATGAACACTTCGGCGGGTGGCTACAACGACATGAAAGTGGGCGACGTGACTGGCGACGGCGTGCCCGACCTCGTCATCGTCTCGACGCAATCCGAAGGCCTTTTTGTCCGTCCGCACAACGGCAGGAACGGGTTCGGTTCTGAAATTTCCTATCCGCGGCCCGAGTTCTACGACTTTCCCTGGGCCGTCGCAATCGCCGATGTCGACCACGACGGCCGCAATGAAGTAGTGACCTCCGTGTCGGCCAACAGTCCGAACGCGAAGCTTTGGATCTACAAGCAGAATGCGGCGGGCCGGCTGGCCGCGTCATACAGCATCAGCACCTACGATGTGCCCGACGTCCTCAAGGCCCATGACTTGGACAACGACGGGCGTATGGACCTGATCGTCGGGCATCGGGGCTGGGGCTCCCTGGGCCGCTTCATGCAGACCGCGGCGGGTCTGGCTACCCCGGAGCTCCTGAACCCGGCGCCCATCAACGGCTATGCGCCGGAGACATTCGCCGTCGGCGACTACAGCGGCGATGGGTGTCCGGATATCGCGATCGCCGATTTGAACGTCGGCCTGGCGACGATGGGCGGCATGAACTGCTTCGAGCCCTGGACGCCCGCCAACCAGCACAACGCCGACTTCGACGGCAACGGCAGGGCTGACATTCTTTGGCGGCATGCTGCCACCGGCTGGAACGCGATCTGGAAGGACGCCGACGCGCTAAAGGCATCCAATCTGGCAGCGATCGCCGACGCGTCTTGGCAGGTCGCCGGTATCGGAGACTTCGATGGCGACCGCAAGAGCGATATCCTCTGGCGAAATAATGCCAACGGCCGCAACGGAATCTGGAAAGAAGGCGACTCGCTCAAGGATCTGAACTTGCCCACGATTGCCGAAACCGCGTGGCAGGTCGCCGGCATCGGCGATTTCAACGGCGATGGTCGTTCCGACATTTTCTGGCGGCATAAGTACAGCGGTGCCAATGCGATCTGGAGAAGCGCCAATCCCGCGCTTCCGCAAACGTTGCCGGCAGTCGGCCGCGACTGGCGTGTGGCGGGCGTAGGCGACTTCGATGGCGATCGCCAAGCGGACATCCTATGGCGCAATACGGTCGACGGCCGCAATGCCGTCTGGAAATCCGGCGGTCCCGCCATCGCGCGTTATCTGGCGACGGTTGCGGACCCTTACTGGCAGGTGGCGGGGATCGGCGATTTCGATGGCGACCGTCGCGCCGACATCCTCTGGCATCACGCGCTTTCCATGAGCAATGCGATCTGGAAATCTGGCAACTCCGCCACGCAACAGGGCGTCACCCCCGTAGCCAACAATAGCTGGAAGGTTTCAGCCATCGGCGATTTCGACGGCAATGGCACCTCGGACCTGCTCTGGCGCAATCGCCGGACCGGAGCCGGCACCATCTGGCGGTCAGCCAGCACTGGCAGCACGCTGCCCGTGGCTGCGCTCGCCAATATCAACTGGCAGATCGCGAGGTAAACCGCGGACGCTTTCGGCAGCCGGAACGGCTGCCGATGGGCGCCGGGGCGGGCGCCCCGTTAGAATCGTGCTCTCGATCCGCCATCGGTGTTGCACCCCCATGACCGACCCCGTAAGACCCGTTTTCCATGGCTTCGAGCAGATCCCGCTGCGCGAATACGCCGAACGCGCCTATCTCGACTACTCGATGTACGTGGTCCTGGACCGCGCCCTGCCCTTCCTCGGCGACGGGCTCAAGCCCGTGCAGCGCCGCATCATCTTCGCGATGAGCGAGCTGGGCCTCAACGCCGGCGCCAAGCCGAAGAAATCCGCGCGCACCGTCGGCGACGTGATCGGCAAGTACCACCCGCACGGCGACAGCGCCTGCTACGAGGCGCTGGTGCTGATGGCGCAGCCGTTCTCGTACCGCTACCCGCTGATCGAGGGCCAGGGCAACTTCGGCTCGCCGGACGATCCGAAATCGTTCGCCGCGATGCGCTACACCGAATCCAAGCTGACCCCTATCGCCGAAGTGCTGCTCGGCGAGCTCGGTCAGGGCACCGTCGACTGGGACCCGAACTTCGACGGCACGCTGGAAGAACCGACCTGGATGCCGGCGCGGCTGCCGCACCTGTTGCTCAACGGCACCACCGGCATCGCGGTCGGCATGGCCACCGACGTGCCGCCGCACAACTTGAACGAGATCGTCAGCGCCTGCATACGCCTGCTCGACGACCCGGACGCCACCGTGCGCGACCTGTGCGAGCACGTGCGCGGGCCCGACTACCCGACCACCGCCGAGATCATCACGCCGGCGGCCGACCTGCTGGCGATGTACCAGACCGGCAACGGCAGCGTGCGCGCACGCGCCACGTTCGCCAAGGAGAACCAGAACATCGTGGTCACGGCGCTGCCCTACCAGGTGTCGCCGTCCAAGGTGATCGAGCAGATCGCGGCGCAGATGCGCGCCAAGAAGCTGCCTTGGCTGGAAGACCTGCGCGACGAGTCCGACCATGCCAACCCGGTGCGCGTGGTGCTGGTGCCGCGCTCCAATCGCGTCGATGCCGAACAGCTGATGGGTCATCTGTTCGCGACCACGGATATGGAAAAGAGCTACCGGGTCAATCTCAACGTGATCGGGCTCGACGGCCGCCCGCAGGTCAAGAACCTCAAGACGATACTGGCCGAATGGCTGGTGTTCCGCAGCGAGACCGTGACCAAGCGTCTCGGCTATCGGCTCGAGAAAGTCGAACGCCGCCTGCACATGCTGGAAGGCCTGCTGGTCGCGTTCCTCAACCTGGATGAGGTGATCCGCATCATCCGTACCGAGGACGAACCGAAAGCGGCGCTGATCGCCCGCTTCGAATTGAGCGAGGACCAGACCGACTACATCCTCGACACCAAGCTGAAACAGCTGGCACGGCTCGAGGAAATGAAGATCCGCGGCGAGCAGGACGAACTGGACAGCGAACGCGACCGCCTGATGTCCACGCTCGGCAGCAAGGCCAAGCTGAAGAAGCTGATCAAGGACGAGCTGCTGGCCGACGCCAAGAAGTTCGGCGACGCGCGGCGTTCGCCGCTGGTCGCGCGCGAAGCCGCGCAGGCGCTGGCCGAGACCGAACTGGTCGCCAGCGAGCCGATGACGGTGGTGATGAGCGAGAAGGGCTGGATCCGCGCGGCCAAGGGCCATGACGTGGATGCCGCCTCGCTGTCTTACCGCGAAGGCGACTCGCTGCTGGCCGCGGTGAAAGGGCGCAGCACGCAGCAGGTCGCGTTCATCGACTCGGCCGGCCGCAGCTACTCGACGCTGGCGCATACGCTGCCGTCCGCGCGCGGCAACGGCGAGCCGCTGACCGGACGCTTTTCGCCGGCTGCGGGCGTCTCCTTCCAGGCGATGGCGAGCGGCGACAACGACACGCGCTTCGTGCTGGCCTCCTCGCACGGGTATGGCTTCCTCACCCGTTTCGAGAACCTCACCGGCCGGCAGAAGGCAGGCAAGGCGATGTTGTCGCTGACGCCGGGCGCCAGGGTCGTGCAGCCGGCCGTCGTCGCGGATGTCGAAAAGGACCGTATCGTCGCGGTCACCAGCGCCGGCCACCTGCTGGTATTCCCGGTGTCGGAACTGCCGGAGCTCGACAAGGGCAAAGGCAACAAGATCATCGAGATCCCCAAGGCCAAGCGCGGGACCGAGCGCGTGGTGGCGATCGCCGTGGTATCGCCGGGCGCGACGCTGTCGGTGAAATCCGGTTCCCGCACCATGTCGCTTTCGTTCAAGGACCTGGACGAGTACGTCGGTGCGCGGGCGAGCCGCGGCGGGTTGTTGCCGCGGGGATGGCAAAAGGTGGATGGCCTAACAGTGGAGTAAGGCTTTCTCCCTCCCTTTCGCCGCAGGCGAAGGAGAGGGTTGGGGAGGGGTCGAGCGCGAAGCACGAGTTCTTCTCAGTGGCCGAAAGAAAGTCAAAAGCACCCCTCCCCAGCCCTCCCCTTCGCCTGCGGCGAAAGAGAGGGAGCTTTGAGAGAGCTCTGCATCATGGACCCTGATTTCTGGCAACAACGCTGGCACGATGGACAGATCGGCTTCCACCAGGATCGCGTCACGCCGCTGCTGGAGCAGCATTGGGATGCGCTGGCGTTGCCGGCGGCCAGCCGCGTATTCGTGCCGTTGGCGGGCAAATCGCTGGACATGCTGTGGCTGGCGGCGCGCGGCCATCGCGTGCTGGGCGTCGAACTCTCGAGGATCGCGGTGGAGCAGTTCTTCGACGAGAACGGCCTGCAGCCGGAAGTGACCGAGTCGCCATTGGGCCAGCATTTCGTCGACGGCGAGATCGAACTGATCCTCGGCGATGCTTTCGCGCTGGATGCTGCCGCGCTGGCCGATTGCGCAGGCGTCTACGATCGCGCCGCGCTGATCGCCCTGCCTGCGGACATGCGGAAGCGGTATGCGGACGAGCTCTATTCGAAGCTGCCGCCCGGCTGCCGCGGCCTGCTGATCACGCTGGAATATCCGCAGCACGAAAAAGCGGGCCCGCCCTTCTCGGTACGGGAAGACGAGGTCCGCGCCTTGTTCGGTAGCGACTGGGCTATCGACGCGATGGACCGACGCGATATCCTCGCCACGCAGCCGACTTTCGTAGCCGAGGGCGTCACCGCGCTGCACACCGCGATCTACCGCATGATCAGGCGGAGCTGATTGCGGCATTCGAAACATCACCGGGGCAAACGATGACGAAGTGGCTCAAACGTATCGGGCTGGCGTTGCTCGCCTTGTTGTTGCTGACCGTCCTCGTCGCGTGGTGGCTGATCCGCGGCAGCCTGCCCCGGTTGGATGGCGAACTCGCCCTGCCCGGCCTGTCCGCGCCGGTGACGATCCAGCGCGACAAGCTCGGGGTGGTCACCATCGACGCCGCCAACGAAACCGACGCCATGCGCGCGCTCGGCTACGTGCATGCGCAGGAACGCTATTTCGAAATGGACCTGATGCGGCGGACGTCCGCCGGAGAGCTCGCTGAGCTGTTCGGTCCGATCGCCGTGGACACCGACAAACGCCACCGTATCCATCGTCTGCGCGCACGGGTGATGGCCAACCTCGACGCTATTGCCGGCGATCAGAAGCCGCAACTGAAGGCCTACACGGACGGCGTGAATGCCGGCCTGGCCGCTTTGAGAACCCGTCCCTGGCCTTACCTGCTGCTGCGTCAATCGCCCGAGCCTTGGCTGATGGCGGATTCTGCGCTGACCGGCTATGCGATGTATTTCGACCTGCAGGATTCGAACGACGC